>ERZ1046367.42-NODE-42-length-100044-cov-21.542570_pt1 | contig 100044 bp, 84 predicted proteins | sample MGYA00383091_ERZ1046367 | MGnify/ENA primary metagenome ERZ1046367 (study PRJEB29581, sample SAMEA5548361) | metagenome | biome: marine; feature: coastal; material: water | depth 50 m | study: Short-term variability in the microbial, nano- and picoplankton... | reverse complement strand
GTGTGACCGCCTGGTTCGTAGCCAGGTACTCTATCCAGCTGAGCTACGGGCGCGCAATGGCGGAGAGGGAGGGATTCGAACCCTCGGTACCAGTATATAGGTACGGTTCCTTAGCAGGGAACTGGTTTCAGCCACTCACCCACCTCTCCGGAAGAGCGCGTATATTACCCTAAGCTTAGGGCAAATAAAAGCGCTATTTTCAACGAATTAGGCTTTTTTTTTGGCTTAGCTCTCAACCTCATCTTCAGCGTTTTCATTCTGAATACGCTGATAGATTTCCTCGCGATGTACAGCAACATCTTTAGGGGCATTAACCCCAATGCGAACCTGATTTCCTTTCACTCCAAGTACCGTCACAGTGACGTCATCACCGACCATTAGAGTTTCACCTACACGGCGTGTAAGAATCAACATAGTGGGAACTCCTTTCTAATTATATGCGCTAGTCTCTATTAATAGAAATGCGCTCTTCCCGTTATTTTTTTGCTTTCGTGGCTTAATTTTTAGATTCCCAAAAGTTTAACCTTGGGGAACAGAAGATGATAGCAGCTTACATAGATTCTTCAACTGCTTCCTTATCTAATTCAAAGACTGAGTGTAATGCTCGTACAGCCAACTCTAAGTACTTCTCAGCGATTACTACCGATACTTTGATTTCTGACGTCGAGATCATCTGGATATTGATATTTTCTTCCGCCAGACAGTCAAACATAGTGCTCGCCACACCGGCATGGGATCGCATACCTACACCAACAATAGACACCTTGACTATGTTGTCGGCACCCTCTGTACCATTGGCACACAGATCTTCGGCGATGTTTTGAAGAATGCCTTGTGCTTTAACGAAGTCATTACGATGCACAGTGAAGGTAAAGTCGGTCAAACCGCCGGCACCAATGTTCTGCAATATCATATCCACTTCAATATTGGCCGCACTAATGGGTGACAGAATTTTTGAAGCCACACCTGGAATATCAGGTACGCCGGTAATTGTCAGCTTGGCTTCGTCACGATTAAAAGCTATTCCGGATATTACTGGTTGTTCCATTTTGTCATCACTCTCAGTTGTAATCAGGGTTCCTGGGCCATCTTGAAAACTATGCAAAACACGCAGGGGGACATGGTATTTGCCAGCAAATTCTACAGCACGAATTTGCAACACCTTGGAACCAAGGCTGGCCATTTCCAACATTTCTTCAAAGGTAATTTCGCTCAGTCGGCGGGCACCTTCAACAACGCGGGGGTCGGTAGTATAGACACCATCAACATCCGTATAAATTTGACACTCATCCGCTTTCAAGGCCGCCGCCAAAGCAACACCGGTAGTATCTGAACCACCACGGCCTAGGGTTGTGATATTACCCAGCTCATCCACACCCTGAAAGCCCGCTACCACCACCACTCGGCCGTTTTCTAAATCAGCACGCATATTGCTAACATCAATGTTTTGTATACGCGCTTTCATGTGCGAAGAATCGGTGCGAATTTTTACCTGCCCGCCAGTATAAGAACGCGCATCACAACCACGGTCTTTCAACGCCATACACAGCAAGGCAATAGTAACCTGTTCGCCGGTAGAGACTAATACGTCCATTTCTCGAGGATCTGGACTGCCTTGCATCTCGTTTGCCAAACCAACTAAACGATTGGTTTCACCGCTCATAGCTGATACCACAACAACAATATCATGGCCGTTATCACGGAATTTTTTTACCTTGTCGGCGACACTCTGGATGCGTTCAACTGAACCCACCGATGTTCCACCGTATTTTTGCACATACAATGCCATTGGTTATACTTACCCTAATATTTGCAATTACTTATCTCAATACCTAACTGATTCCAGATTAACCCAATGTTTCCTGTAACCAGGGCTTGGCGCTAGCAAGAGCCTTACTTAATAGTGCCGCATCGCCACCACCTTGCGCCATATCGGGCCGACCACCGCCTTTGCCCTGCATTTGACCTGCCGTATAACGAATTAAATCACCCGCTTTCACCCGGCCGGTGAGATCTTGTGTGACACCAGCGACAATGCTGGCCTTGTCATCATTTTTCACTGCCAATAGCACCACACCCGATCCTAGCTTATTACGCAATTGATCCATGGTATCACGCAGAGCCTTCGGCTCGACGCCCTGCAATTCGGTTACTAGGACGTTAACGCCACTGACTTCTTCCACATTAGCCAACAAATCAGCACCCTGTGAGGCCGCAAGTTTCACTTTTAACTGGTCCAACTCACGCTCTAGCTGACGGTTTCGATCGATCAGCCCTTTTACCTTCTCAGTCACCTTATCCCGGCCTGTTTTCACCATGCCCGCCAAGGCATTGATGGTTTGACTATTGGCAGCCAACCAAGCAGAGGCGGCAGCGCCAGTTAGCGCCTCAACACGACGCACACCCGCAGCAATGCCAGTTTCGGTAACGATGGCAAAAGCACCAATATCTCCGGTGCGCTCAACATGAGTGCCGCCACAAAGCTCAAGCGAAAAAGGTTGCTGAGCTATTTCACGACCCATGGTCACGACCCTCACTTGATCACCGTACTTTTCACCGAACAAGGCCATAGCACCCGCGTCTTTCGCTTCATCTAGCCCCATAATGGCAGCATTAACCGGCGAGTTAGCACGAATCTCAGCATTCACGAGTGTTTCTATTTGTGCCAACTCCGCAACCGTCACTGGCTCACCATGAGAGAAGTCAAAACGCAAACGTTCAGGATTCACTAACGAACCTTTTTGCTGCACGTGCTCGCCCAAAACTTGGCGCATCACTTCGTGCAGCAAATGGGTGGCAGAGTGGTTTACTGCACTGGCATAACGTGTTTCGGCGTCAACAATAGTAGTAACAGTCGTACCTATGGACAAAGTGCCACTGGAAATCTCACCAGAGTGGACAAAATGACTGCCCTGCTTTTGGGTATCCGAGACAGCCATGCTACCACCTTGCCAGTTGATAGCGCCCTGATCACCAACTTGGCCGCCAGACTCAGCATAAAAGGCGGTGCTCGCCAACACCAACTGGACTTGGTTTCCTGCCGTTGCTGTTTTGACTTCTTCACCGTCTTGCAGCATGGCCAGGACTTCGCTCTTATCATTAAGGCTGTTATAGCCATGAAATTGCGTCTCACCCTCGAGATTTAGGGACTGACTATAATCAACACTGAAAGCACTGGCACTGCGGGCACGCTGACGCTGAGCCTCCATAGCGACTTCAAAACCGGCAATATCCATTTCCAATTCACGCTCGCGGGCAATGTCACCGGTCAAGTCAACTGGAAAACCAAAAGTATCGTATAACTTAAAAATAGTAGCCCCAGGGATTTTATTGCCCTCTAGCTTCTCCAGATCAGCTTCAAGAATGCGCATACCCTGATCCAGAGTTTTAGCAAACTGCTTTTCTTCTTTAAGAATGATTTTTTCAACTTGGGCTTGAGCGGACACCAGCTCTGGATAGGCTTCACCCATTTCAACAACTAGCTGAGGTACCAACTTATGGAAGAAATTGGCCTTTGCTCCTAGCTTGTTACCGTGACGAATAGCACGACGCATAATACGCCGTAATACATAACCCCGACCCTCATTGGATGGCTGCACGCCATCGACAATTAAGAATGCCACTGAGCGGATATGATCAGCAATGACGCGCAATGATTTATTTTCCATATCCTCCGTACCAACGACGCGCGCAGCGGCCGATAACAGATTCTGGAACATGTCAATTTCGTAATTAGAGTGCACGCCTTGCAATATAGCTGCCAAACGCTCTAGACCCATACCCGTATCTATTGACTGTTTAGGAAGCGGTGTCATGCTGCCATCTGGCGCACGGTTGTATTGCATAAACACCATGTTCCAAATTTCAATATAACGATCACCGTCTTCTTCTGGGGATCCTGGTGGGCCACCCCACACGTCTTCGCCATGATCATAAAATATTTCAGAACAAGGGCCGCAAGGGCCGGTATCACCCATAGACCAGAAGTTGTCTTCATCCAGACGCGAGAAACGTTCTTGGCTGATGCCCATTTCTTCAAACCAAATTTGTTCAGCTTCACTATCAGAATGGTGGACAGTCACCCATAGTTTTTCTTCTGGCAACCCCAATTCTTGGGTTAGAAATTGCCAAGCATATTTAATAGCTTCACGCTTAAAATAATCACCAAAGCTAAAATTGCCCATCATCTCAAAGAACGTGTGATGGCGCGCGGTGTAACCCACATTCTCCAAATCGTTATGTTTGCCACCGGCTCGCACACAACGTTGAGAGGTCACAGCAGTTGTATAAGGGCGCGTCTCATCACCTAAGAAAACATCTTTAAACTGCACCATGCCGGCGTTGGTGAACAACAGGGTCGCATCGTTTCCTGGAATCAGGGAGCTACTGCGCACCACTTCGTGCCCCTGCCGTTGGAAATAATCGAGGAAGGCCTGTCTAATTTCGGCACTTTTCATACTCGTTCTCGCTCGTTAGCAATAAATTTAACTGCTGGTGATGGAGGCCACACTAGCCCCAATCAGATCAAAGCAGGCAAAAGGCTAAGTATATAACGAGATGGCCCTTTCAGGCGATAGAACAGGCCCAATTCAGGGGTATTTTTAGTAGTAATTAGTTCAAAAACGAAGACTTATTAACCGGCGCACTAAGAAACACTCAAATGGTTTACCGAGAGCCCACTGAATTGTTGTTCACAGACCATCCGGTAAAGCATCCACAGCGTAATGGATTTGGTCTTGGGAAAAACCACGATTGTACAAGTAACGCATTTGCTTGGCTTTATCTTGCAAGCTCGCGGGAGGCTGCCAACCAAAGTGTTTTTGGCGTTGTTGTAGAGCGGCTTCAAACCAATCGTGGCTCAGCTCTTCTAAAGCGAACATCAGGTCATTATTGGCAACACCGTTTTGTTTCGCCCACTGACGAATACGCGCCAAACCATAACCAGACTGTGCTTTTGTTCGCACCAGCATACCTGCATAGCGGCGATCACTCTGCAAACCTAACTGCTCGAGCTCATTCAATAAAGCATCAATATCTAAGCTTGCGTGTAAGTTACCTAGCTTATAGCGCAGCTCAAAACGTGAGTGCTCTCGACGCGCCAATAACCCTATAGCCTTATCACGCGCTTGAGCCCGTAATTTGGACAATACTGAGTTGTCTTCTATTGCCAACTCAGCATCATTAAAGGGCAAAGGCTGCGCCGATTCAATCATAACCTATACCAATAGCCACACCTAGAAAGTGAGGGGTGTCACCTTATCATCAGCGGCATCTTCATTGGCTTTGGGCACATTCAACAAGGCCGCACGAATTTGACCTTCGATTTCTTCAGCAATAGCTGGATTGTCCTGTAAGTACTTGGAAGCATTCGCCTTACCTTGGCCAATTTTATCACCCTTGTAGGCATACCAGGCACCGGCTTTATCAACCAAGCCCTGCTTCACACCAAGATCGATAACTTCGCCCATACGGTAAATACCCTTACCATACATGATCTGGAATTCAGCCTGTCTAAACGGTGGTGAAACCTTATTTTTTACTACTTTGACGCGGGTTTCGTTGCCCACTACTTCATCGCCATTTTTCACTGCACCAATGCGACGAATATCCAAACGTACAGAAGAGTAGAACTTCAAAGCGTTGCCACCTGTGGTGGTTTCTGGGCTGCCAAACATAACACCAATCTTCATACGAATCTGATTAATGAACACCACCAGGCAGTTAGCCGTTTTGATGTTACCAGTAATTTTACGCATGGCTTGAGACAGTAGTCGCGCCTGCAAACCTACATGAGAATCGCCCATCTCACCTTCAATCTCAGCCTTCGGTGTCAACGCCGCAACCGAGTCAACAATAATCACATCAACAGCATTAGAACGCACCAACATATCGACGATTTCCAAGGCTTGCTCACCCGTATCAGGCTGGCTCACCAGCAACTCATCAACATTCACCCCCAGCTTTTCTGCGTAAATTGGGTCCAGTGCATGCTCAGCATCGACAAAGGCACAGGTTTTGCCTGCCTTTTGGGCTTCGGCTACAACCTGCAGTGTCAGGGTTGTCTTGCCAGAAGATTCAGGTCCATAAATTTCACAAATACGACCAAAAGGCAGCCCCCCTATCCCCAAGGCAATATCCAGTCCCAAGGAACCCGTTGAGACCGAAGGAATGGCCTCACGCGGCTGGTCACCCATGCGCATTACCGCACCTTTACCAAATTGACGCTCTATCTGACTTAGTGCTGCATCAAGTGCTTTTTGCTTATTCGGATCCATGTGTTTGCCTCTCGTAATGTGCTTTACAACAACTGTTTACTTATACAGTTACTGGTTATTTGTACAGTATTAAAGCACAGTATAAAAAAAGTGCAAGTGGTTTCTTTAAATTTTGCCTTCAGGGCCTCTCATCAACCTTTCCAATAGGCTGCTCCAATAAACTTATTAATCCCTCTAACGCTGCCTCAATGGTCGCTTCACGCACAGCATAACGGTCACCAGCAAAATGGAAACATCGGCTACTAACAAAACCATCTTGATTTACCCAACCTATCCATACCGTGCCCACCGGTTTTTCATCGCTGCCACCATCAGGTCCCGCCACACCACTCACCGCTACAGCCAGACTGGTATCTAATTTGCGGCGAGCGCCCTGCGCCATTTCCCGTACCACCGCCTCACTCACAGCGCCGTGGGTTTTTAGACTATCAAGCGATACACCCAGCAGTTCTTGTTTGGATTTATCAGTGTAGCTAATAATACCGCCATGGAACCAGGTTGAGCTGCCAGCTAACCCCGTTAGGCAAGCTCCAATACCCCCACCGGTGCACGATTCTGCTGTTGCCACAGTGTAGTTATTGGCCAGCAAACGACTGGCCAATTGCTCAGTTAGGGTGTGGAATGGACGCATATTGTTCTCCTTCATGATGACATTATAGGAAAGGCTGACAATAAGGAGAACTGTTTTAGCTAATTTAACACTGCCGGTGACAAAATAGGCAGCCATAAGGGGGTGAATCGACTATCGGCGCCTGTTTGGGAAGTTTAGTTAGATTGGGCTCCAGCCCCCCCTAAGGCACCGTTTGCCGCACCACTGCCCCGGGGGCAAGTTCGATTCCTTCAACACAGTGTGTTTGCTGATCGTAATTGAACCAAAATCGCTCATGACCCGTATCACGCCGGCGTACGCCCTGCGGCATAGGCACCGTATCAACATCGGCCGCAGCACAAATGTTTTCCAAAATAGCAACCAAAGCCTCTTGGTCAAGCCACGCTGCTAAATAATAGTGGTGCCCCTGATTAAGCAACACGGGCACCGCATCCACACTCTGCTCAAGCACTTGCCAAGAAGTTTTTACATGTTCACGATAGCCTTTGATAGCACCGCCTTTGACCAGTTCGATAGGCAAATCTGGGCGTAGGCTTTCACAATGCAAGACCTTGACATCCAAACCAGCAATCGCCGGCGCAAGCGCTGACGGTATCTGCATCGAATGCGTTTTGGCGCCGCTACGAGGGCCAATTAATGTTACACAATCCAAGTCCATCAAACGTTGTTTAGTCGCTTCAGCCATAGTCATCATACCTGGTGCTAATACCAGTTTATAAGCATCAAGTGTTTCACAATCAGGAGCCACAATATCGATGGACAAGCCCAATTTGCGCAGGCTTTTGTAGGTCTCAAATACCACATCAAAATAATGACTACCCCCTATATGAGGTTCGGCTGCCCAAGCAAATTCTGCATCATAATCAAACATCAAAGCCACAGGGGCCTGCTGGTGAGAAACCTCAGCCGCTGTTTGCAGTTCCTGACTAACACGCAACACTTCTTGCCAGCAAGCCGCCTCGCTGCTATCGGGACGCAATAGACCAGAGTGCATCTGCTCTTGGGCAAATGGTGCTTGCCGCCAGCGGAAATAGCACACAGCCTCAGCACCATGAGCAAACGCTTCCCAGGTCCAGAGTTTAACCATACCAGGCGCTGGCGCCGGATTATATGGAGCCCAATTAACGGGGCCTGGCTGTTGTTCCATTACCCACCAACGTCCCTGTTTGCCCATGCCACGGTACAAGTCATGATGAAAGGCCTGAAAATCAGGGTCTCCTTGCTGGGCATAGCGCCGCTGATTATCCGGGGTGGCCCCAACTCGATCTTCGAGAAAGCCTAGCGGGTAACTATCCCAGGTGATAAAGTCCAAGTCTTTGGATACATCAAAATGATTAAAATCGGTAATCCTTCCCATATAATTGTGGCTAATAGGCGCTACCGAATATTGCCGTAACACATCCACTTGCGCCCTGTTAAAGGCCACCACTTGATCTGAACTATAACGCCGAAAATCCAACTGATGGGAAGGGTTGGCTTCGGTTACCAACAAATTGGGCAGGTCTATGTCAGCGAAGTCACTGTATTGCATAGACCAAAAAACATTACCCCAAGCTTCATTCAATGCCTCTACACTGCCATAAACCTGCTTTAACCAAGCGCGAAATCCCTGTTCAGCGGCCTTACTATAAGAGTATGTCGTGTCATGGCAACCATATTCATTATCTATTTGCCAAGCTTGAACATGGGCATTATCGCCATATCGCTGGGCCATCAAGCGAGTAATACGTGCAGCTTCTTCGCGATAGCCTAGGTGACTGAAACAATAATGCCGGCGCGACCCAAACTTTCTCACTTTGCCCTCTACATCCAAGGCTAGCATGTCGGCATGACGCTTTAGCATCCAACGCGGCGGTGTGGCCGTGGGGGTACCCAAGATAATTTTAAGGCCAGCCTTACCCAACACCTCAATGGCTTTATCCAGCCACTGCCATTGCAGCTTTTCAGGTTGTGGTTCTATGACACCCCACGAAAACTCTCCCAGCCTGACCCAGGTCAGACCCAGTTCAACCATCCGGCGAGCATCTTCTTGCCACTGTTCTTGGGGCCAATGCTCAGGATAGTAACAAGTACCTAACTGCCGTTGCATCATAACTTCACCTGATATTCTGGGTGCCCAACATAAGCACTATCCGCTACAAAGCAACGTCCGGCATCAGGGTCTTCTGGCCCCAGGCCCTCGGCTGCTGTAGTGGCCATCAGTAAATTCATATCAACACCACCAAACGCCGGGCAACTCACCTGCGTGGCCCCACAATCAAGCGCCAAATCAAATTCGCCTTGAGGTGAATAGCGGGCAATGCGAGCCGCTCCCCACTGTGCATTCCATAAATAGCCTTGCTTATCCACCACAGCACCATCGGGATTTAAGTCAGTAGCACTGAGGTCAATATGCACATCAGGCAATCCTGTGGGCCAACCGTTTTTGTCCAGCGCCTGACGTTTAATTTGTCGGCTTGGCGAATCGGTAAAATAAGCAAAACGCTTATCGTGAGAAAAACAAATGGCATTACTTATAGTGATATCACTAAATAAGCATTCTAGTTGACCTTGGTAATAGCGATAAATTGCACCGGCACCGGGTTCCATATTTTTCCCCATGGTACCTATCCAAAACCCCCCCCAAGGGTCAGCCCTGCCATCATTGGAGCGTGTAATAATATTGCTGGACTCCAAGGCAACCACCTGTTCTTGACGGCCGCTATCCATATGAAACTTAAACAGTTGTGTTTCACTGGCCACCAGCAGGTGCTCCGCATCCAACCACCCCGCCGCTGATACCATTTCATCAAACTGCCATGCATAAGTAGCCTGATCATCGCGCCCAAGTAGCCGGCTATTAACAATATCAAACCAGTACCAACGTTGCTGCAATGGGTGCCATAAGGGCCCCTCACCAAGCGCACATACCCGCATATCCAGCAACTGCATCATTGACATTGATCCCATGCTTGCACCAACAATCTAGCTTTAGCGGCAACCTGGCCTGCCTGATCACCCGGCTTATATAAATTTGACGCCAAACCAAAGCCCCCTATGCCGGCCTGGCGCCATAAAGCAAAATCGCCACTATCTATACCGCCAACAGCATAACATTGAGTACCTTCAGGCAGCACAGCTTGCATCGCCTTAAAACCTGCTACGCCCAACAGAAAAGCGGGGAACAATTTTAGACAATCCGCCCCAGCCTGCAAGGCCGAAAAACATTCGCTCGGTGTCATCACCCCGGGATAAGACGCCATAGCCAAGGCTTTTGTCGCCTGAATGACATCGACATCGCAATTAGGTGAGACAATAAATGTGCCTCCAGCGGCATGCACATTAGCCACATCTTCAACGTTTAATACGGTGCCCGCCCCAATACTGGCAGCCCCTGCTAAATGTTGGCTTAATAAAGCAATGCTCTGGCAAGCATCGGGGGAATTCAAAGGCACCTCAATCTGGCTAATACCAGCGTTGACTAAGGCTTCACCCATAGACACTGCTTCAAAGGGTTGAACACCGCGCAGTATCGCCATCAAATTTCTATGCATTATCATCACTCTTTAATTGCTGATAGGCCGCTTGTAAACCACGCAAGGCACAAGTTTCTCCATCATACACCTGATAATCAATTGCCAAACTCGACAGGGCCAGTTGATAACATTGACTCAGGGCATCATTACCAATGAGGTGCACTGTTTTATGCTGCCAGAAGGGGCCTGCTCCAGCCAGCTCCAACCCTATTAACAAACCCGAAAGACGGGCCTTACCATAGGTTGTCGCACCTTGCCCTAAAAGATCAGCTGAGCGCACGGAAAACAACAAATGGCTAATTGTAGCGGGCTGGGCAACGGCTTCTTTTACCGCTTCAACAAACACCTCATCATGCCATAACTCAGAAGCCACAGAAAAGCGTAAAACGCTCTGTTGAGATAACAAGGCAAACATTTCGCCAGTCATATAGGTAGCAAACTCAGTCACTAATCCAGCTTTACAAGAGGCCCATTTACTGTGCGTACCCGGCAAACAGACCACGCCATCAAAATTGGCATGGGCCGCAAGCACCCCAGCTATTTGTGTTTCTTCGCCACGCATAACATCAGCTGGCGATGTTTGACATAAGCCGGGCAAAATCCATACGCGACAACGCGTATCAGTCATGGGCACCGTCACGGCGCTTTGCATGGCTAGTGGGTTACAGGGTAAAGCTTGATAACCGGCATCAAACCAGCCTTGTTTGGCCCCTACCATGCCACAACAAACGACATCCACTTGCTGTGAAGGCAAAAGGTATTCTTCTATATGCTGTAACAGCACTTCTTCAAATGCTTGAGCATCATTTAAGGTAGCCATGCCTTGCGCACTACACTGTTCAAACACAATGTCCTGCGTTTCACTCAGGCCCCATATACGCAGACTCGTCGTGCCCCAATCTACGGCTATCCAAGCTAACTGATCCATCTGTTTCTTCCTACCTATGCTTAACCCGTAACGACCACGCCGCCGTCGACAACCATAGCCTGCCCTGTCATCATACGGCTGGCATTGGAGGCCAAAAACAAGGTCGCTCCCACCATATCTTCCGGTTTTAGGTGTTGCTTCAAACATTGGCGTTGCAAGTGGGCCGCCAAATCTTCTGGTGTCGCCCACAAATCCAGCTGTTTATCGGTTAATACCCAACCGGGCATCAGCGCATTAACACGAATTTTGTCGGGTCCCAGTTCACGTGCTAAAGCTCTTGTTAAACCGGTTATGGCGGCATTAGCCGCCACATAACCGGGGTAGCCATCATTGCCCATCATATAAGAAACCGAGGACACATTAATGATAGAACCGCCGCCCATAGATGACATGCCATCCGCCACAGCTTGAGCGGCAAAAAAGTGGGGGCGTAAATTAATAGCTTGCCCCTGATCCCATTGTTCGACGCTGGTTTCACGCAAGCTGTGCCGTTTGTCGTTGGCCGCATTATTTATCAATACCTGAATCGGGCCATGTGACTCAGCCACTTCCGCCATAGCCCCCTGCAGCGCTTTTACATCGGTAATATCACAAGTTAGCGCTAAGGGTGGTGTACCGTATTTTTTGGCCATCGCCGCCACAAAGTCATCCGCTGGCGAGCGCTGCACAAACCCAACCTTGGCGCCCTGTTGCATAAAACCTTCGGTCAAAAAAGCCCCAATACCCGAGCCACCTCCGGTAATAAACACACTTTTATCTTTGAGGTCACTGTAACTAGCAGGCAATTCCATCAATGGCTCTCCCGAGTAACCAGGCGGGTATCTTTACCCACCAAAAAGTCCAAATCAGCACCGTGTTCGGCACCCATAACATGATCAATATACAACTTAGCATAACCACGAGTGTAATGGGGATCATCCGCTCGCCAATTGGCACGACGAGCAGCCAACTCAGTTTCGTCAACCAACACATCCAAGCTGCCTTGGCTGGCCGATAAACGCACTCGATCACCCGTTTTCACCAAAGCCAAAGGCCCTCCAGCTTGCGCTTCGGGGCTCACATGCAATACCACTGTGCCATAGGCTGTGCCAGACATGCGGGCATCAGACACACGCACCATATCTTTAACACCTTGCTGAACTAACTTAGCCGGAATAGGCATATTGCCTACCTCTGGCATACCCGGATACCCTTTTGGGCCACAGCCTTTTAAAACTAATACCGTGTCTTTTGTAACTGGTAAATCAGGGTCATCTATCTTAGCTTTAAGATCTTCAATATTTTCGAACACATAAGCTTCACCCTCATGCTCTAGCAGTGCTTGGGTGGCCGCCGAAGGTTTAATAATGGCTCCGTTGGGCGCCAGATTACCACGTAATACACGCAAGCCAGCAGCCGGTTTCAAAGGCTCAGTTAGGGGCCGAATAACATCCCGGTTATAACACTCTGCACCGTCATGATAGGCGCTAATATCTCCCCCCAAGACAGTTTTGGCGGGTTGCAATAAGGATTCAATCTCAGCCAATACAGCGGGCATACCGCCAGCGTAACAGAAGTCCTCTATTAAGTACTTGCCCGATGGCATGCAGTTGACCAATAAGGGCACCTCACTACCTAACTCAAAGGCATCTAATCCAAGCTCCACACCCACTCGGCCAGCGATGGCTAACAAATGCACTACGGCATTGGTCGAACCACCCACGGCGGCATTGGTCAAGATGGCATTAATAAAACTCTCTTTCGTCATGACATCAGAAAACTTCAAGTCTTCATCCACCATCTCCACAATGCGACGTCCCGTCATATGCGCCAACGTCATACGTCTTGCATCGACCGCAGGCAAGGCCGCATTAGTTGGCAATGACATACCCATAGCTTCCACCAAGGAGGCCATGGTAGACGCTGTCCCCATGGTCATGCAGACGCCTTTAGAGCGACTCATTCCAGCTTCTGCGTCCATAAAATCAACTAATTTCATTTCTCCGGCTCGTACCGCCTCGGAGAATTTCCACACATCCGTACCAGAACCTATGTCCTTGCCCTTGAACTTACCGTTCAACATGGGGCCAGAACTAATAACAATGGTCGGTAAATCAACAGAAGCCGCGCCCATTAACTGGCCTGGTGTGGTCTTGTCACACCCCCCCAGCAATACCACACCATCAATGCCATAGGCACGGATAGACTCTTCCACATCCATGGCGAGCAGATTACGAAACAGCATGGCCGTTGGTTTCATCTGCGTCTCGCCCAAGCTCATCACCGGGAACTCGACAGGCACGCCACCCGCTTCCCAGACCCCTCTTTTGACATATTCTGCCAGATCACGTAACCCCGAGTTACAGGGGTTCAGTTCAGACCAGGTATTGCAAATTCCTATGATCGGACGACCATCAAAAGCATGATTGGGATAACCTTGATTCTTCATCCAACTGCGATGAATAAACCCATCCTTGTCTTGCTTCCCATACCAGGCCTGACTGCGTCTTTGTTTCAATTTGTCCTTATTATCGCTCATTGCTTCGTCCCTTCTACTACCCACATGGCATTTGGAAACTGCCATGGGAGGGTAATACCATAACTCATTAAGTAGGCACCACTTAAGATCAAAGATTGTTGTTTCAGTGCTGTGGTGCCACGAGAATTGCCAACCAACTCATATTTATTGAGCAGGTTGATTTGATAATTACTATGCGCATCCAATGCCGTTAAACGTAACGGTCTGGGTACTATTTGCTGGCTCGTATCAACAAGGCCAACAAAGACCACAAATTGCGCTCCGTCGGCCGCCAGTTGCTGCTCGGCTAGTATCGCTTGGTCGGCCGTATCTAAGCGCAAAATATCGGCCTTTTGCAACCACATGCGATTGCTTTTCCACCAACTGATCACGGTTTTTAGTTGCTGTGACTCTTCGTCGGTTAACTCGCTGGGATCCATTTCCATACCCATGTGGCGCTGGGCGGCCACCCAAGCACGAAATGCCATAGAATGCACCCGACCACTAGTGTGACAATGGCGAGGACCGACATGACTGCCAGCCACCAACAAGGGCAAAAATGTGGCGCTTTGATTTTGTATGCGCAAGCGCTCTAGAGCGTCGTTGCTATCCGACAGCCACACCCGCTGGGTATGCTGCAAGATACCAAAATCAATACGTCCACCACCCGAGGCACAGGACTCTATTTCAACATGGGCAAAGGCCTTGCGCAAACGGCTAAGCAAAGCATACAAAGCCATGGTTTGTGCTGCATCAGCATGGGGTAAAACGCGATTATGATCCCATTTGATATAGGTAATATCATAGGTGCTTAGCAGGTCGCTGATACGATCATACAAATAAGTTTGTACTTCAGGCAGGGCCATATTCAGTATCAGTTGCTGGCGCCCACGGGTTTGCTCAGCATAGCCCAATACCCAATCGGGATGGGCACCAAATAATTGCGAATTTTCATTCACCATTTCCGGTTCAAACCACAAACCAAAACTCATGCCCTGGGCTTGTACTTCATCAATAAGAGGCTGCAAACCATCAGCATACTTTTCAGTATCAACATACCAGTCACCTAATGAACTGGTATCGTCATTACGCTTACCAAACCAGCCGTCATCAAGCACAAAACGTTCAGCACCCAGTGCGGAGGCCTGTTTTGCCAAGGCACATAATTTTTCTAAGCTATGATCAAAATAGATCGCTTCCCAGCAGTTGTAGTGCACAGGCCGAGGTTGACTGGCAAAATCACTTGGCAAAAGTTCGTTACGTACCAATTTTTGCATGGCCACACTAATGCCATTTATGCCCTGCGCACTGTAGGCCACATATAAATCAGCCGTTTGAAAATGTTGCTGCAATCCGCGCTGGGAACCACAGACATGACCAAACTGCACCTGACGGCGCCCGTCCGGCAACTGTTCTGCTATCATCTTGTGGCCACCTGACCAGCCGTAATGCCAGGCATAAACCTCACCCTCGACATGACTGGTCTTATCCGTGCTTACCAATAAGGCAGGGAAATGCTCGTGGCCACTGCGTCCCGTGCGATTTTCTCTCACTAGGGCACTCGGTCCCCAGGTGGATTCATGCTGTTGAAACTCACCCACCCAACGGCCACCATATTCCTGGATACGAGACATATAATCAGCCGCGGGTAAAACTGGCGCCGCCAACCAATGTAACTGAATCGGCTGCTGGGCATCTAAACAAGCCGACAAGCGCCACACATCCAACGTCGCACAAGCACGAATATGAGCGACATAACGCAAACCAAGCTGCTGGTCGGTATAGGTAAGCATCAAACTAGCCTGATCATGCTCCACGGAGGCTAACACGAAGCGCGGCATCAATGCCTGCCCCTGCTCATTGGTCGCCAACAGTGCCGGTTGCCCGGCATAGGCATTGCCCTCCACGGGACACAAACTCACAGGTTCAAGTACATCAATCATACCCCCTGTTACATCACGTTGCTGGGCGGCCGCCAAAGTCGCTAAACAGGTATCCACAGGTAAATGTTTACCCCAGTAGATAACCGTCGCCATACCTTGCTCACTGGCTGCCAACACCATGCTTTGCTGGCCATGATCTAAGCGCCAGGTTTGTATCATTTAACCGCCCCTAAAGTCAGCCCCGCTATAAAGTGACGCTGCATCAGGAAAAACATTAATACCGGTGGTAAGGCGGCGACAATGGAGCCGGCAGAAACCAGATGCCAAGCCGAAACCCATTGCCCATTTAGGGAATTCAAACCGGCTGTAATCGGCTGCGTATCAGCCCCCTGAGTCAACACCATGGCCCAGAAATAATCATTCCAAATAAAAGTAAATATCAGTACTGATAAGGCGGCGATAGCGGGTTTCATCAAGGGTAAGACTACAAACCAAAAGATGCGTAACTCACTCACTCCCTCGACCCTGGCCGCTTCAATCAATTCAAATGGCATAGCCTTGATGAAGTTGCGCATAAACAAGGTACAGAACCCGGTTTGGAAGGCAATATGAAATAATGCTAAACCGCTGATGGTATTGTAGATCCCCAAACTCACAGTGAAATCACGCACGGGCACCATTAGTATCTGGAAAGGTATAAAGTTGCCCGCTACAAACAAGAAAAACAAAGCCAGATTACCTTTAAAGCGATACACAGCTAGGGCATAACCGGCCATGCATGATAACGTTACGGCCCCAATCACTGTTGGAATAGTGACCCGGAAAGAGTTAAAGATGTAATTGCCTATCGGGGTCTGTTGAAAAATACCCGTGTAGTTTTCTAACATATTAAAGGACGTGGGCCAGCCCCAGTAGTTGCCCGCCACAATGTCCCCTTGGGAGCGCACGGAGGTCAAGGCTACGGCAATCAAGGGCAGCAACCAAACCAACAAGGCAAGGGGCAAGGCTACACGATAGAGCTGCTGGGCCCATGGCGAAGATTTTTGAATCGGTTTGGGAAACATATTAGCGGCCTCGCTCGTCGCGATACATTTTGTACAGGAATGCAGCGATATACAGCATCATGATGGCGAACAAGACCACAGCAATAGCGGCGCCATAGCCCATACGGAAGCCATACTCAGAAAATGCCTGTTCATACATATAAAAAGCCAACACCCGACTTGAACCCCAAGGGCCACCGTCGGTCATAATGGAGATCAGATCAAAACTACGCAGCGCACCTATAACGGTCACCACTACAGCAATAAATGTGGCTGGGCGTAATTGCGGCAAAATAACATACCAAAGCAACTTCACACCCTTAGCATTATCTAAGCGTGCCGCTTCGATTTGTTCGCCATCCACAGCGTTTAGGCCCGTTAAGTACAAGATCATACAGTAAGCCGTTTGCGGCCATAGACCAGCCGCGATAATGCCGTAGGTAACCAACTCTTCGTCAGCCAACACGGCTATAGCATCCACGCCAAACCAACCCAAGACAATGTTTAACAAACCATTAGATGGGTCATAAAACCAAGCAAATACTAAACCAACTACCACTTGTGAAATCACAAATGGAAAGAAAAATAGGGACTTATAAATGCGAATCCCACGCACATTTTGGTTGAGAAACAAGGCCACAAAGAGGCCCGCTGGAATCGCCAGCATATATAAAACCAACCAAATAATATTGTTTTTTAAAGACGTGTAGAAAGCCTCATCATCCATCAGCTCCACATAGTTAGCGACGCCAACATAGTCTTTTTCGCCTAGTCCATCCCATGCATAAAAGCTAATGTTGATGGATTGAAATATGGGAATGATTACGTAAATTAAAAACATCAATACACCCGGTAATAAAAATAACCAAGGGGCAATCCGTTGTTGATTTGAACGCCAGAAGTCTCTCATTGTTTGCCTTTTTATTATGCTTGAAAACCAGTTTGTGGCACCTATTGGCTCCATTTAGCGGTCATTATGCCTGGTCACTGGATGTCCAGATAGTAGCGGCCGTAGCTACTGTGCACAACAAAGGTACAGCCGCATTATGATACAAAAAGCCAGCACCCCACCCACAACAGCAGGGGCTGGCAAAAACTCCAAAATTACTGATAAACTCGTGCGCGTACTTTTTCTAGACGCTGCAAAATCTTATCTAAGCGTTCTGGCTTAACCATAAACTCTTGGAATCCTTCCATACCAGCTTTGGCCATTTCTGCAGGCGCATCACGATCAAAGAACTGGGCAATACCACCTTCAGTGCTGGACAACATCTTGTAACCTGCTTGCAAGAACTTATCATCAGATACAGATGAACCACTGTTAATAGGTAATTGACCTAGGGTGGCATTCACTTCAGTCTGCACATCAGCACGTGCTACATAAGCCAAAAAGCGCTTGGCATCGGCTTTATTCTTGGCATTGGAGGGAATGTGAATAGTATCCGTAGGTGCTTCTTCGGCCATGGCCACATTAGGGTTGATCTCTGGGAATTGGAAAAAGCCCAATTGATCATCGCTTAAACCTGCTTCACGCAAAGGCGCCACAGCAAAGTTACCCATTACGTACATAGCTGCATCACCCTGCACCATTGGCGCCAAAGCTTCTTGCCATGAGTAGGCGGCATGATTTTCTAAGAAGAAACCAGCATCAACCAGCTCTTTCCAGTTGTTCATAGTGTCTTTTACACGCTGGTCGGTCCAAGATACTTCGCCCTTGGTTAGCGCCATATGGAAATCATAACCATTGGTACGTAGGTTCAAATAGTCAAATACACCCGCTGCGGTCCAGAGGTATTTAGTACCAATAGTGATCGGCGTGATACCAGCCGAATTAAGTTTGGCACCAGCGGCTTTAAATTCTTCCCAATTGCTTGGCACGGCGATACCGTTGTCAGCAAATAGGTCCTTACGGTAGTAAACACCCCACTGATAATATGTGTAAGGCACACCGTATTTCTTGCCATCAATAGTCATAGATGCAGCAGCAGACCCCAGAGAATCATTCAGACCGTGCTCTTGCCAGACATCATCGACCGGCTCAAATAAACCGGCATTCACATATGGCAACATACGGTTACCTGCATACCAGTTAGCAACGTCAGGTGCGTCGGCTGTCAAGAAGTTACGAATCGAGGTTTTGTAACCTTCGTGATCAAACAGGTTCCAAGTTACATTCACATCTGGGTTTTCAGCTTCAAAGCCTTTAATCACTGCCTCAAACGCTGCTTTTGGCGCCGGGTCAGAGGTATCGGTGTTAATGACCAGCTCGCCGGCAAAGGCCTGAGCCGCCATCATCGATGTGGCAGCTGTCAGAGCGACAAGCATTTTATTTTTGTACAACATTGTATTTCTCCGTCTTTCTTTATTATTTAGTTTCAAATAATGAAACCAGTTTCCAACTATTGCAAATCGATAATAGATATGAGAACCTAGTTTTGTCAAACATTTTTTAATTAATATGCGTATTTAATAATCCACACCTCCTCATAGGAGAGATTGAGAGTTAGCAATAAGGATAAGAACACCATGTCCAACGTCTCTTTAAAAAAGATCGTTAAGAAGTACGAGGATATCCAGGTCATCCATGGCGTTGACCTAGACATACAACCGGGAGAGTTTTGCGTATTTGTTGGCCCTTCGGGATGTGGCAAATCAACTTTATTACGTATGATCGCCGGTTTAGAGGAAACCAGTGGTGGCGCTATTGAAATCGCCGGTCAAGATGTAACCGAGGCAGACCCTTCCGAACGAGGCGTTGCCATGGTATTCCAAACCTACGCCCTTTATCCGCACATGACTGTGCGAGAAAACATGGGCTTTGGCCTAAAGATGAACAAGGTGCCAAAGCAAGAAATTACCGATAAGGTCGACAAGGCAGCTAAAATTTTGCAACTGGGCCCTTATATGGAGCGCAAGCCAAAAGCACTGTCTGGTGGCCAACGGCAGCGCGTCGCCATTGGTCGCGCTATTGTCAGAGGGCCACAGGTATTCCTATTCGACGAGCCTTTGTCTAACTTAGATGCCGAATTGCGAGTCGAAATGCGCGTTGAACTGGCCCACCTTCACAAAGAGCTCGGTGCCACCATAATTTATGTCACCCATGATCAGGTGGAGGCCATGACTATGGCCGACAAAATTGTAGTCTTGCGTGCCGGCCATATAGAACAGGTTGGCTCACCCCTAGAGCTATACAACAATCCACACAGTAAATTCGTGGCGGGCTTTATTGGCTCACCAGGCATGAATTTCCTCAAAGGTGAAATGGCTAACAACCAAGTTACCATTCCTGCTCTTGGAAATTTTTGCTTGCCTATTACTATCACATCAACCATCTCCGATGGGTCTGTATGGGTCGGTATTAGACCACAGCAGATAACCCTGCAAGACCAAGGACCACAACTTGAAGTCGACATTATCGAGCATTTAGGTGGCGTGTCGTATATGCACCTGCATACCAAAACCGGAGAGAAACTAGTGGTCGAGTTACGTGGCACAGATACCGCCACCGAGTGCAGCATGGTGGCCCTAGGAATTAGCGCCGATAATGTAATGTTGTTTGACCCGCAAACTGAACAACGAATTCTATAGCAGCTTCTCAATCACGGGCAGAATAACAGGCAAATCCAAGTACATGGTTTCTTCACAACATACAGACTTGTTCATTATTGGTGACGGCATTAACGGTTGTGGCATTGCCCGTGATGCAGCAGGCCGAGGCCTCAGTGTCCGCTTAGCCGAACAGGGCGACTTGGCGCCAGCAACCTCCTGTGCCTGGTCAAAGTTATTTCATGGTGGTTTGCGTTATCTGGAATACTATGAGTTTGGTTTGGTGCGTAAGGCTTTGCAAGCGCGTGAAGTGCTACTGAGCACCATGCCTCATATTAGTTACCCCATGCGTTTTGTCATGCCTCATCACAAAGGCCTGCGTCTGCACTACCATTACCTAGGTCACGCATGGGCTCATTGCTTAGTGCATACCCACGGCAAAGACAGCTATACTCTGCTTGGGGAGTACAAGCAACAAGCCCAAGTGGGTGAAGACTTCGGCGCCACTTTAACGCAGCAGGAACTAACCTGGCTGATGCAAAATGAATTTACCCCAACAGGCGAAGACGTCATTGGGCGGCGCACTAGACTTGGTTTTCAATTAGACCAACAACAGGCTCGCATTAGCGAATGGATGAGCAACCAACAGGACATTGCCGCATGAAAGCTATTCTCACTATTGATCAGGGCACCACCTCCAGTCGCGCCATTATTTTTGATGCCAACATGCAGCCCGTAGCTCAAGCCCAACAAGAATTTACCCAGTATTTCCCCAAATCAGGTTGGGTAGAGCATGATCCTGAAGAAATCTGGCAAAGTGTGGTAGACACGTGCCGTATAGCCATCGAACAAGCTGGCGCCGGAATTGAAATTGTTGCTCTTGGCATCACCAATCAACGTGAAACCACTCTCGTATGGGACAAAAGCACAGGGCAGTGTGTTTACCCCGCTATTGTTTGGCAAGACCGTCGTACCCACCCCCTGTGCCAAGAGCTGCAACAAGCCGGCCACGAAGAACTTGTACAACAAGCCAGTGGCCTATTATTAGACCCCTATTTTTCTGGTACCAAGGTACGCTGGATACTCGACAATGTAGACGGTGCTCGAGCACGTGCCGAACGGGGTGAACTCGCTTTTGGCACCATCGACAGTTACCTTATTTGGCGTTTGACCGGTGGCAAAAAACATGTCACCGACGCCACTAACGCATCACGCACCCTATTGTTCGATATCGATAACAATAGTTGGAGCGAGCCCCTATGCCAACTACTAAAAGTGCCCACTAACATGTTGCCAGAAGTCTTGGACTGTGATGCTCACTTTGGCACCTGTGAGCCGTTCTTAGTAGGCCAAAGCATACCCATTATGGGAGTCGCCGGTGATCAACAAGCGGCTACTATTGGACAGGCTTGTTTTCAGCCTGGCATGATGAAGTCGACCTATGGCACCGGTTGTTTTGCTTTGTTAAATACCGGAAAACAGCGCATCCACTCCTCTAACCGCCTGCTTAGCACCATTGCTTACCGTTTGAATGGGGAAACCACCTACGCCCTAGAAGGCTCTATTTTTATTGCTGGTGCCGTTGTGCAATGGTTGCGTGATGGCCTAGAAATTATCACCAGTGCCAGCCAGACAGGTGACTTAGCGGCTCAAGCGGATGATGAGCAAGAGCTTATCATGGTGCCGGCTTTTACTGGCTTGGGTGCGCCCTATTGGCAGCCCCAGTGCCGAGGTGCCATCTATGGCCTGACGCGGAATTCCGGGCCCGCCGAATTGGCCCGGGCGGCCCTACAGTCAGTGGCTTACCAAACCCGAGACCTACTGCAAGCAATGCAAGCCGATTGCCCACAATTAACTCACCAGACGCGTTTGCGTGTGGATGGCGGCATGAGTGAAAGCGACTGGACCATGCAATACCTGGCCGACATACTTGGCACAACGGTAGACCGCCCTGTGAATGTAGAATCAACAGCGTGTGGAGCGGCTTGGTTAGCTGGCAACAGCGCTGGGCTGTACCCAAGCATGGTCGATTTTGCAGCACAATGGCAGCAACAACGACAATTCAAGGCACAATTAAACCATCAAGAAGCCGATCGTTTGTACTGCAAATGGCAACAGGCCATAAAGGCCACCATGCTGATGACCGCAAGTGAGGAATAGCGCTAAACAAAGCACCCATTTTTTGGCTCAAACCATTGCCAACAGATTGGGTATCTTGATAGTCTAGCGCTCGAATTTCAATATTTGAAACCAAATTATTAGTAAGGACAGCAAGATACCCATGGGCGCCCTAGATTTAGAGTTAACACTACCCAAAGCGCAAGAAGACGGCACAGTTGGTAAAGCCTTGATCATGCTGGACATAGTGGCGGCGGCCAATAAACCACTGCGGTTTAACGATATTTTAGCCCACAGCCCCTTTCCCAAAGCCACCACCTATCGCTTTCTTCAATCTATGGCAAATCAGGGCATGCTGGCTTATGACGTAGACACCCAAAAATACAGTTTAGGTATGCGTTTAGTGCGCTTAGCTCACAAAGCCTGGCAACAAGCTTCGTTAGCACCTATTGCCGCACCTTTCCTAGACCAGCTAGCAAGTGAAATTGACAAAACAATCCACTTGGCGCAAATCGAAAATGGCCAAGTCCTGTTTATTGATAAACGGCGCACCACAGAACGTTTTGAAACCTTAGCCCAGGCCGGACGCATTGCGCCAGCCCACTGCACAGGAGTAGGCAAAGCCATGCTGGCTTTTCTTAATTCCGAGCGTAAAGGCTTTGCCATGCAAAGACAAAACTATATTCAATTCACCCCTACCACTATCCATTCCGTAGAAGCATTGGAGCAAGAGCTAAAAGTCATTCACCAAGATGGCATCGCCTATGATCGCGAAGAACATGAAAGTGGCATTATTAGTATTGCCGCCCCCATTTTGACTTCCACGCAACAGGTGGTCGGTGCCATATCCATCGCGACCTCTACGTCCAGACATTCTATTGATGACCTGCAACAGCACCGTCAACAGTTGCTCACCACCGCCTCACAAATAGGAATGGAGGCCGAATACTGGCAATTTCCTTGCAGTACCGGCTAATCCCGCCCGGCACCCCAAACATCTGCCACCAGAAAACCCTCTGGAAAAGGATCCGAAGGATCCAGACCTAGTTGCGCCATACCATAAATCCAGCCTTGACCAGACATCTCGATGTTCAGACCCTGATATGGCCCTACTTTTTCCAGTCCCACTAGGCGGGATACAAACTCGCTACCAATAGTCGAACGCGATACCACTTCGCCTCCTAATGACACCTGCCCCCGGGCATAGCGAGCAGCCATATTAGCGGTACTGCCTGTACCACAGGGAGAGCGATCAACACGGCCTGGTTTCATGGTAGTGCAGGTTTTTACGGCCCCATCACTCTCATCACTGCGCCACATGGCATAAGCAATACCTTTAATCTCTGGGGTCAATGGGTGACAAACTGCCATAGTGGCATCAATCAAATCTCTAATTTCTACGCCCGCCATGGCCAGTTGGCGAGCATTTTCTGGTTTGATTTCCATAGCCATAGCAGGAGCATCGAGTAATGCATAGAACACGCCACCAAAACAGACATCAAAACTCACAGGGCCCCATTTTTGCGTGTCAATCACGACATCTTGATGCGTTAAAAATGCCGTCGGCATAGTTAAAGTTACGCTTGTGACCTTGCCGTTTTGACATTGGGCCTGAGCGTTTACTAGGCCGGCAGCAGTATCCAGAACGACTTCGGTAATAGGCTCAAGCATGGGTTTCATGCCTGTTTCCAGAATTGCAGTGACGGCGCAGATGGCATTGGAGCCAGACATGGCATGCGCCTGATCGGGTTGCAAAACAAGGAAGCCTGTGTCTGCTTCAGGCACCGTTGCTGGCACCAGCAAAACAAAAGAACCCGCCGGAGCGCCACGTGGCTCGGAGCATAAAAAACGCCTTAAGCTATCATCCTGCTCATTAATATAGGCCAATTTTTCTGCCATGGTTTTGCCTGGCACATCAAGCACTCCCCCGCTTATCACGCGACCAATCTCGCCAGCGCAGTGCACGTCAATGGTTTGTATTGTTTTAGTCCAGCGCACGGTGCTTCCTAATAAATTAGATGCTTCACAAGTCTTTTCACCATTAGATGTAATAGTTCTCCAAGATAGTCTAAAATACTCGTTTTCACGATAACTGCAACAGAAACATTTACATGGCCGCCGCTCACACTCCTATGATGCAGCAATACTTGCGTATCAAAAGTGAATACCCCAATGACTTGGTGTTTTACCGCATGGGGGACTTTTACGAACTGTTTTATAATGACGCCAAATTGGCCTCTGACTTATTGGACATTTCCCTTACCGCACGTGGGCAGTCTGCCGGTGAGCCTATTCCCATGGCAGGCATTCCTTACCATGCAGCCGAAGGTTACATTGCTAAAATTGTCAGTGCGGGAAAGGCTGTTGCTATTGCTGAACAAATTGGTGATCCGGCCACTAGCAAAGGGCCAGTAGAACGCAAAGTCGTGCGGGTAGTAACGCCTGGCACACTCACTGACGAGGCCTTACTTGACGCTAGCCAAGATCGCTTATTGTGCGCGGTGAGCCACCTAGGGAACACCTACGGCATCGCCGCCCTAGACATGAGTAGTGGCCGTTTCAACCTTAGCCAAGCCAGCAACGAAGACGAACTACAAACCTTACTGCAACGCCTGCGACCTGCAGAACTGCTGTACGACGAATCCAGTTCTATGATCAGCTTACTGGATGAGTGGACATGTCGGCGTCCGCAGGCACCATGGCATTTCGCCTTAGACACAGCCGAACGGCTTCTATGTCAGCAATTTAACACCCGTGACCTAGCTGGTTTCGGCTGTGATGATATGCTCGCCGCAGTTTGTGCCGCTGGCTGCCTGCTCAACTATGCCAAGGAAACGCAACAGAGCGACCTACCTCACCTGCGTGGTATTCAGGTAGAACAACCCCAGCAAACCCTTATTTTAGATGGTCCTAGCCGTAAAAACCTAGAAATTGATCACAACCTCCATGGTGGTCAGCAGCATACTTTAGCCGAAGTCATGGATACCACCGTAACCGCTATGGGGGGGCGCCTACTGCGACGCTGGCTAAACAACCCACTGCGGGACTTAGCTCAACTAGAAGCCCGTCAAGAACTGATTGCTGATGTCATTGATGCTGATAGCTCTGATACTATGCAGGCGGCCATGAAACCCGTGGGAGACCTAGAACGTATCTTGTCGCGCGTAGCGCTCCAATCAGCAAGACCTCGGGATTTGGCGCGTCTGGCGACTAGTTTTGCCGCCCTACCTCAAATCCAAAGCTTGCTGCAGCAACACGGTGTGCCTTTAGCTTCGCAACTATCACAACAGATTAGTGAATTCCCACAATTGGCTGAGCTATTGGACCGTGCCATCGTTGACAACCCACCAGTGGTCCTACGCGACGGTGGGGTCATTGCCCAAGGTTACGATGAGGAACTCGATGAACTGCGTGGCCTGAGCGAAAACGCTGGACAGTTTTTATTGGATTTGGAGACGCAAGAAAGACAGCGCACGGGGCTTTCAACCCTGAAAGTAGGGTATAACCGTGTACATGGCTATTACATTGAGATCAGCCGCCTACAGTCAGCCGAGGCCCCTACAGAATACATTCGTCGCCAAACCCTAAAAAACGCCGAACGCTTCATTACACCTGAGTTAAAAGAATTTGAAGACAAGGCTCTGAGCAGTAAAAGTCGCGCCCTAAGCCGTGAAAAGGCATTATATCAAGCTCTGGTGGAACAATTAGCGAAGCAGTTACTGCCACTGCAACAAAGCGCTGATGGCATCTGCCAACTGGACGTGCTAGTAAGCTTAGCGGAACGCGCCTGCAACCTAAACCTAAAGCGACCAACATTAACCACAGACCGAGGCCTAAGTATCGTTGCTGGTCGCCACCCCGTGGTTGAACAACTAATCACCGACCCCTTCGTCGCCAATGATGTTGAGTTGCATCCTGCCACTAGCCTGATGATTATTACCGGCCCAAACATGGGTGGTAAGTCCACCTATATGCGCCAAGTGGCTGTAATTGTTATTTTGGCCCAGATTGGTGCTTTCGTGCCTGCTAGCAGTGCAGAGATTGGCCTCGTCGATCGTATCTTTACGCGCATGGGATCCAGTGATGACTTAGCAGGCGGGCGCTCTACCTTTATGGTAGAAATGACTGAAACTGCCAACATCCTACACAATGCCACACCCAGCAGCTTGGTACTAATGGATGAGGTTGGGAGAGGCACCAGCACATACGATGGTTTGTCCCTAGCTTGGTCCTGTGCAGAGCACTTGGCTAATAATGTTCATGCACTCACCCTGTTTGCTACCCATTACTTTGAAATGACACAACTAGCTGAGCTATTGAACAACGTTGAGAACTTGCATTTGCATGCCACCGAACACCAAGACAATATTATCTTCATGCATAAAGTACTGCGAGGCCCTGCCAGCCAAAGCTATGGTTTACAAGTGGCCAAATTAGCCGGCGTACCCGAACAGGTGGTCAAACAGGCCAAACATAAGCTGCTCAGCCTTGAAGCAGCTGAGCTGTCTACTAGTGTTGAGGTATTGCCTAGTTTGGCCGATGCGACCAACCTAGGCTCTTCAAGCACGGCTTCCCCAGCCCAAGCCGATATGTTTGCCGCCATTAGTCACCCAGTAGAGAGCTTGCTAGAGGCCAAGTCAGCCGATAATATGACGCCGCGAGAGGCGTTAGATCTGGTTTATCAACTACAACGGCTCATGCAAGACGACTAGATTTCACTGTCCAGCACATCCACGCTGCTTAAACCTTGCATAACAAAATTGCTATGCAATTGTTTAAGGGCCTGCACCTGAATCTGCCGCACTCGCTCCCGCGTCAAGCCGATTTGCTCACCCACTTGTTTCAGGGTACAAGAATCATGGCCGCGCAAACCAAAACGGCGACAAATAACATCTTTTTGTACCCCCGAAAGTTGATCCACCCACTGCCCCAAGTTATCAAGTAAGTTGCCATCCACGACATTATTCTCTGGACTCGATGTACCCACATCAGCAATGGTGTCCATCAAAGAAATTTCGGACTGACTGTTAAATGGTGAATCAATACTCGCTACGCGTTCGTTCAGGCTTAGCATGTTACGTACTTTATGTATGGGCCTATCCATGTAGCTAGCCAATTCATAATAACTTGGCTCATGATCTAGTATCTGTGCTAACTCTCTTTGTGCACGTAGATAAATATTCAATTCCTTAACCACATGAATAGGCAAACGAATAGTGCGGGTTTGGTTCATGATGGCGCGTTCAATAGTCTGACGAATCCACCAGGTAGCGTAAGTGGAAAACCGATAACCCAGTTCTGGATCAAACTTTTCTACGGCGCGAATTAAACCTAAATTGCCCTCTTCGATCAGATCCAACATGCTCAAGCCACGATTCAAGTAACGGCGAGAAAGCTTAACTACCAAACGCAAATTGCATTCAATCAGCATATTTCTAGCCGCCTTATCTGCTTTTTGCACTAGGCGGGCATAATGCCTTTCCTGATCTGCCGTCAGCAAATCACGCAACCCAATTTCATTCAAATACAGTTGTGTCGTGTCATTGGTATAGTTGTATTGTACGTGGCCTCGACCACTAGCCTTATAAGATTCAAATTCATCTAAATGACTAGCTTCAAACTCCAGTCCAACATTTTTATTCAAGTCAGCATTTTGTTCCGGCATATCCATATCCATGCTCCTGATCTACTCCCTGCACCTCTACCTCATACGCTTCTAGATTAGTGCTTTAGCACTACCTGTTAAGCCTCTTCAAATAACAAAACCACTCAAAATGCAGATATCATATTAATTATTTATTTCATTTTTATTATTATAAAATTAATAATAAACACAGAGTAAAAATATATCCACCGTTTTTACAATATTTTTTAATTTATTTGTTAAATATGATAATTAGAATTGATTGTTGAATTTGCCTACGGTAAATAGGATTGGGGATTTACCGGACGACCATCTTTGCGAATCTCGAAATGCAAGCGCCCATCAAGTTGCGGGCCTTTGCCAGATTGCGCAATCAATTGACCCAACTTCACTATATCACCCTCTGCAACGAGCAATAGGCTATTATAAGCATAGGCACTGAGGTAGGTATCATTGTGTTTTATGATAAGTAGGTTGCCATAGCCTTGAATGCCATTTCCAGCATATACAATCTGCCCTTCTGCTGCCGCTCGCACCTGTGAACCTGGTTTGGCAGCAATATCAACGCCTTTATTGGTTTCCGACTGGCTAACGAACTTTTGCACAATACCTCCTTGCAAAGGCCATTGCCAGCGCAGACTACTAGAACCCTGATAAGGCTTTACCGGCTTATTGACCTGTTTAGCAGATGATACCGTCGGCTTAGCCGAGGTTGTATTGGCACTGTTTGTTGTCGTAGTCGTTTTATTTGAGACGGTCTTTGCTACAGTCTTAGCGGGCTTTTTGGGTACTGTACCAGTTGCATTGAAGGCAATTTTTTGTCCTACATAGATAATGTACGGTGCCGGTATGTTATTTAGTTTAGCCAACGCTTTGTAATCCCAGCCATAACGCCAAGCAATGGCAAACAATGTGTCCCCGCCTTTCACCGTGTATACATTCGGCGTTTTTGGCTTGTAGTGTAATACAATAGAACCACCACTTTTGTCAGCACTAATCGCCAAGTCTTGCACAGGAATATAACCTTTGCCACCACAAGCCGACAACAAGAGCAGCAATAATGCCCCAGCCAGCCCGCGCCCATGTGACATAAGCCTGATCATACTAGCGCCCCAATTCCTGTAGTTTGATGTTACCAAAGCGAACCACCAAAACAGATGCCACCAGCATAGCAATCAAAGCAATTGGTAGTTCGTGGTCGATACCTGTTAACGATGTGTATTCCCAAGGCCACAAATTTTCTTGCAACAAAGGCACCTGTTCTCCAGCCGAATTTAAGCGATAGGTCAAGCTATACTTCCACGGCCAAAGCTTTAACGCCGAACCGAGCATCAATCCCGTAAGAGCGCTCATAGTAGCCCCCACGTAATGCTTAAGAAGCCAACTAATGAGTCGACTCATGGTCAACAAGCCAACGACGCAGCCCAAGAAAAATGTACCAAGTACGGGCATATCTAAGCCTGCCAAACTGGCTATCATAAAGGGATAAACGCCCAACAGTAAGAGGATAAAACTACCTGAAATGCCCGGCAGAATCATCGCACTTACGGCTAACGCACCGGCCCCTAATAAAGCCAAATAACCCCAGCCCGAAACCACATCCCATGCATTTTGCACAGGTAGTTGGGACAGCAAGGCACTCACCAAAAAACCTAAAGCAACAAAGCCAACCAGCAAAGCACCCTGCTGCTGTAATTGCCTAAGCAACATCACCCCAGCTGACAATATTAACCCCAGAAATAGGCTCCACATCATAATAGGCTGATTATTGAGCAAGTAATGTATGACATTAGCCACAACCAAGAAAGCGCAAACCATACCGGCCAAAAGCGTGCTCAAAAAAGCACCATCAATCTGCCGCCAAACACTGGCCCACTGACCTTTGATGAGCATTCGTAAAGCTGATAGGTTAATGGCACTAATCGCCGCCAACAAGCGCCCATAAATACCGCCTAGCAGGGCTACCGTGCCGCCAGAAATACCGGGCACCAAATCAGCGGCACCCATCAAAAATCCAGTAACCAAAAAACCAAAAGAACGCTTATCTAACGAGCTGCTCATGTGCTGTGTTTATTTCCTAATAGAAACTAATATCACGGTAATCGAAATCACCCAATAGTGCCATTCACGAGGGGCACAAAGTTGGCCGACTCCACTTTTTCTTTAGCAAAGTAATTGCCAGAGCGCGTAATCTTCAATAAATGCTGCTCACCCGTGCCAACGGGAATAATCATACAGCCACCTTCGGCCAACTGCCACTGCAACGCCTTGGGCACTTCGGCTGGCGCCGCTGTCACTAGGATACCGTCAAAAGGCTCTCTGTCTAACCAACCGGCATAGCCGTCACCATGACGGTACACCACATTGTTAATGCCCATATCTTGCAAGCGTTGACGAGCCCGGTTGAGCAAAGGTTCTATACGTTCAATGGTAAACAAACGGGGCACCAATTGCGCCAGTATGCTGGTTTGGTAACCGGAACCTGTGCCCACCTCAAGTACCTTTTGTGCCTTGCAGGAGCGCAATAGTAACTCACTCATGCGCGCCACAGTATAAGGACGAGACAAGGTTTGGTTATGCCCGATAGGCAATGCCGAATCTTCATAAGCACGATGGGACAATGCCTGATCCAAAAACAAATGCCTTGGCGTAGATCCCATCACCTGCAATACCTGAGGATGAGAAACCCCATTTTTTTGCAATTGCTTTACCAAACGCTGACGTGTGCGGGCCGAAGTCATACCAATGCCAGCACGCTGATGACGATCCACGGGAGACTGACCAAAGCGCATTAAAAATACTCCTGCAACCATGGCTCCAAAGGTGCATAAGCCGCGCGACTAGCCATATCTGGCGCCAAGGGTGTTACCGATACGTAACCATTAGCCACAGCGTGAAAGTCCGTACCGGGTGCGCCATCGGACACCTCACCTACCTTGCCGATCCAAAAACAACGATGACCACGGGGGTCTTGAGCATCAATAGCAGCCTGACCCATACGGCGGGTCCCTAAAGTGGTTAACTGTACCCCTTTTATGTCTTCATAGGGAATGTCTGGCACATTAACATTGACAATACATCGCGCTGGCAACTGCAAATTTTCGATACCGGCCATTAAACGCGCCACCACCTTTGCCGCCGTTTCAAAGTGCTGATGACCAACCAAAGAAACAGCCATGGCATGATGAGGCAGGTAACGCCCTTCCATAGCAGCCGCAACTGTACCTGAATACAGCACATCATCGCCTAGGTTAGCCCCATGGTTAATGCCAGAAACCACCATGTCTGGTTTGATATCCAAAGCACCGTTAATACCCAAATGTACACAGTCTGCAGGTGTACCATCCACACCGTAAAAGCCATTATCTTGAGGCATAACACGTAATGGCCGAGTCAGGGTAAGGGAGTTGCTGGCACCACTTAAATCGCGATCTGGGGCGATCACTGTCACAGCATGCACTGGCATAATAGCTTGTACCAGATGATACAAACCTTGGGCATGGACACCATCATCATTAGAAATCAAAATGTGCATGTAATACCGCCGTTTATGAGCTTTTCTGATGTTGGTTGGTGGTGTTTACCAGCTCGCGCAATACACTGGTTGCATAGGCACCGCGAAGCAACGTAAAGCGCAATTCTAACACACTGTCTGGCAACCACTGCCACTGATAATCCATGGGCATCAAACGCAGGGACCGCCGGTCCGCATCCAAACGTAAGTCCGCCAATCCCTGCAACCAGGCTTGGTAGTTTTGCAGGCAACTGTGTTCCAATTCGGTAGCATGGCTGCTTTGGCCACGCCCTGAGCGCCCAGCCAAAAGTCCAGTAGGAGCTATCTCAGCGGCTTCAATACGGGACTGAATATCGGCATTGGCATCGGCCTTAAAGGGGTTATAGTCTTCACTTGCCACATAAAAATCACCCGCCATAGCGGTTAACCAGTTACCTTTAGCCACCCGTTCAGATACAAGCTGATTAAACAAATAGGAACGTGCAGCTGAAATAGCCATACCCCGCTGAAAGCGATCTTTAATATTTGCCCCGGCCAGCAAATCAGCCGCCATATCCAGATTTTGGCCTTGGTGGCCAAAACGTTGCTCACCAAAGTAATTGGGTACACCCTGTGCGCCGATAGTGAGCAAGCGATGTTCTAGGTCAGCACTTGGTTTTAGTTCACCTAGACGTATTACAAAACTGTTGCTTAAATGGGCGCCTATACGCAGTTTTTTTTGGTGACGAGTAATCTGGTGCACATGCACCTTGTCTGACTGTAGCGAGTTCCAATCAGGCTCCACAATAGCCTTACCCGGTAAATGTATAGCAAACCATTGGCGTGTCACCCCATGACGGTCTTTAAGGCCAGAATAGGTTACTTGGCGCATCGGCACATTGGCTAATTTTGCCAACTGCCTAGCAAGATAGTCTGTATTGGTGCCAGCTTTGGTAATATCCAGAAATACATGTTCGCCCGCTCCAGACGGCTCAAACCCAAGGTTTTCAAACACCTGAAAGTCCTGCCACTGTCGCTTAAACTGGGCCGTTTCAGTGGGTTGGCCAAGGGCATACTGCCAATTAGCAGGCCATAGTAAAGGCGCTAACTCGCTCATTGGGGCTCCACCAATTGATAAAAGGTCTCTTGTGGTTTCAACATGCCCAAATCACTGCGCGCACGTTCTTCTACCGCTTCCAACCCTTGTTTTAGGTCTTCTACTTCAGCGTACAGCTGCTCATTACGTTGCTGCAACGCCAAGTTAATCTGCTTTTGCTGCGCAATTTGCTGCTGCAAGGCACTCACTTCAACCTGCCCTGTTGCACCAAACCAGTACTGATACTGCAAAATGCCGGCAACCACAACAAGAAATATAACAATAGCACGCATTCATTTTCACCAATAAAAAAGGGAGCAGTTACCATCTAGTATGGTAAACCTACTCCCTTTATACCAGTCAGCAAGGAATTACTGACCTTTTATTTCGCTACGACCACGATACGGCGCCGCACCGTTAAGCTCTTCTTCAATACGCAGCAAACGGTTGTACTTGGCTACACGATCAGAACGACATAGGGAGCCTGTCTTGATCTGGCCGGCACTGGTCGCTACGGCTAGGTCGGCAATGGTTGTATCTTCAGTCTCGCCAGAACGGTGAGAAATAACCACGCTAAAACCAGCGTCTTGCGCCATTTTGATAGCCGCCAAGGTTTCAGTCAACGAACCAATCTGATTAAACTTAATAAGAATGGAATTACCAATGCCTTGCTCAATACCCCGAGTCAGGATTTTGGTATTGGTAACAAACAAGTCATCACCCACCAGTTGTACTCGATCACCACACTTGTTGGTTAAATCCTGCCAACCGTCCCAATCACTTTCGTCCATACCGTCTTCAATGGAGACAATAGGGTGTTTGTTGGTCAATGACACCAAGTAATCTGCGAAACCTGGGGCATCAAAGCTCTTACCTTCACCACTTAGATTGTATTGGCCATTCTCATAAAATTCAGAAGACGCGCAATCAAGGGCCAGTGTCACATCCTCGCCCAAGGTGTAACCGGCATGGGTTACGGCTTCAGCAATCACTTCCAAAGCTGCTTCGTTAGAGGGCAGGTTAGGTGCAAAGCCACCTTCGTCACCCACGGCTGTATTCAACCCACGGCTGCTTAGCACCTTCTTTAGGGCGTGAAAAATTTCGGCGCCGCAGCGCAAGGCTTCAGCAAAGTTGTTAACACTAACCGGCTGGACCATGAACTCTTGGATATCCACATTGTTGTCAGCGTGTTCACCGCCGTTGAGGATATTCATCATCGGTACTGGCATGCTGTACTGGCCTGGCGTTCCATTTAGTTCAGCGATATGGGCGTATAAGGGCAATCCCTTGAACTGTGCAGCAGCTTTGGCAGCCGCCAAAGATACGGCCAAGATAGCATTTGCACCCAAGACCTCTTTGTTTTCGGTAGCATCCAATTTGATCATAGCACCATCTAGTGCCGCTTGATCGGTCGCATCCATACCTCTTAGGCAATCGAGGATCGGCCCGCGAATACCTGCTACGGCCTGCAGCACGCCTTTACCTAGATAACGTGCCTTGTCGCCGTCACGCAGCTCCAGAGCTTCCCGTGATCCAGTCGATGCGCCCGATGGTGCGCAGGCACTGCCCATCTGACCACCGGCCAAAATAACATCGGCTTCAACGGTAGGATTACCACGTGAGTCAAGTACTTCACGTGCCTTAATATCAACAATCAATTGATCCAAAACTAACTCCTATAGGGGTATGGATTAAGTACTGAGCGCAATTGCACAACAATATATTTACGTTTACACAAGACAAACACGTCAACCAAACAGGCGCTAACAGCAAGTCAGCAACCAATGATGCAGATGGTTAACACCGTCTGATAGTAAAATAGTCGTTATGCAAAGTGCTCCTTATTTGACTCCAGCGTGAGTAATGCCGGCGCGAACAAAGCCTTCAAATAAGCCATGTCCATCACGCGGAGTCGAGGTAAATTCGGGGTGGAACTGGCAAGCTACAAACCAAGGGTGATCGGCTAACTCAACCATTTCAACCAAACTGCCATCACTAGACCGACCAGAGAATATCAAACCAGCTTGTTCTAATTCAGGCACAAAATTGTCATTCACTTCGTAGCGGTGACGGTGACGCTCCACTATGACATCTTGACCATAACACTGATGAGCGATACTGCCCTCTTTTAGTTGGCACTCCTGGGCGCCCAAACGCATGGTGCCACCTAGGTCTGAGTTTTCATCACGTTGTTCAACACGGCCATCCTGAGCCAACCATTCGGTAATCAAGCCAATCACATTATGCTTGGAATCTGGATCAAACTCACTACTACTCGCATCGGCCCAACCAGCCACATTTCGAGCGTATTCAATGACAGCCACCTGCATACCTAGGCAGATACCCAGATAAGGAATTTTATTTTCGCGGGCAAACTGCACCGTGGCTATCTTGCCTTCGGTACCACGCTCACCAAAGCCACCTGGGACTAATATGGCGTCCACTCCGTTCAATAAGCCGGTGCCTTTATTTTCAATTTCTTCGGCATCAATATACAGGGTATTTACCTTAGTACGGTTCTTAATACCAGCATGGCTAATCGCTTCAATCAGGGATTTGTATGCATCCAGCAATTCCATGTATTTGCCCACCATGGCAATGGTAATCTCGCGCTCTGGATTTAACTTGGCGTCAGCGACAGCTTGCCATTCAGACAAGTCCGCTTCGGGACACTGCAAACCAAAGCGGTCTACAACAATGCTATCAAGGCTTTGTTGACGCAACATGGTGGGGATTTTGTAAATGGTATCGGCATCCGGCAAAGAAATAACAGCACGCTCTTCGACGTTGGTGAATAGCGCGATCTTCTTGCGTTCTGGTGCTTCAATGGACACCTCAGAACGACACACTAAAATATCAGGCTGAATACCAATAGATCGCAACTCTTTGACCGAGTGTTGCGTGGGTTTGGTTTTGGTTTCACCAGCAGTAGCTATGTAAGGCACCAAGGTTAAATGCATAAACATGGCACGGTTAGAGCCCAGTTCCACCTTCAACTGACGCACCGCTTCCAGAAACGGTAGTGATTCGATATCACCGACGGTGCCACCAATCTCGACCAAGGCCACATCAGCACCCTTCGCACCCAAATGCACGCGACGCTTAATTTCATCGGTAATGTGAGGAATTACCTGTACGGTGCCACCTAGGTAATCACCACGGCGCTCTTTAAGCAATACATGCTCATAAACACGCCCGGCAGTAAAATTGTTATCCTGATGCATTTTAGTACGGATAAAACGCTCATAGTGGCCTAAATCAAGATCCGTTTCTGCACCATCCTCAGTTACAAACACTTCACCATGTTGGAACGGGCTCATGGTACCAGGATCCACATTGATATAAGGATCCAGTTTGAGCATGGTCACTTTCAAACCACGAGCTTCAAGAATAGCGGCCAAGGACGCCGAAGCGATGCCTTTGCCTAAAGAAGATACCACCCCACCTGTTACAAAGATAAAACGAGTCATGTAATGCCTATATACCTATTACGCTGTTCGGCAGTTGCTAAAAACGCCACTGCAAGCAAAAAATAACGCACCCATTAACAATTCACATCCATAAATAGGCCTCAGGCGGTCACAGATATGCTGAAAATTTCGGTACGAACGTGTGTTAACTTTGATGTAAAAAGTCCGCAAAAAAAGGCGCAAACTTTCTCTTCATGATGGGCGTGTAGGATACCAGAAAGCCACCTTTAGGACAATTACCAAGCTGGCTTTTGAGGTTAATTAGGGCTTCTTTCTGGCGTCTCCCCAGACCAACCCCAGCCCATGCCTTGTGTCGGCGCAGCAAAACCCTGACAAATCCACAGGTCAGCGACCATAGCCAACTCCCCATTAAGCCAAAACAAAGGCAGTGTCGCACGCTGCCAAGGGGGCACTTTATATTCTTGCAATAGCTTTTTTAAACTCTGGCTATGGGCCCGCCCCTCGGGGCGACAACGCTCGCTGCCCTGCCGAACAGTGACTCGCAGCTCATCCCCAGGCTGCAGCAAAAGTCCGCCAGCAACAGGCCTTAAAACACCACCCGCTAGATTCACCTGGGCGGGCTGGGCAGTCGCAGGGGGCCAAATCATGCTTTGTTCGTCTGTCCCACTGACGCTGCCAGAATGGCCAGTGGCATTGCTGGTAACGCCACCGCCGCTCCAATAAAGATCACCATATGCTCGGCGTAATTCACCTGCCGCTAGGCGCAGACAAGGCTGCCTATCCTTGGCTGCGGTTAATACCTGCTTGTCAATTTGCAGCATAGTCCCATAGTCAGGTGACAATTCACCAAGCTGCTGCAGCCACCAGCGCAGCAGGTTATAGCGCCGCTCCGGGGTAAGATCAAGCAACCGAGCTACCGGCAATCGGGCTTCGGTATGAGGCTCATCTGCATTTAACAGCTGGTAATCTTCTTGCGCAACCTGCTCTAGTAGCGTTTGTGTTGCCTGCATAATTTGGCTGGTGGTCTTTACTCGCTGTAATAGGCTCGGCCAACGTTGCTGTAATAGAGGCATCACCTGACGGCGCAAATAATTACGTTCAAACTGTTCATTGTCATTACTGGGATCATCAAGCCACTGCAATTGCTGCTCTTGTGCATACGCCAACAGGCTGTCCCGGCTAACTGACAACAAAGGCCGTTGTAAATACCCTAAACCCAATGACCGCTGTTCTCGCATAACACCCAGCCCCGCCACACCAGCGCCGCGCAACAAACGCAATAGCAAGGTTTCAGCTTGATCATTAGCGTGCTGTGCCAATAGCAACGTATCGCCAGGCTCAAGCAGCTTTTCAAACACTTGATAGCGGGCAGCACGAGCTGCGGCTTCCAAGCCTTGCTGTTGTTGTAACTGAGGATCAATCTGTACTTTTACGCAGTGGCTGGAAAAGCCATAGGTTTGAGACTGTTCTGCCACCAGTTGCAGCCAGGCATCAGCCTCAGCCTGCAAACCGTGATGGATGTGGACTACCTTAATTTCGGGTACGGAGATAGCAGGATCCTGTTGCATCTGCTTAACAAGATGCAACAGGCACATGGAGTCAAGGCCACCACTGACCGCAAGCCACCAGCGACTGGCCTGCATAGGCAAGCTGGCCTGTATACGCTGCGCCAGCGGGGTCATGATTTCAGGAGCTGATGCCGTAAGCCATCAGGCGTTGATAACGACGTTCCAGCAAAGCTTCCATATCCAACTGCTGAAGATCATGTAACTGGGTTACCAAGGAGGCTTTTAAGCTTGAAGCTATAAGATCCACATCACGGTGAGCACCGCCTAAGGGTTCTTGTACAATGTGATCCACCAAACCCAACTCCTGCAAACGCTGCGAGGTGATACCCATGGCATTCGCAGCATCAGCGGCATAGTCAGCACTTTTCCATAAGATAGAGGCACAACCCTCTGGTGAAATCACTGAATAGGTTGAATATTGCAGCATATTCAATTGGTCAGACACACCGATAGCTAGAGCCCCGCCGGAACCGCCCTCTCCAATCACTGTGGCAATAATAGGACTGCGAAGATCCGACATTTTCAACAAGTTATAAGCAATCGCTTCACTTTGACCACGTTCTTCGGCATCGATGCCAGGGTAAGCCCCTGGGGTATCAATAAAGGTCAAGATAGGCATTTTGAAACGCTCAGCGGTTTGCATTAGACGCAAAGCCTTGCGATATCCTTCGGGGCGCGGCATACCAAAATTGCGTGCGACCTTTTCTTTAACACTACGTCCCTTTTGCTGACCAATCAACATTACTGGTTTGTCATCCAAACGGGCAATGCCACACATCATAGCTTGATCATCACCAAAATGACGGTCTCCGTGCAGCTCATCAAAATCAGTAAATATGCGCTCCACATAGTCCAACATATAAGGGCGCTGGGGGTGACGCGCCACCTGCGATACCTGAGCAGCCGATAACTTGGCAAAAATATTGCCGGTCAGGCTAACACTCTTTTCCTGCAAGGTTGAAATTTCATCGGTAATGTTCAACTCATTGTCATTACCAAGCAAGCGCAAGGCGTCAATTTTAGCCTCTAACTCAGCAATAGGTTGTTCAAAATCTAGATAATTCGGGTTCATATGAGAGCATCTTAAATATAGTAAACAATAGCTGGTGATATTATAACCGAAGCGTCAACATCTATCACGTGCAAATACAGCACGCCCATCCGCCCCATCGTGATTTAGCTTAATACTAATGCTGACCAATGCGGCGATAGTGCATATGCACCGCATCATCGCCCAGCAAATAACGCAGTTCCTGCATTAAATCATCATCCACCGTGAGCCGCCAAGGCGACGCACAACGCACCACACCGCGCCCTAGATGATTGCCGACATGCAATTCCAATCGCGTAGCCGGTGCGTCACCCGATACTCGCCTAGGTGTCAACAAATCGAGTAACTTTTGCAGCTCATTGTCTTGCGCGTGTTGCTCTTGCACCTGCAATTGCAACCCTTGGGAGAAGACCGTGCGCGCCTGGGGCATGGTCAGCACCTCTTTAGCACTTACCTTTAAGCCTCCCGAATAGTCATCTTCACTCACTTCGCCTTTAACGATCAACAAGCGATCATTTTGAATGATATCTCGATATTTTTCGAAACTGTCACCAAACAATGCCACTTCAATGCGTGCCCGGCGATCGTCGAGTGTTAAAAAGGCAATGGTTTTACCACGCTTGGTCTTCATGGTGCGGCTCGCCACCACCATACCTGCCAACCACTGGTCCTCTCGTTTTGCAAAAACGTTATCCAATCGGGTGCGCATAAACTGGGATAATTCGCCTTCATAATCATCGATGGGATGACCTGTCACATACAACCCTAGGGTATCCTTTTCACCTTTTAAGCGTTGCTTTAAGTTCAGTGGCCGGGCACCCTGATAGCGCTCATACACATCCACCGTGGCATCTGCTTCCACCACGGGACCTGCCAGACCACCAAACAAATCCATCATGCCCGCATCCGCATTGCGCTCACTTTGATCAGCGGCTTGAACTGCATTTGGGGTAGCAGCATACAATACTGCACGTTCTTTGCTGGCGATCAGATTATCTAAAGCACCACTGGCTATCAGTGCCTCGAGTACGCGTTTATTAATTTTTTTGCTACCCACACGCTGACAAAAATCAAACAGGTCTTTGAATGGCCCACCTTCTTCACGGGCAGCAATAATGGCGGACACGGGCCCCTCACCCACACCCTTCACGGCGCCTAGGCCGTACACCACCTCATCTTTTTCATTCACGGTAAACTTGTAGTGACTGAAATTCACATCGGGTAAATTAAGAGGTAGCTCCATGCGACGACACTCTTCTACCAATATCACGACCTTTTCAATATTTTGCATATCTGCTGATAGCACGGCCGCCATAAATTCCGCTGGGTAGTGGTATTTCAACCAAGCTGTTTGGTAGGACACCAAAGCATAGGCAGCAGAGTGGGATTTATTGAAACCATAACCCGCAAACTTCTCCACTAGGTCAAAGATATTACCGGACAGATCTTTATCAATACCCTCATTGACGCAACCATCTAGGAATATAGCTCGTTGTTTGGCCATTTCCTCAGGTTTCTTTTTACCCATGGCGCGGCGCAACATGTCAGCACCACCCAGAGTGTAACCGGCCATCACCTGCGCAATCTGCATAACCTGCTCTTGATACAGTATGATGCCATAGGTCGGCTCTAGTACGGGTTGCAAAGAGTCCAACTGATAATCTTCATGGGGCCAAGCCAGCCTGGCACGCCCGTGTTTACGGTTAATAAAGTCATCCACCATGCCCGATTGCAAGGGCCCTGGACGAAACAACGCCACCAGGGCGATGATGTCTTCAAAGGTACTCGGCAATAGGCGTTTGATGAGGTCTTTCATGCCACGTGATTCTAACTGGAACACACCCGTGGTTTCGGCCCGCTGCAGCAAACCATATACGGCCCCATCCTCAAGTGGAATATCTTCGATTACCAACTCTGCCAAACCCTTATTTTGGCGGCGCTCGTTAATCATGTCCATGGCCCAGTCAACAATGGTCAAGGTCCGTAAGCCAAGGAAGTCAAACTTCACCAAACCGGCCTCTTCCACATCCCCTTTGTCGTACTGCGTAACGAGGCCAGCGCCATCTTCATCACAATACAAGGGGGAAAAATCCGTCAACTTAGTGGGCGCGATAACCACACCACCGGCGTGCTTACCAACATTGCGAGTCAGGCCTTCCAACTGAAAGGCCATTTCCATGATTTCCTGGACTTCTTCGTCATCGTCAATGAAGTTACGCAAGGCTTCTTCTTGCTCTACCGCTTTGGACAGGGTCATGCCCACTTCAAAGGGAATTAGCTTGGATAGCTTATCGGCTAAACCAAAAGACTTTCCCTGCACTCGCGCCACATCCCGCACCACAGCCTTGGCGGCCATGGTGCCAAAAGTAATAATTTGTGATACTGCATCTTTACCATAGGTCTGGGCAACATACTCAATCACCCGATCACGATTATCCATGCAAAAGTCGATGTCAAAATCAGGCATGGACACACGCTCCGGATTCAAGAAGCGTTCAAATAGCAAGTCATAGCGCAGCGGATCCAAGTCGGTAATTTCCAGCACATAGGCGACCAGTGATCCAGCACCAGAACCACGCCCAGGTCCAACTGGAATATCGTTGTCCTTTGCCCAGCGGATAAAATCCATAACAATCAAAAAATAGCCAGGGAATCCCATCTGAATAATAATATCCAACTCAAACGCCAAGCGATCCAAAAATACCTGTCGCTGTTGATCGTATTCTGGATCATTGCTATCCAAAATGGTTTTCAAACGCGCTTCCAAACCATCATGGGACAGTTTGCGGAAAAACTCATCCATGGTCAGCCCTTCGGGCACTGGGAAATTAGGCAGATAACAACGCCCCAGCTCAATGTCCAGATTGCAACGCTTGGCAATTTCAGTGGTATTGCTCAAGGCACTGGGGATATCAGCAAACAAGGCCTGCATTTCTTCTACGCTGCGCAGATACTGCTGTGACGAGTATTCCTTAGGCCGTCGTGGGTCATCAAGGGTCATGCTCTGGTTAATACAAACGCGGGTTTCGTGAGCCTCAAACTCGTCGGCACTCAAAAATACCACATCATTAGTCGCCACCACCGGCACCTGCATGGCTTTGGCAAGTTCAACCGTCAAGCCCACACAACGTTCATCTTCCGGGCGCCCCGTGCGCTGCAGCTCTAGATAAAATCGATCGCCAAATAAATCTACCCACTCTTGCAATAGGGGTTTTGCCTGTTGCAAACCACGCACCAATAACATGCGCCCCACTTCACCCTGATTGGCACCAGACAAAGCAATCAAACCGGCTTCTCGCTGCTGCAGCCAAGCACGCTGAATAATCGCCTTACCACCACTTTGGCCCTGCTGAAAACCCAAGGACACTAATTCCGTTAAGTTCAGATAACCTTGGGCATTCATGGCCAACAGGGTCATGCGCGAAATAGGCAAATCGGTCCCTGGTAGTGGCGCCAAATAAATATCACAGCCACAAATTGGCTTAATGCCTGCGCCCTGAGCCGCCTTGTAAAACTTGATCATGCCACACATATTAGACTGATCAGTTAAAGCAATGGCTGGCATTTGCTCGGCCTGCAAGGCTTTCATTAAGGGTTTGATACGTATTAGGCTATCACTAAGAGAAAACTCAGAGTGCATGCGCAAATGTACGAAATCAACTGTGCTCATTGGTCTACTTCCAAGATGGCCGCTACGGGACCAAAGCTGCGTCGGTGTTGCTCACTCACGCCATGCTCCTTAAGGGCTAATAAATGTTGTTTGGTTGGGTAACCTTTGTGCTGATCTAAACCATAATAGGGGTAACGTTGATGCCACTGTTTCATCTCTCGGTCGCGCGTCACCTTGGCAATAATGGAGGCGGCACCAATACATATTTCTTTGGCATCACCTTTCACAATCGCTTGCGCTGGGCAATTTAGACTAGGACAACGATTACCATCTATCAACGCCATTTCAGGCGGTACTGACAAACCTTCCACTGCCCGTTGCATTGCCAACATACTGGCATGCAGTATATTAAGCTGGTCAATCTCTTGCACGCTCGCACGACCTACAGCTACCGCGGTAGCCTGCTGCCAAATCTCATCAAATAACCGGTCACGGGTTTTTTCTGACAACTTTTTAGAGTCCCCTAAGCCAGGGATAGGGCGCTGCGGATCCAATATCACCGCGGCGGCCACAACATCACCAAACAGCGGTCCACGGCCCGCTTCATCCACGCCACAGACAATATGTGGTTGCCATAAAGGCAAATCCAAACCTAGCTGATCAGACATGTTCCAAATCCCTGCCTGTTTGCTGCTTTATCACCTGACAAACTACTCTAGCTGCCTGCTCATCGGCACGCAAAGCCAGCATATCATGCATATTGAGAAAAACTTGAGTTTGTTGCTCACGCACCGATTCATCAAACAACAATTTTTGCATTTTTTCGACTAATACCGGCACCTGCACCTGATCTTGCAGCAACTCTTCCACCACTGCCTTTCCAGCTAACAAGTTTGGCAAACTAACAAAAGCCACTTTGAGTTTGCGTTTAAACAAACGGTAGCTTAGTTTCGACATGCGATAGCAAACCAACATAGGCTTTGCAAATAACAAGGTTTCCAAGGTGGCCGTACCTGAGGCGACTAGTACCGCATCAGCGCTAGCCAGCACGGCACGAGTTTGCTCCAAAGCTATGTGGATATTGCTGGTATCGCCAGGCAGGCTCTTTAGCAAAGCCTGCAACTGAATAAAGCGTGCCTCACTAGCAGCCGCAACTACCACCTTTAATTGTGGGTAAGCTTGCTGCAATTGCTGGGCCGCAGCAACAAAATCACCAGCTAGTTGTTTTACTTCCATAGCCCGACTACCTGGTAGCACCGCCAATAGGTGGTCACCCGCGGGTATGTTAAGTTGGTTTCGCGCTTTTTCCTGAGTCCATAGCCCCGGTAATTCATCAGCCAAACGGTGCCCTACGAAGGTCGCAGGAATTTGATGCTGACTATAGTAAGGCACTTCAAAAGGCAGCAATGCCAACACATGGTGGCAAGCGTTAGCGACCTTAAACACCCGCTTTTCACGCCAAGCCCAAACCGATGGACTCACATAATGTATGGTTGGCACTCCGGCGGCTTTCAAGCTAGCTTCTAAATTAAGGTTAAAATCCGGTGCATCAATGCCAATCATGGCCAACGGCCGGTTGCGAGTATAGAGGTTACGTAAGCGCCGGCGTAATGCCAAAAGTTCTGGTAGGCGGCCCAACACTTCCACTAAACCCATTACCGCCAAACGCTCCATAGGCACCAAACTATGAAAGCCCACAGCCTGCATAGCGGGTCCGCCAACACCTTCAAAACGCAAATCGGGGTTATGCTTTAATAGGGCCTGCATTAGGCCAGCACCCAGTATGTCACCAGACGCCTCGCCGGCAACAATTACAATCGTATTGCTGGCCATAGATGGTTAGCGAATTATGCCACGGGTAGACGTTTGCAATGACGCCACCAGCACGGCTACTTCAGGATGGACACTAGCCAATTCCTGCAATTGAGCAAGCGCTTGTTCGAGGGTATTACCTTGACGGTAAATGATTTTATAGGCCAAACGTAAACTTCGTATGGATTCATCGCTAAAGCCACGACGTTTTAGACCTTCGGTGTTCATACCATGGGGTGACACAGAGTTCCCATTGGCCATGACATAGGCGGGAATATCCTTGAGCACGACACTGCCGGCACCGGTCATGCAGTGCGCTCCCAAACGGCAAAACTGATGCACCGCGGTAAAGCCACCTAAAATGGCGTAATGGCCTACATGCACATGCCCGGCTAAAGCGGCATTATTAGCAATAATGACGTTATCACCAACCACGCAGTCATGGGCAATATGCACATTAGCCATGATCAGATTATGGCTACCAATGCGAGTTATACCAGCATCCTGCACCGTTCCTCGGTGCAAGGTGCAACCTTCACGAATAATATTGTTATCGCCTATCTCTAGTCGCGTGGTTTCACCTTTATACTTTAAATCCTGACACGCTTCACCAACAGAACTAAATTGAAAAATATGGTTATTGGCCCCAATGCGAGTAGGCCCCTTCACCACCACATGAGACTCAATCTTGCTGCCTGCGCCAATTTCCACTTCGGCGCCCACCAAACTATAAGCACCCACCTCCACATCGTCGGCAAGTATAGCGCTAGCATCAATTAAAGCAGTAGGATGAATACGCACGAAATTACTACACCTTTCTGTCGGCACAAAGGATGGTCGCAGACGCCACTAAGTCACCGTCAACGGTGGCCTTACATTCAAACTTCCAAATCCCCCGCTTCTCCGACAGAATCGACGCATTTAGCAACAGCTTATCGCCAGGCACAACAGGCCGTTTAAAACGCAGTTTGTCAGAGCCAACAAAATAGTAGATAGAGCCATCTTGAGGGGTTTTATCCATGGTTTTAAAGCCCAAAATACCCGCCGCTTGCGCCATGGCCTCAATGATAAGCACACCCGGCATAACCGGATGATCAGGAAAGTGGCCATTAAAAAACGGCTCATTCACCGTTACATTTTTAAAAGCCGTAATAGACTCGCCCAAATTCAGTTCAGTCACACGGTCTACGAGCAAAAAAGGGTAACGATGTGGGAGATACTCTCTGACTTCCTTTACATCCATAATCATAAGTTCAATAACCTTGTTATCCTGACACTACCAGATACTTCGACAGCACATGGGCTGGCGTTTACTGTGTAGGTACTTATTTAGTTGCTGTTGTCTTGCTCTAACTGCTTAAGGCGTTTAGCCATTTGGTCTAACTGTTTAAAACGCGCCGCATTGCGCCGCCACTTACCATTTTGGTCCAAACTAGTACCTGATGAATAGGCGCCCGCTTCTTTAATAGAATGGGTTACCAAGGACATGGCAGTAACATGCACTCCGTCGGCTAACTGCAAGTGGCCTGTAATACCACAAGCGCCTGAGATGGTGCAGTGTTTACCTAAAACGGTACTGCCAGCAATGGCCGTGCAACCGGCAATGGCCGTGTAGTCGCCCAAGACAACATTATGAGCAATTTGCACCTGATTATCCAGCTTCACACCATGCCCTAGCTCAGTATTATCCAATGCGCCTCGATCAATAGTTGTACCCGCGCCAATTTCAACATCATCGCCCGTCACCACCCCACCCAATTGGTGGATTTTCACCCAGTCATCACCATTTTTAGCAAAACCGAAACCATCTGAACCAATCACAGCCGCGCTATGCACGATATTTCTTTGACCGAGCGTCACACCATGATAGAGAGTCACATTAGCAGCCAAACGCGTGTCATCACCAATACGGCAGTTGTCTCCAACCACCGTATTTGGACCAAGTTCAACACCCTTGCCCAGACGCACACCCTCACCCACAACGGCACCAGGACCAATGATGACATCGGTTGCCAATTGCGCAGAGCTAGCTACCGAGGCCGTGGCATGAACACCTTTATAAGCAGCACCTTGCGCGAATAATGCCGACAACTTAGCGTATCCCAAATAGGGGTTGCTCATGAGTAACTTATTGCCAGCAAAATGAGAGCCTTGGTCTGGATGCATGACCACTGCACCCGCTGCACAATGCGCTAGCTCAGAGGCGTACTTCATATTGGCCAAAAAACTGATCTGATGTGCTTGTGCCCTAGCTAACGTGCCAATACCATTAACCGGATAATCAGCTAAACCGAGCAACTCAGCATCAAGGTACTCCGCCAACTCGGCTAGGGTATGATGTTGCATCAGCCTACTCCTGATCTAACAGGGCAGTAATAGCGGCCGTGATATCAACGCCCTGCTGTGCGTAAACAACTGCACTGCTATTCACAATTAAAATGATATCGTTGGCTTCAATATAAGCTTTCAGCACGGCATCTAACTTAGGGCGCATGAAAGCCACAAACTTATTCTCTTCTTGCCGTTTGGCGTTATCCAAGTATTGTTTCAGCTTGTTGAATTCTTGTGATTGCTGGGTGATTTGCAATTTTAACTCTTGCACTTCTTCAGCGCTCATCAAGGCTTGGTCTTCTTGATATCGCTTCTGCAAAGCCTGCACTTGTGTAGCAACAGACTGCATCCGTTGGCTTTGGGGCTGTAATTGTTGACTTAACTGCTGACCAAGCTGTTTAGCAGCCTGGGTTGCAAACAGCGCTTTTTCGGGACTAAACACAGCCATATTCTGTGCTAATACCAAACTACTAAAGGCGATACCTACCAACAACAGCAGGCCTTTAGACAATGTATTCATGCTCTATTCCTTCTACCTAAGGAGCTAGCCCATGCCATGCACAAGCTAGCTCGATCCTTAATATGAACGACCCAAAGTAATATGGGTCCGAGTCACTCTATCCGAGGCTTCTGACTTCAAGGGTTGCGCCATGACCAAGGTCAAGGGCCCGACGGGGGTCAACCAAGCCAAACTAAACCCAGTTGAAGAGCGCAGTTCCGAGGTCGCAAAGCCGCCCTTCTCAAATACGTTGCCCACATCCATAAATAACATGGTACGAACCGATGGCATGTCAGTAAACAATGGGAAAATAAACTCCCCCGTGGCCGCAGTTAACATCTGACCACCAATCGGTGTACCGGTCACCAACCCTGTATCAGTTGGACCTAAGGAGTTATGTTCAAATCCACGCACCGAACCATAACCACCGGCATAATAATTGGCAAAAGGCGGGATGATTGAAGTGTCGCCATAAACATCGGTATAACCCAATTGCGCACCAAACGAAGCTACATAGCTGGAAGTTCGATCCAAGGGAGTAAAGAAGCGATAGTTGTAGGTGGTCTGATAGTAACTTAAATCACTAGTAGGTAGCGCCAAATACAGATTCAGCCTATGGGAGCGGCCTTGGGTCGGGAACCAAAAATCGTTGAGGTTATTATCGTTCCAGGTAACAGTACTTTTCCATTGCTGATAAGAGGTGCCTTCGGCGTTAGTAAAAGTAGACAAATAGTTTGTGGGTGAGCTAGGCAGGGTCAAATCAATCTTTTCATAACCCAAATTAAAGTCCAAACGTGAGTAGTCAGACACTGGGTAACCAAAACTCATCCCTACACCGATACGATCCGTCGCATAGTTGCTCACATCAATCTTTGAATAGTCACGTTTTTGATAAGTCAGATCAATACCGCGGCTCACGCCATCCACCGTGTAATAGGGATTGAGATATTTGAAATTATACTCTTGAGTACTAGAACTAGAACTAAAACCAGCCTCCAGCTTATTGCCACTACCCAAAAAGTTGTTTTGATTGATAGAGCCACCCCAAAATGCGCCGTCGCCATCCGTATAACCAACCATAACACTCCAATCGGCAGTCAAACCTTCAACCACATCGAAGTCTACATCCAACATATCGTCAGTACCAGCAACGGCTTTGGTGCTGGCATTCACCTCGGTGAAAAAACCCAAACGCTGCAAACGCAATTTAGAGGCATTAATATCCGCGAAAGAAGCTACCCCACCTTCCATCTGGCGCATTTCTCGACGCAATACATCGTCACTGGTGCTGGTGTTGCCATTAAAATTAATCCGCCGCACATAGGTGCGTTTGCCGGCGCGCAGCAAAAACTGCAAATCAACCGTATTTTCCTGGGCATTCACCAACGGCATGGGTTGCACCTGGGCAAAAGCAAAACCACTATCACCAAATACCTGCTTCACCTCCTTCGCGATATTGAGCAGAGCCAAACGCGAAAAGGTAGTACCAGGCAAGGCCATTACCAGATCATTGACTTGCTCTTCGGCCACGGGCATTTCACCCGCAATAGTCACTTCACCAACCTTAAATTCAGCCCCTTCATTAATATTAATAGTAATAAACACCTGCGTTTTATCAGGCGAAATAGCTACTTGGGTGGACTCAATATTAAACAGAACATGACCACGGTCTAAGTAATAGGAGCGAATCGTTTCCAAGTCAGCAGTAAGTCTTTCACGAGAATATTGACTAGACTTGGTAAATAATGACCAAAAGTTTTCTGTTTTCAGAGTCATCATGTCCCGCAACTGGTCATCACTGTATTTATCATTGCCCACTATATTGATATGGCTAATCACCGAGTTGACCCCCTCATTCACCTCAACTTCAAGGCCAACACGGTTTTCCTCCAACTCCTGCACTCGCGTTTGTACCAACACGGCATAGCGTCCCATCGCGTTGTATTGGCGCTCTAACTCCAACTCAATCTGCGCCAAGGTAGAGCGTTGGAATATTTCACCCTCAATCAGGTTAGCGCCTTTTAACGCGCCTTGCAGTTGCTCCGTAGTAATAAGTTTGTTGCCAGCTAATGTAATACTGGCGATTGCGGGACGCTCTTTTAATTGAATCACCAAAATACCATCGTCACGCTGCAGGACAATATCTTCAAAATAGCCACTTTTAAATAAACTACGAGTTGCCGCCGCCAGCGCACGCTGATCGGCTTGGTCACCCACTTGCAAGGGCAGATGTTGAAACGCTAAAGCCGCATCTACCCGCTGCAGGCCTTCGATGCGAATGTCTGTAATAACAAATTCAGCCGCATGGGCCAATTGCACTATTAGAGTCATAAAACTAAGCAAGACACCAAGTAACAATCGTTTCATCATAATAACATCCACTTTTTCAGCATTAGATTGGCACCTTTACAAACGTGCCACATCATTAAATAAGGCAATAAACATGATCATCAGTACCAACATCATACCAATCCGCAAACCAATCCTTTGCACCTTATCAGGAACCGGCTTTCCGGTTACCATCTCAATTAAATAATATAACAAATGTCCGCCGTCCAACATAGGCACAGGTAGCAAATTCAATACCCCCAGGCTAACACTCAGGTATGCCATAAAGGAAACAAATGACATGAGCCCCATGGACGCCGAACTAGATGCCACCTGAGCAATACTAATAGGGCCACTCAAATGCTCCACAGAAACTTGGCCAACTAGCATACTTTGCAAGGTCTGCAAGGTGAGTGACATCATTTGCCATACTTGATACACACCCAGCCCAAGGGCTTGAAAAATGTTCAAATCAGGAGTTTCTAATAAGCTATCAGGCCAAGCCAAACCCACGACACCAACGCCAATCAAACCGATCAAGCGGCCATCGGCTAGCTCCTTGCTATGCAAGCGCAAAGTCGCCTCACGGGCTATCCCTTGACGCTCAAAGGTAATATCCACCAATTGATTGGGCGACGCCTGCACCCTGCTTACAAAGACAGCATAATCAGTCACAGGTTCATTATTAAAGTGGGTTATCTGATCAGCAGCCTGCAAACCTGCCTGCTCAGCCGCCCCGCCCTCTATGATTCGTTCCAGTACAACAGCGACTTGTGGCCGCCAAACTGTCAAGCCTAACTGCGCCACTGGCGAGACCTGCAGGTCAGTGGCTAGCCAGTTTTGCACAGGCAATTGATAAGTTTGCGCATAACCTCGCGTTGGCAGAACCTGCTTATTACGTTGTTCTTTAGGTGTTTGCGCCTGCCGCTGCAATTCCTGCTCTAATAGGGGTTGTGCCAAAATTTCTATTTGCCCCGTGTCTCCCAAGCGATGCAGCAACTGCAGGTGAACTTGATTCCAACTAGCTGTCTCTACGCCATCCACAGCAACAATACGCTGACTAGACTGCAATCCTGCCTGGGCTGCAATCGAAGACTGTTCTGGGGCACCCATGACGGGTATAAGGTGAGGCACACCCGCATACTGCACACCGCTATACAGCAGTGCAGCAAAAGCCAAATTAATTAACGGCCCCGCCGCCACAATAGCAATGCGCTTATAAATATTTTGCTGATCAAAAGCACTGGACAAGTGCGCAGCTGACACCGTTTCATTGCGAGTATCCAACATACGCACATAACCGCCTAGGGGTATGGCGGCAATCACATATTCGGTGCCATCACGACCAAGGCGACGCCAAATTGGCTTACCAAAGCCCACCGAAAAGCGCAGCACCTTGACACCGCACCAGCGGGCCACAAAAAAATGCCCAGCCTCGTGCACGGCCACCAAAACGGCAATGGCAAACAGTGTCACAAGAATGGTGAATGGTAATGAGTCTGTTACAGACAACATAGAATGGAAACCTTAGCAACCAAGGCTACTGGCCAATTTAACTTAAGCACCCAGGTTCAACAAACACAGCGCAAATACCGGTGCCGCTGCCGTCAGACTGTCAATACGATCCATGACACCCCCATGGCCGGGTAACAACTTACCACTGTCCTTAATGCCACAATGGCGCTTGAACATGCTTTCCAGCAAATCCCCCACAACCGAAGCAAACAGCACAAACAAGGCCAGTAGGTAAATCCCCAATGAGGCATTGTTAGAAAAATCAAAAAACGGCTTGGCCAAGTAAGTCACCAACATGACAGTCAGCACGGCACCACCGACCCCAGCCCACGACTTGGCAGGGCTAACACGCGGCATTAGCTTACGTTTGCCATAGCGCTTGCCCGCAAAATAGGCTCCCGTGTCGGCTCCCCATACCAGCAATAATAAGTACACAATCAACCAAGGTCCCGCTTCCATTTCACGCACCTGCACCATGGCCAACCAAGTAGGCACCAGTACCAGCATACCGACAATGCCTTTACTATAGCGGTTGCGCCAGAAGCTAGTAAAACGGGGATAACGCGCCACCAAAAAGGCGGCGACAAGCCACCAAATGGCAGCGATGGTAAATATAACGGATTGGCAGGGCAGTAGGTATTTACCGGTGACCAACATGGCAAGCAAAGCCAACAACACGTAGGCAATGCGTTGACTAGTGTGCATGAGTCGCATCATGATGCTCCACTCCCAAGCACCCATGAGCACGACCAGTCCCATGAAAACAGCAAACCAAGGCCCCGGCAACAAAAACACGGCCCCCAGTGTTACTGGAGCTAACATTAATGCGGTAATTACACGCGATTTAAGCATATTGTTATTTTGTTGTGCCAGCACCCGATCCAATTAGGTGCTAGGTTCCTGTTCTAATAGCTGTTCAGTTGTCTGGCCAAATCTCCGTTGGCGAGAACTATACTCAACTAGTGTATCGACAAACTGCTGTTCTTTAAACTCTGGCCATAAAGTTTGTACAAAAATAAACTCAGCATAAGCCAACTGCCAAAGCATAAAGTTACTGACACGCTGTTCACCGCTAGTGCGTATACACAAGTCCACTGGTGGCAAATCACCCAAGCAAAGCCAGTTTGTCAAACGCGACTCATCAATATCTTCTACCCGCATCAAACCATCACGCACTGCAGCGGCAGCCTGACGCGCAGCACAGGTTATATCCCATTGACCACCATAATTGGCCGCAATATTGAGCTGCAGACCCGTATTGTGACGGGTTAAGTCTTCGCCCCGGCTAATTAGCCTCTGCAAATCTGGTTGTAGAGCCTGTATATCTCCAATAACGCGCAAACGTATATTGTTTTCATGAAGTTTGCCCACTTCACGTTTTAACACATATACAAACAAGCTCATCAACGCCTTCACTTCTGAAGGTGGACGACGCCAATTCTCGCTACTAAAGGCAAATAAGGTTAGGGCTTGAAGCTTATAATGCACGGCCATTTCAATAACAGCCTTAACGGCGTCAACACCCGCTTTGTGTCCTGCCGTACTCGGCAAGGCCCGCGCCTTAGCCCAACGATTGTTGCCATCCATAATAATGGCAACATGCTGGGGCAGGTTGGTGATTTGGGTATCCCATTTTGCGACTCTAGGGGCAGCCATATTTGTTCCTTTCTTGACTGAACAGACCTAGACTTCCATCAGATCTTTTTCTTTGGCTGCCAAAGTCTGGTCGACCAGCTCGACATGCTTGTCAGTGACCTTTTGAATGGCCTCTTCTCCGCGACGAGCGTCGTCTTCGGAGATATCTTTGTCCTTCAACAACTCTTTGATATCACCATTGGCATCACGACGAATATTGCGTACCGAAATACGTGATTTCTCAGCTTCTTCACGGGCTTGGCGAATAAAGCCACGGCGGGTTTCCTCGGTGAGTGCTGGCATGGGCACACGGATAACTTCGCCACTGGTAGCCGGATTTAAGCCCAAATCAGCTTTCATTATGGCCTTTTCTATTTCTGGAATCAGGGGCTTTTCCCAAGGCACAACAGCCAAGGTGCGACCGTCTTCCACATTGATGTTAGCCAACTGATTTAATGGCGTATCAGAGCCATAGTAGGACACCATAACCGAGTCCAAAATACTTGGATGTGCACGGCCTGTGCGAATTTTCTTAAAAGCCACATCTAGGGCTTCACGCGTTTTCGCCATGCGTTCGTCAGCATCATCGCGAATATCATTAATCATTGTTATCTCCAACTGTAGGCAACTTCACATTAACCAAGGTGCCTTCATGGCCACCCACTACTAGGTTAATCAAAGCACCTGGCTTATTCATATTGAATACCCGCACCGGCATGCCTTGATCACGACACAAGCACATGGCGGTTAAATCCATTACGCCCAATTGGCGCTCAATAGCTTCATCAAAAGTCACAAAATCGTATTTTTCTGCAGACGGATCTTTAACCGGGTCTGCGGTATAAACGCCATCTACTTTAGTGGCCTTTAACACGGCATCGGCTTCTATCTCTATACCCCGCAAACTGGCTGCCGAATCCGTCGTAAAGAACGGGTTGCCGGTGCCGGCTGAGAAGATCACCACGTTGCCTTGCGACAAGTAAAGCATAGCATTACGGCGATCATAATGATCTACGACACCACTCATAGGAATAGCGGACATGACGCGCGTGGTAATATTAGACCGCTCTAAGGCGTCGCGCATGGCCAGTGCGTTCATTACGGTGGCCAACATACCCATGTGGTCGCCGGTAACACGGTCCATGCCAGCTTCGCTCAGGGCCGCACCACGGAACAGGTTACCGCCCCCTATTACCAAACCAACCTGAACACCAATACCTACCAGCTGACCAATTTCTAAGGCCATGCGATCTAGAACTTTAGGATCAATACCGAAGTTCTCGTCACCCATTAGGGCCTCACCACTAAGCTTTAACAATATACGCTTATAACGCGGCTGACGCTTATCGAACGCGGGCATATTCAATTCTCCAAATGCTACAGGTGGCTTATTCTACAAAAATTTTCGTCAAAGTGCTTCAATACTAACAGATTAATTGCACCTGCTAGAGTGATAGCATTTTTAGCAAGTTAAAAAAAAGGCGCCGATGCTATCGACGCCTTTTTTAATCAAGGGTATTACCCTTTCAACTGAGCAGCAACTTCGGCCGCAAAGTCAGTCTCTTCAACTTCGATGCCTTCACCCACTTCCAAACGCACAAAAGCTGATACTTCAGCGCCAGCCGACTTGGCCAGATCACCTACTTTTTGATCAGGGTTCTTAACGAAAGGCTGCTCAACCAGGCTGTTTTCAGCCAAGAACTTGTTGATACGGCCTACCATCATTTTCTCAATGATCGCATCTGGCTTGCCAGCCATATCTGGCTGTGCCTTGATGATCTCTTCTTCTTTGGTCAATTCATCAGCCGGCATGTCGTCACGGGTGTTAACGCGTGGGTTAACCGCCGTCACGTGCATAGCGATGTCTTTGGCCAACTCTTGGTCACCCGCTGTCATGGATACTAAAGCACCAATTTTGCTATTACTGTGAACATAGGCTCCAACGTTGGCGCCTTCCATTAGGGAAACACGACGAGGAGTGATATTTTCACCAATTTTTTGTACCAAAGCTTCGCGCTCAGCATCCAACGCAGCCGCTATAGGCGCCATGTCCGTTGCTTTAGCAGCAAAAGCCGCGTCAGCTACTTTATCAACAAAAGCCAAGAAACCCGTATCACGTGCAGCAAAGTCAGTTTCAGAGTTGACTTCAATCATAACCGCATAGGTGTTGTCATCTGCAACACGCACAGCTACAACGCCTTCAGCCGCGGTACGTCCAGCCTTTTTGGCCGCTTTCATACCACTGCTTTTACGCAAGTCTTCGATCGCTACTTCAATGTCACCGCCAGCAGCAGTCAATGCTTTTTTACAATCCATCATGCCCAAACCTGTACGGTCGCGCAGTTCTTTTACCATAGTTGCAGAAATTGCAGCCATTGTTAGATCCTCGATAATCTAAAGTTATGCTTTGGTAAGCGGGCATACGAGCCCGTTACCAGAATTCTTCTGCCCCACCGGCTTGATATGCGGGTGTCGAAAGTAGGCAGTTCTAAAAAAAGGGAGCCACGCTCCCTTTTTTACAAGGCGTAATGATTACGCTTCAGCTTCAGCCGCAGGGGCCTCAGCAGCAGGGGCTTCTTCAGCCACTTCAACAAACTCACCAGCAGCAGCACCGGCGGCAGACTGACCTGCAGCACATGCATCAGCCATAGCGTTAACATAGATCTGGATAGCACGCAAAGCGTCGTCGTTACCCGGAATCACATAGTCAATACCGTCTGGATTGCTATTGGTATCAACAATACCGATAACAGGAATGCCTAGCTTGTTGGCTTCGTTGACAGCAATACGCTCATGGTCAACATCAACCACAAACAACGCATCAGGTAGGCCGCCCATGTCCTTAATACCACCAATGGAACGCTCTAGCTTGTCCATTTCGCGCTGGCGCATTAGGCCTTCTTTCTTGGTCAACTGCTCAAAAGTACCATCTTTGGCCTGACCTTCCAGATCGCGGAAACGACGGATAGACTGACGAATCGTCTTGTAGTTGGTCAGCATACCACCCAACCAGCGGTGGTTGACGTAAGGCATGCCTACGCGCTCGGCTTGTTCTTTGATCACCTTGGCAGCTGCACGCTTGGTACCAACGAACAATACTTTGTTCTTATTGGAAGCCATTTTTTGCACAATGGACAAGGCTTCATTCAACGCAGGAACCGTTTGGTCCAGGTTGATGATATGAATTTTGTTGCGAGCACCAAAGATGTACTGACCCATTTTTGGGTTCCAGTAACGTGTTTGGTGACCGAAGTGGGCGCCGGCTTTTAGCAGGTCGCGCATTGCTACTTGAGTCATAAAATTTCCTTTACGGGTTAGGCCTCCACAAACCCTTGTCCAAGCGTACTTGAACCATGCTCCAATCAGAGTCTTTAGTAAGACCCCAACACCCAAGAACATGTGCCGGTTTGTGTGTGACGTTATATTTAATAAGCCTGCCTTCAAAAATAACTTCGAAAATTCAGGCGCGCAATTTATACCATAATAAAATCCAAAAAGAAAGCCAAACCGACATATTTACCGCCTATAAGCGACGACCAAACGTCATGCAAACAAGTCGTACAGCCATGGCCCGCTTCTTACGTCTTTGGCGATTTGCGTAGATGCAGCCAGTCACTATGATAGGTACCCTCTTGGTCGGTGCGCTGATAGGTGTGGGCACCAAAATAGTCACGCTGAGCCTGCAATAGATTAGCGGGCAAATAGGGCGTACGATAACTATCAAAATAGTTCAGAGCCGAGCTGAAAGCTGGCACGGCAACACCCAACTCAGTTGCCCCTATAACTATCTTGCGCCATGAGGCTTGGTGGCCGGTTACAGCATCTTTAAAATAAGGATGTAATAGCAAATTTTCCAATTGTGGATCTTCATCAAAGGCTTCCTTGATACGATCCAAAAATTGTGCTCGAATAATACAACCACCGCGCCACAAGAGCGCACAATCGCCATAATTCAATGGCCACTGGTGTTCTTTGGCGGCTGCTTGCAATTGCACAAAACCTTGGGCATAGCTACAGATTTTGGAAGCATAAAGAGCCTGGCGCACAGCTTCAATAAAACCTGCTTTACCGCCAAATTGGTTTAGGTCCAAGGTCGTATCAGGACCAGAAAATACCTGACTAGCCCGCAACCGCTGCTGCTTTTGACCAGACAGCCCCCTTGCATAAACAGCCGCCGCCACTAGCGTGCTAGGCACCCCCAAATCAAGGGCCAACTGGCTCATCCACTTACCCGTGCCCTTGGCACCGGCACTATCAAGAATCTTGTCCAGCAAATAACCTTCGCCTTGAGGGTCTTTAACACTAAATATATCGCGACTTATCTCAATGAGATAGCTTTGCAATTCGCCATGATTCCAGCTATCAAACACATCATACAACTCATCGTTGCTAAGCCCAGCCCCTTGCTTAAGCATAACGTAGGCTTCGCATATCAGTTGCATATCGCCGTACTCAATACCGTTATGCACCATCTTCACATAGTGGCCGGCACCACGAGGCCCCACCCACTCGCAACAAGGGATATCTTCGGCTGCCCCCACCTTGGCCGCAATGGCCTGAAAAATCGGCTGCACAGCCGGCCAGGCCTCAGGGCTGCCCCCTGGCATCATGCTAGGACCAAAACGGGCACCCTCTTCCCCCCCAGAAACACCAGTACCAATATACAACAGGCCTTGGGCTTCCACCCATTTAGTGCGGCGTTCTGTATCTCGAAAATGGGTATTACCACCATCAATAATAATGTCACCCGGATCCAGCAAAGCCGCTAATTGCTCTATCACGGCATCGGCGATGGCCGCTTGCGGGTACAGCTCATCATCCAAGGTAGGCACCGCATCACCTGACTTGATCATCAGCATGACTTTACGCGGACGCTTTAGGTTAGCCACCAGATCCGACAGGCTATGGGCACCTACAATATCAAATTGCTTGGCTTCATCGCCATTAACGAAAGCATCCACTTTGCTGGTGGTTCGATTATAAACACAAACCTTATAACCTTGCTCTACCATATTCAGCACCAGATTCTGGCCCATTACAGCCAAGCCCATCAAGCCAATATCACAATCAGTCATACTCATATTTCCCTATTGTTTATCCATCTCATCACACTCACCGTAGGCCCCCAGCGCAAGCACCAAGGGGACATGCCAATACCCACCTTTACTATCCTAAAAACACCACCTTATGCGCCTTATCAGCGGCAGATGCAGATTATATAGAAGGGCGCAAATATACAAAAATTGGCGAGGCCATATCCAAGCACAACCTATAGTCCAAATAAATCATAAAACAGTCTAACCAATGCTGATGGGCCAGTTGAGTCCTCGACTTCAGCGGCTTTACGAAGGCATCCACCGCCCCCATTCGACCAAGCCGGTGGCAACTAGTGTACTACCGCAGAGTGTGCCGGCATTCTTGAAGCCTATCAACAATCATTATCAGTGCCACCAATCAACGTATCTTAATCATATTTTGTAGTAAGAATATCGCTACCATAATGACCAGAATACCATAGCAACGCATATTTATTCAGAGGATGTATTATATAAAATGTTAACGCTAATATTTTATGAAATTAGTTAGATTAGGTATATATTTCATGCCCAATACATTTATCGCATAGAGCATCAATCCAAAAAAATTTAAAGTTCCAACTTCTACCACTCTTATCTCAAAAAGCTTGCTAGAACAGCACCTGCCAACCTGAAAGCAACTACTACTTAGCCACGATCATTTTAAATATTTTATGAACCAGACAATCAAAAATTTCAATCAACTAGGCAAAATATTTTACCCAGGCCTCACAAAAGAAGTCAGAAACGCGCTTTGACTTTGTTTTATCAATCGGCTTATAACTAATATTTAATACAGTACAATGTGGTAGTGAGAAAGCGAGATCATTTTGTCGTGTATAAGCAACTGCTAGGTAGTCTATTTATCTATCAACTGAGCATACAAAAAGCCTCAGGCTTTCTGATATACTAGCCGGCAACTGAAAACTGAATACTTTTACCCCATGTCTATCATTATCAAAACCCCTGCACAAATCGAAAAAATGCGCGTTGCTGGCCGCTTGGCGGCGGAGGTGCTAGAAATGATCGAACCCCATGTAAAACCGGGGGCCACCACCAATGAAATCAACCAGATTTGTCACGATTACATCGTCAATGTACAAAAGGCGATTCCAGCACCTTTGAATTACCACGGTTTTCCGAAGTCCATTTGCACGTCGGTCAATCATGTAGTGTGCCATGGCATTCCCAACGACAAGCCACTGAAAAACGGAGATACCATCAACATTGATATCACGGTGATCAAAGAAGGCTTCCATGGCGACACCAGCAAAATGTTTACCATTGGCAAAACACCGGCCCACGCTACACGCCTAATTGATGTCACCTACGAGTGCCTCATGCTGGGCATTGAACAGGTTAAACCAGGGGCTCACTTGGGCGACATTGGCGCGGTAATTCAGCAACACGCCGAAGCGCATCATTATTCCGTGGTACGGGAGTATTGCGGGCACGGCATTGGTGAGGGTTTTCATGAGGAACCACAAGTATTGCATTATGGCAATGCCGGCACTGGGGTAGCATTGAAACCTGGCATGATCTTTACCATTGAACCCATGATTAATGCTGGCAAGCGCCACGTAAAGTTGCTCAAACGAGACGGCTGGACCGTAGAAACTAACGATAAGCGTTTATCAGCGCAATTTGAACACACTATTCTGGTCACCCCCACTGGCTACGAAAACCTGACCCTTAGGAAAGAAGAACAGTAGCAGGAGATAGCGCTCTGAATCCGAAACAATATGTCACTGCCGAGCTGCGCCAAGCTATTTTCAATAGTAGCCAGCTCAGTGATGATATCGCTGCCCACCCGGGCCCCATTACGCGCGTCTTAAAACAAACGCTAGAAACGGGCACCCAACATCTAGATGATATTTTTCGAGCCCAACGTCACGATCGGGTGGTAGAGCTGGTCAATGCGCGAGCTTGGCTGACTGACCGCATATTGACTCGCCTTTGGCAGCAATATCACTGGCCCGTGGGAGCGGCCTTGTTGGCTGTCGGTGGTTATGGCCGAGGCGAACTGCACCCCCACTCAGACATCGACCTATTAATACTTATCGACGATGCTGAAGACCGTGCTAGCTGGGAGGACAGTGCCCAGCAGTTTATTACTGCACTGTGGGACTTAGGCGTGGTTATTGGCAGCAGTGTACGCACCTATTCTGAATGCCAACAGCAAGCCCGGGGCGATATCACCATTGCTACCAATCTGATTGAATCACGAGTCATCACTGGCAAGGTGCCCTTGCGCAAACAGCTATTTCGCTGGCTCATGACCGATGACGCTTGGTCCGATGAAGCCTTTTACAAAGCCAGAGTCAAAGCCCAACAGGAACGTTACAAACGCACCAACGAAACCGAGTATAACCTGGAACCCAACCTAAAAAGCTCACCTGGTGGCATACGCGATATACAAACCATCACTTGGATCGGCAAGCGCCATTTTGGCCTGCGTTATATGCGCGACCTATACAAACACGACTTCATTACCGAAGAAGAGCTTGGCTTTTTTTACCGCGCCATAGAGTACTTATGGACCATACGTTATGCTCTGCATTTGCAAAACCGGCGCCCCGAAGACCGCCTATTATTCGACCAACAACGCAAACTAGCGGCGTTTTTTGACTACCAAGACAATGATCAAGCCTTAGCGGTAGAACAATTCATGCGCAAATATTACCGCGTAGCCATGCGCTTGGCAGAGCTCAACCAAACTCTACTGCAGTTATTTGACCAAGCCATATTGCGGGCCAACCTGCCCGATGTCATTGTACACGTCAATCGCCGTTTTGAGATCCGCAACGGCCTGTTGGAAGCGAAACACGATAAGGTGTTTTTGCTACAACCCTTTGCCCTCATGGAGGCCTATGTCATTCTTGCCCAGCACGAAGACTGCTCGGCTGTTGGTGCCGCCACCCAGCGCCTGATTCGCCACCACCGGCCTTTAATGGACGAAAAATTGCGCAAGGACATTCGCGTTAATAGCTTGTTCATGGAGTTATTACGCTCACCCAAACGCGTTTCCCACACCCTCATCGACATGCAGCGCACGGGGCTATTATCTCGCTACCTACCGGCTTTCAACCACATTACCGGGCAGATGCAACACGACCTGTTTCATATTTACACGGTTGACGCCCATACCATGAAAGTGGTCAAGCGCATGCGCGAAATGCTGCTAACCCGTGACCGCGAGCGCTTTCCGATTGCGACTCGCATTGTGCAAGAACTACCCAAAATTGAACTCTTGTACATTGCCGGTTTGCACCACGACATCGCCAAAGGTAAAGGTGGAGACCACTCCAAACTAGGGGCCGAAGAAGTCAAAGAGTTCTGCCAGCAACACCACCTGGGCCAATGGGACACGGACCTGGTTAGCTGGCTGGTACGCAATCACCTGCTCATGTCCATGACCGCACAAAAACGCGACATCGGCAGCCCTGAAGTAATCTATGAATTTGCCGCCCATATGGGTGACGAGTTGCATTTAGACTATCTGTACGTAATGACCGTGTGTGATATCTATGCTACCAATCCCGAACTCTGGAATAATTGGCGCGCCTCTCTAATACGCCAGCTATACACAGAAACCAATCGCGTACTGCGCTTAGGTTTGGATCTAGACACACCCATTGACCATGCTAGCTTGATCGAACAAACCCAAATTGATGCCCGCAAGCTACTGTTGGAAAAGCGCCTCAATCCAGCTGCCGTGCAAAACCTATGGAATAAACTCGGCGACGACTACTTTATCCGCGAGCGGGCCACCACAGTGGCCTGGCATACTCGTCTCATCATTAGCCATGAAAACGATACGCCCTTAGTGGCCATTAGTGAATTCAGCTTCAACGATTTTGAAGGTGGTAGCCAGATCTTTGTTTACACCAAAGACCAACCCAATCTGTTTGCCGCCATGTGCGCCATCATTGGCCAGCTAAATCTCAACATATTCGATGCCCGCATTATCACCACTGATGATGGCTACAGTATGGATACCTTTATCGTGCTGGATCAAGAAGGCCAAACTTTAGATGCCACGGTGGAAATCCGGCAGCAACTACAAGAAAAACTCACCCGAGCGCTGCAAAATCCAAAAGACTTTGCCTACCTTGTACAGCAACGCACACCTCGCCTGCACAAACTATTCACTATTCCCACCCAGGTAAACATTACCAATCCCGAGGGCTTTAGCTGGACTCGGGTAGAGCTGCTGTGTGCTGACCGCCCAGGTTTACTAGCTCAGGTAGGCTTGGTATTTATGCGTATGGGAATTAGCATTCAAAAGGCCAAAATTCAGTCCATGGGCGAACGCGTAGAAGACGTATTCTTTATTACCGACATGGACGATGAGCGTATCATCGACGGTGAAATTTTAATGAACCTGCAACAACAAATATGCTCAGAATTGGACAGCCATATTAGCCAAACCCAATAATGTGAAACGGGCCAACCTAGGCGCTGCAGAATATAATGCTTCTAGGAGCAAATTTTGCTACTATGTGCGCCTTTAAAGACAAAGTCCAAAGTACCCATGAGCGACTTGACCATGCACGGTATCGCCAATTGCGACGCCATTAAGAAAGCCAAAAAATGGCTTACCGAAGCGGGTATCAACTACCACTTCCGTGATTACAAAAAACAGCCACCAACCCTGCAGGAATTGCAAATATGGGCCACCATGGTGGATTGGGAAACACTACTCAACAAACGCGGTACAACATGGCGCCAACTGCCCACTGAACAACAAGCCGACATCAACCAAGCCAAAGCCTTGCAGCTATTGGCGGACAACCCCAGCATGATCAAACGCCCTCTGCTCATTCAAGGGCAGCAGGCACTGGTCGGTTTTCAAGCCGACCAGTACGTAGAATTTATCACTTAAACGCTTTTCTTATTTGGAGATTATTATGAGCCACTTTAGTTTTGGTTTTGGTGTTGGTACCCAATCCAGCCAAGGTGAATGGTTAGAGGTATTTTACCCTAACCCCATACTTAGCCCCTGTGACAGCTTAATCAAAGCCATAGCGGGTGTACTCGGTCACGAACTAGCTACTGGCAACCACACTATGGCGATTAATGCCCGTCAAACTAGTCAAATTTGTGAAGCACTGCATGCTATTGATCAGGAAGAGCAAGCCAAATGGCTGCGCCAGTCAGCCGACGCCAAACAACCCAAGGTCATCGTATTACTAGAACATGACTCAGCGCCCACGACAACGCCCGAGGTTTACCTAAAACTGCAGCTTCTTTCTGCCGGCAAGGTAAAGCCTCACCAGCAAGATCTGAGTGGTATTTTTGGCCTGTTGCCCAATGTTGCCTGGACCAACGAAGGCCCTGTTGCTATCGAAGATCTAAGTCAGCGCCAAATGGATGCGCGTCTGCGCGGGGAGTGGTTACATGTCAATGCAGTCGACAAATTCCCTCGCATGGTAGACTACAAAGTGCCCAAGGGTGTGCGCATCGGTGATGCCTCTCGTGTGCGTTTGGGCGCCCACCTCTCCGCCGGCACGACCGTCATGCACGAAGGTTTTGTTAACTTTAATGCCGGTACTTTAGGCCACGGCATGATTGAAGGGCGTATTTCTGCTGGCGTAGTAGTGGGTAATAATTCTGATTTGGGTGGCGGTTGCTCCACCATGGGCACACTGTCTGGCGGCGGCAAAGAAATCATTGCCGTAGGCGAAGACTGTTTAATTGGCGCTAATGCTGGCATTGGTATCGCTTTAGGTGATCGCTGCATCGTGGAAGCCGGTTTATACGTCACCGGTGGCACCAAAGTGACCCTACTAGACAGCGACAATCAAGAAATCGGCACGACCAAGGGTGTAGACTTGTCTGGGAAGAGCGACTTATTATTCCGTCGTAACTCCCAAAGTGGTCGTGTGGAAGTGAAGCCCAATGGCACAGCGGTTGCACTCAACGACATTCTACATAGCCATAACTAAATACTCTTTGTAGACCATAAAAAAGCCAGAGCGAAACCCATGACTGATACCGCCACACTCTCCCTAGCCAAACAATTGCTGGCCATCGAATCCGTTACTCCCAAGGACGCGGGCTGCATGGAGGTCATGGGCGCACGCCTAAAGGCGCTAGGTTTCAAGCTAGAAATCATGCAGTTTGGCGAAGTCACCAACCTTTGGGCGCGCCGTGGTGAAACAAGCCCGGTTTTATGCTTTGCAGGTCATACGGATGTCGTACCAACTGGCCCCATTGAAAGTTGGCAGTTCCCTCCCTTCGAACCAACCGAACATAACGGCATGCTTTATGGACGAGGTGCCGCCGACATGAAAGGCAGTATTGCCTGTTGGCTTGTGGCATTAGAAGAATTTATCGCCACCAACCCGAACCATGAGGGCAGCATTGCCCTGTTGATCACCAGTGACGAAGAAGGTCCTGCCAAAGATGGCACTGTCAGAGTCATAGAAACATTAGAATCCCGTGGTGAAAAAATCGATTGGTGTATCGTGGGTGAACCCTCGTCAACCCATAAGGTTGGCGACATTATCAAAAATGGCCGTCGTGGATCCCTTAACGCCAAGGTCTCCATACACGGCGTACAAGGACACGTAGCCTACCCGCACTTGGTGACCAACCCTATCCATATGTTAGCGCCCGCCTTAGCCGAGCTCACTAGCACCAAGTGGGATGAGGGCAACGACTACTTTCCACCTACTAGCTTTCAGGTTTCCAACTTCAATGCCGGCACCGGTGCCACCAACGTAGTAGCAGGTACAGCTGACTTACTATGGAACTTTCGTTTTTCTACTCAAGTAAGTGACCAACAGTTAATCAACTGGACCGAAGATATTCTGCACCGTCATCAAGTTAAGTTCAGTATTGACTGGAACACCAGTGGCCAGCCCTTCTTAACTGAACCGGGCGCGCTGGTAGAAGCTTGCCAAAAGTCCATTTTAGCTAATACCGGCTATGCCACCGAACTATCCACCTCTGGCGGCACTTCTGATGGCCGGTTTATCGCCCCCACTGGGGCACAGGTCGTTGAGTTGGGGCCACGCAACAACACCATACACCAGCTCAACGAGTGTGTTAGCATAAATGATCTAGAAAGCCTCACCGGCATCTACCATGGTGTTTTGGTTCAACTACTGGGCGATTAAACATGCCACAACCTGATATTGAAATCTACGTCAAAGGCCCTACTGCCGAGCAAATTGAAGTGTGGTTAAACACACAATTCGATGGTTTAACTACACGCAGCAATAGCCCCAAACGCCAAGTATATGAGGCTAGCTGGCAGCAACAGACTTTCGAAATCATGGTTTTGATCAAGGTACAAAGCGGTTATACCAGCATCTGGTTTGACCATCCCCACCTACCTTGGCAGAACGACAAGGCTTGCGCACTGGCAGCCCTGCAACATTTACCCCCACAAGATTTGAGCGTGCGTTGTATCGCATCGGGCTGGCAAGAAGGCGATGCCCCGGACCAATGGCTGCAGATCACAGCCAATCACCAAGAACACATCAATTGGCCCAGCTAAGCCGCCAATACCCCGCTTATTCCCTCCAAACGTACCCATTCGCGGCAAACTGTTAAGCCTGTGCGTCAACCCTTGCGGGTTGGTATTTACAGTCGGGTTAAGTCCTCCTAGTCTAGGCGCCTGTTTTCCTATTCCATAGCCTACGGAAGATACGGCCATGATACTAAAAGGTGTGCTTTTTACACTCGCCTCTGCCATCAGCTTAGGCGTAGTAACCAGCTTTGCACAAATCGCCTATCAAGAGGGCACTCAGCCGCTTACGCTCATCATGGTGCGCTCCTTGGTAGCTGTGCTATTTTTTGTCACCTGGTTCCGTCTCCGCCACATCAGCTTGTTGGTGCCACGCAGTGAGTGGCACCATTTTTGCTTTATCGCTATCGGAATGACACTTATATCCTATGGTTACCTTTATGCTGTAGCTTATATTTCGCCGGGTTTAGCGGCCGCCATCCTGTATACCTTTCCAGTTATCATTCTTGCCGTAGAAGCTTGGCTGCAGCGCACTACGCCGCCAAGCGGCGTTATCATTAGTTTTATCATTGCCATTATTGGCATCGCCATGTGTGTCGGTTTTAATGTCACACAAATAAATCCAATAGGTATTTTCTTGGCCTCATTAGCTAGCTTAGGGACAGTTTGTTACCTGGTTGCCGCCAACCGTGTGCGAGCCAATGTGAAACCCGTTTTGGGCATGGTGTACACGGGGCTGCTGGTGATTGGAATCGGAATGCCCATCTTGCTACTAGGGCTCGGTGACGCCGCCCTCAGTAGCCACAGTTTAGGTTTGCCTCAATCTAGCTTAGGTTGGTGGAGCCTGTTAGTGGTAGCCATTACCTATGTTGCTGGCGCCAGCTTTTCTCTCGTGGCGGTCAACTATATGCGTGCCTCACAAGTAGCCTTGATCATTAACTTTGAACCGTTAGTAACACTGGTAGCCGCATGGCTACTGGTCAATGAACGCCTGTCTCAAATGCAATATTTGGGCATGCTGGTAGCCATCGTGGCTATTTTTACCGGCTCCTATTTACAGGTACGTAGTGATCGACAAGCCCGCAGCCGATCATTCCCTCAGTGGCACTCAAACCCTGACCAAAGCCACATACCTAATACCATTACTCATTAGGCGTGCCCTTTTTGAACACTAGTGGTGAAATACAGGGTACCCTCGCCTGCGCTATGCCGACATCTCGCACCGGTAACGAAGACGACAAGGCATGCGCTCTTATGAAAGCCTGTTTGTGGCGAGGTGTCCAAAATGGCAACCACGCTTTGGGCATTTACTTAAAGATTTAACGCGTCCCAAACAAGACTCCAATGAGGCGACGATATGACCAAATGGCAAAACCCGACACGAGGCCGAGCAAGAGCAAGGTAAAATGTTTAGATCTGCGCCTGAAAATCATCCATGGCCATTTTAGCAGCACCCATAAAGCGCTGTTGACGATCCGCCGAGCTCGGTTCATTAATACGCGGTACTATCCAGCCCACGTAGGTAAAAGCCCGCAACATGGTAAACAATGGTAAATACTGCCACTGCAAGGTTCGCACCCGTTCATAACCTTTAATAAAAGCAGCTTGCAAGGCTTGGGCATCCGGCTCTTGCCAGTTTTTGCTTAAGGTAGTGGCCACATCAAATAAGCGATAGCCAAAGCCACAATCATCAAAATCGATTAGCTGCAAAGCATCCTTTTCGATAAGAATGTTTTCACGTACCAAATCAGCATGAATCAAGCCATAATCAAAATCTTCATTTTGCAGAATTTGCCGGGCTTGCCGCCGCGCCACATCAATGTCTGCACGCAGTTCATCGGGCAAACTAGGATTTTCCCAAAAACGTCCCCACAGAGGCTGCTCGCCTAAGAGACCTTGCTCATCCCACGCCCTGCGTTCGAAGTTAGCTGGGCGCTGCCAAATATCAGCTTGCTCGTGCAAGCGCGCCATCATTTCGCCAATCGCAGCAAAGGTGCTATAAGGATCATCAAGCTGCAGCCCTGAATCTGTTTGCCCCATGGGACGGCCATAAAGCCAGGTCAATAGATCTATATGGAAACCCTCGCATTCAACCAACAACCCTGCTTGCAGGCTCGCAACAGGTGCTGGGACCGGCACACCCACTTGCGCCAAGCTGTCCATCCAAGCCAATTCTGAGGCTATGGCGACAGGAGTTTGGTATCCGGGGCGATGCAAGCGCAAAGCGTAGTGCACATCTTGGTGGTTGACCTTGAAAACAGTGTTTTCTCGTTGCGCTACTAGATGCAAATTAGCACCCTCAAGACCCCACAAGGGCAAGACGCGAGTCGCTACATCTAGCAGATGCTCAGTATCATTCACGAACGTAGTTCCAGCTTAGATAATACCCTGTCCAAGGTATCCAACATGATGTCTGCGTGCGGCTTCTGGAACTGCAAATTAGGGCGGATTTTTAAAGCATTATAATGAAGTCCCAAGAAGTTAAGAATGACCCCCTCTTCACGCATGGCGTTAACGACCTGCTTGGTAAAAGCCGTAGCTGGCTCTTTGGTAGATCGATCCAATACCATCTCGGCACCAAAGAACATACCCGAACCACGCACATCACCAATGCATTCATGTTTGTCAGCCAAGGCTTGTAAACCCGCTCGGGCATAATCACCCACTTCCTTGGCTTGTTGCATTAGGCCTTCGGCAGCCATAACGTCCAACACAGCCTCCGCTGCTGCACAGGAAACGGGGTTTCCCCCAAAAGTATTAAAATAACGGAAGGACGTCCGGAACTGGCTCATAATATCAATACGAGTCACTACGCCACCCACTGGGTGGCCATTACCCATGGGCTTACCCAAGGTGACTATGTCAGGCAAAATACCGACCCGCTGGTGGCCCCACATATGCGTACCCGTGCGGCCAAAACCAGGCTGTACTTCATCGGCAATCAGTACACCACCAGCGGCCTTTACAACGGCTGCGGTTTCATCTAAAAAACCCTGCTCCATGGTCGGAAAGCCTTCATTGCCAAAGAAAGGGCAGATTATCAGACCCGAGAAGCCAAACTCACTATCTTGCAACTCAGCGATCTTCAGTCTTACTTGCTCGGCAAAAGCCTGACCCAACGTTTGCCCATTTTTTAAACCACCTTGCCAATAAGCCGGGCGGTAGCTATCTGGTGCTGGTACAAAGCGCACATGGGTACCATCGCCCAAATGAGAAGTATTGGTGTTGGATAATTTGGCCACCATGGTGGTATTGCCATGATAGGTGTGATCCGTAGCGATCATGCCACGCTTGCCCGTCATGGCTTCGGCCATACGCAAGGCAATATCATTGGCCTCAGAGCCGGTGCAGGTCATGATGACAGTGTTAAGAGGTTCAGCAAAGGTAGCGGTAAGCTTCTCGGCATAGCGGGTGATGCCTTCATGTAAATAACGCGTGTGTGTATTTAACCTACTGGCTTGCTGACAGATAGCGTCCACCACCTTTGGGTGACAGTGCCCAACGTGAGGTACGTTATTATAACAGTCGAGGTATTTACGTCCTTGGGCATCCCACAACCATACACCTTCACCTTTCACCATGTGTACAGGATTGTTGTAGAAGGTAGACACGTTGGGACCTAATAAACGGGCACGATCGGCAAGTATGTCAGCATTCGTTTTAGTCACATATTATCTCCATAAAAAAGCGCTATCAAACGCCTTTTGGGGGTAATTATTTGGCCTTTGGGACTATTCCTTGGGCAACCCATTCATCAAACACTCGTAAGGCAGTTTCGACAAATAAGTCATCATTAATATGAGTATCCAGACTGCTCAGTTGCACTGAACCGTTAGGTAGCAAACTTTCAATTTCATTAGTAAACGCGCCAAGGCCTTCTGGTTCATGTAGGTCATTGCCTTCGCGGTCCCATTCTTCAATACCCTGGCGGGGCATAATAAAATGTACCGGCGCGGTCGCTTTGCTCAAACGTGAGACAAACTCTTGCGCATGGCCACGACGCTCTTCTGGTGTGCTTACCAAGCAATGAATCAAACGGTTATGTTCGTGGGCTGGGCGATCTGGGTACATGGCTTGCACATTTTGCCAACCTGGGAAGTCCAACAAATCCACACTGCCCGGAGCGACTATTTGAGGAATGCCAGCGGCACCTGCGCTAGTTAAACGGTTAGCACCAGAATGAATGACCGAACCTGCCATGTAGTTGCAAACCTCCTGCAGGCAAAAATCCATTACACAAACAAACTGTTTTTGTAATGCTAGATTTTCATAGGCCATGCCACCCATGCCTGTCGAATGAAATACCACCAGATCATAACCGCGCTCTTCAAGGGCGGGTTTGAGGGCTTTCATGTAACTTAAACAAGAGGAGCCAAGACTAGTCATGCCCACCATGGGCCGCTCGCTTGAGGGGGCTTCTACCGCGCGAGCTGCACCTAAAACGGCTCCGGCCGCCTGACTGAGGGATGATTTACAGATCGAGTTCAAACCATACAAACCACCGGCCCAAAGAATCATTTGAATGTCAGCCGACAAACGCTCAGCCGGAATCATGTGCGAAAAAGACACGGTAGAAACAATGTATTTAGGCACACCCATGGGCAAGGCCTGACACGTATCCAGAGCCAAATCCGTGCCCATGCTACCACCTAATATCACCACCCCGTCAAACTCACCCGCCCTGAAACGTTGGCTAACAATGGCGACGGCACCTTGGGCCATGATTTGCATGGCCACGTTTTCATCACCACTGTCGATCGCCGCTTGAATACTGCTACCACCGGCCTTCGCCACTTGGTGTTTGCTAATGTCAGTGGCTTGTTGCGGATCACCCAGCACACTCACATCCATGGTCAAAACACCGCCACCTTGGCTGTGAATGCGTTCAGCCATATATTCTAGTTCGTCGTTTTTGGTATCGTAAGTACCAATAATGAGGATTGTTTTATCGGTCATGGATTATCTCTTTATTGTTCGTGGATCCATCAGCATTGAAAAAAGCAGTGTAAATAGGGACGGCTTGGACAGCCATAATACTTATAGTTTGATCCAGGCAGTTTTTAAGTCTACATACTTATCAAGGGCGTGTAGGGTTTTATCTACCCCGTTACCCGATTGCTTAACGCCCCCCAAAGGTATAGTGCCATCAGCACCGCCATAGGTATTAACAAATAGGCCACCGGTTTTCACCGCCTTGATCAGGCGATGGGCGCGACCCAGGTTGCTGGTCCAAATACCACCTGCCAAACCGTAATCACTGTTGTTGGCGATAGCAATGGCTTCCGCTTCCTCCTTAAATGACATCACTGCCAATACCGGGCCGAACACTTCGGCTTGGGCCAGGTGGTGGTCTGGCTGCACGCCAGTCATCACCGTTGGCTGCATATAATAACCGCCCGTTGCTTGCAAAATACGCTCGCCACCGGTGACCAAGGTTGCGCCCTGTGCTTGTGCTTTGCTAACAAATTCCAAGTTGCCATTAAGCTGGTTTAAATTGTTGATCGCCCCCACTTGGGAGGTCAATAACAAGGGATCCCCAATGCGCAGGGCTTGAGCATGCTCAGTCACCTTGCTGACAAACTCGTCATGGATACTTTGCTCTACCAACAAACGCGAACCCGAGACACATATCTGACCCGAATTACGGAAGATTGCCATCGCCGCACCTAGGGCCGCCTGGTCCAGATCAGGAGCATCAGCAAAAACAATATTAGCGGACTTGCCTCCCAGCTCCAAATATACACGCTTCATATTGGAACGGGCCGAGTATTCCAGTAAACGGCGGCCGGTGTCACCAGAACCAGTAAATACCAGCACGTCCACATCCATGGACATGGCGAGTTCCTCACCCACCTCTGAGCCTTTGCCAGTCACCACATTCAAGACGCCATCGGGCAGCCCAGCTTGCTGGGCTAATTCAGCCAGACGCAAGGTGGTTAAAGAGGCTTCTTCGGCGGGTTTTACCACCACCGAGTTGCCAGCCGCCAAGGCGGGGGCTATTTTCCAAGCACCGATCATAAGTGGCATATTCCATGGCGTAATGGCGCCCACAACGCCCACGGGCTGTTTATGGACTAAACCCAAAATGGCAGGGTCGGTAGGGGCGATTTCGCCGTATACCTTGTCCACAGCTTCGGCATAATAACGGAAAGTGCTTGCAGCAGAACCCGGTTCGGCTTTAATGGCCATGTTGATCTCGGTGCCGTTATCACGCACCCCTAATACGGCTAGCTCAAGGGCGTGCTCTTGAATCAAATCTGCTAGCTTATGCAGTACTTGTTTGCGAGCGGCAGGCGCCAAGTTAGCCCAACGGCCATCATTAAAGGCATCCCGAGCCGCACCAACAGCGGCCTGCATATCTGCACGACTAGCTCGTGGCAAGCTAGTGATAACAGACCCATCGATCGGCGATACAACCTTATGACAACTGCCTGTTCCAGATACCCACTGGCCATTGATAAATAGCTTTTGTGGTGCCACCTCTTGCTGTCGCAGTTGATCAATAACTTCTTGTTGCACTAGTTGTACTCCGCAGGCTGTCGGTAGGCCCGCCACCAGACATAAAAATTGACCACCAAAATAATCACAATCATGACAAAAATGGTGAACGAGATAGGGCGGTTGATGAAGTCGGTAAAGCCTTCCACACGAGCTAATCCTGCACGGAATTTTTGTTCCATGATATTACCCAGAACAATACCCAAAATAATGGGCACAATGGGCAAATTCAAACGTTTTAATATATAACCAAACACCCCAAAACCGGCACAAATCATGCAGTCCACCATGGAGTTACGCAGGGAATAAACGCCAACAAAGGAAAGACCCAAAATAGACAGGCCCAAAAAGCGTTGGGGAATTTGAATAATGCGCAATAACTGGCGAGTAGCCAGTGCAAGGAAAATCATAATAAGTACATTCACCACCAACAAGCTGGCATACAAGCCATAAACAAAATCTGCGTGCTGCACAAATAAATTGGGACCCGGCACAATGGAATGCACATAAAATACGGATAACATCATGGCCGTTAAGGCTTCGCCAGGAATACCCAAAGCCAACAACGGAATCATAGCCGCCGCTGGAACCGCATTATTGGCCGCCTCGGAGGCAATGATGCCTTCGGGTGCGCCCTTGCCAAAACGTTCGGGTTTTTTGGACATGGCATTGGCGACATTGTAAGAGAAAAACTGCGCCAAAAACTCCCCAACTCCAGGAATGATGCCCATGATAACGCCAAAAGCTGAAGCAATAAGCGCTTGCAGCTTGTACTTCCAAAGATCAAAAAAACCTTCTCGTTTCCGTTCGCCTTTAAGGTTGGGCATGACCATTTTTTCGTCTTTGCCCAGCAACAGAACAAACGCCTGAGACATCGCAAACAAACCCAATAGTGCGGTAATCAGATCGATACCCGAACGCAACCAACCTTGCCCAAAGGTAAAACGTGTGCTGTAACGAATACTCTCCATACCAATGGTGGCAATAAAGATACCTAAAAACACCAGCAACCCGGCCATCAAAGATTCGCCACGGTGGGATACAATGACCAATACCAAACCCAGCACGGCAGCCATAAATATATCCCGCGAGCCAAAAAGGGGGGCGATCTGAGCAATAAAACCCGTCATTAAGATGAGGCAGATAACGGAGAATATTCCGCCAAAGAAAGAAGACCAGTAGGCCAATGTCAAAGCACGTCGTGCCCTACCCTGTTGGGTCATACTGTAACCATCATAGGTGGTTAAAGCGTTGACTGGGGTGCCTGGCGTATTGATAAGGATGGCGGGAATCGATCCGCCATACATGGAGGCCCCATATATACCTATAAGTACGGTGATGCCCACTATGGGGTCCAAGCTATAGGTGGCCGGTAATAAAATGGCAATGGCCACCGCCGGGCCAACACCCGGTATGGCGCCAATAATCACACCACCAATGGAACCCACTAGCAGGGCAATCCAAACATCCAGACGGGTAAAGATCTCTAAACTGTTAAGCAATACGTCCATCGCACCCGCTTCCTATAAATAGACAATAAAGAAATTGGCCCAGTCACTGGGCAACATTTCATACCACATGCCGGGGCCAATTTTTACCTGCAAAATGGACTTGAATAATACCACCACAACCAAGGCCACCAGAACGGCTATGGCATACATTTGTTTGCTGCGATAACCCGCCCTAAAGGTCATCAAAACAAAATACGTGAGTGTCGCAAACAGGTAACCCATAACCGGCACCATAAAAACATAAGCTAAGAAGTAGGCCACGTATTCAAGGGGCCTAGCCCATGCTATTAGCTCCTCTACCTCATCACGGATACTGGCCTGTTCACGTCGCACCCTGCGCCAAACAGCCGTGGCATACGCCAGCGCAAAAAAACTCAAGCCAACGATCGCCATGGACGGCCAAAAACGGGGTTGTTTTAGCAAAGCTAAACCATTAAACCACTTGGTTTCTTCTGGTATGGATAGCATTAAAAAACAACTAAGGAGTACCAGGATAATAGCAAAAGCGAGATCGCCGGAATGGTATTGTGAACGATTCATAATGAACCTTTTAAGTCTATACTGAAGACAGGGGCATACGGCAACAGCATATGCTGTTGCCGTATTTGGCAGATATTGAACCAGTAACCGGTTCAATAAACCGTATGCTGCTACTGGGTCAACTCTGCAATTGTCACCATGGTGGCACGGTCAGTTTCAATCTGCGCTGCAGCGGTATCGGCGTCCATCCAGTAAACCAAAGCACCGGTATCCGCCGCTAGTTTCTGAGCACGATCACTCAATACAGTTTTCTTAGCCGAAGCAATCAAGGTTTGCTTAACTTCATCAGATGTGCCCTTAGTTACAAACAAACCATTCCAAAGACCCATGTTCAAGCTAGGTACAACTTCACCCATAGTTGCTACATTTGGGATATTGGCAATACGTTCGTTGGTGATGGAAGCTAACACCTTCACTTGATCAAGGCATGGCAAAATCAACTGGATAGTAGTGTTAATAACATCAGCATCACCAGAAGCTAGGGTATTACAATCTAGCATATCAAACGCGGCATCCGAACCCCACTCAAAACCAAGTGCAGAGGCCGCCGCTAGTGACACCTGGGTTGGTGCCAAAGGTGCACCAAAGTGCCCTAGAGCCAAATCATTACTTTTTGCATGAGCGGCCAATTCTTCCATATTGCTGTATGGCGCATCACCCGCAGCAGCCAATACAAATGGATAGGTTAAAAATATACCTAATGGTTCAAATGTATCCTTATCTAGGCCATCGATGCCTAATTCAGGGCCCACAACTGGTACACCAATGACAAAGGAGCCAATAGTGGAGCCATCGTTAGGGGCACTAGCCACTTCCATAGCACCAGGGAATGGACCGCCACCGCCACCTGGTTTATTTACTACTGCTGCAGCGACACCGTGAGTGGACTGAAAATCTTCTGCAATCATACGCGTTAGAATGTCTTCTAGATCACCTGGTGGAAAGGGTACGACAAAAGAAACTGGCTTATTTGGGTAGTCTGCAACAGCAACACTACTCATTAGGCCGAAGGCAACTGCCGCGGCTGTATTCAAAATTTTGCGCATAACGCTTTCTCCTATTTATTGTTATTACTAGCCGAATTAGTTAACATATTATCTTTCATTTCAATATATGAACCAATGGTTCGAAAATAGTTGCATAAGTTCCCTGCTTGTGTCAATAATAAATGGCAATTAATTTCCTCGGTCACCGCTTCGCAGCCATGCTTAAACACCGAGAAAACCCTACTACAAGGAACGCTAAGGTGAGCACTATTATTAAGGCCCTTGATATTTTGGATTTATTTTCTCCAGCGCAGCCGGCGCTGGGTTTGTCAGAAGCGGCCCGCATACTTGGCCGCGACAAGGCCAGTGTGTTGCGCCACTTTAGCGCCCTCGAAAAAAAAGGCATGGTAGAGCAAGACACCGTGACCAAACATTACCATTTAGGCCCTGCCCTAAGTCGTTTGGCCATGGTGCGAGAGCAAACGGCGCCCGCTAACCACTCCATTGTTAACGTGGTGCGGCAGTTGGCTAAGAGCAGCGGCGAAACAACCCACCTTTCGCGTTATAGCAATGGCCGCCTAGTGCAAGGCAAAGTGATTGATGCCCCCTCACGCAGCGGGATTCGTGTGCAGGTAAACCCCGCAGAAGAACTGCCCTTGCATGCTACCGCTTCGGGCATAGCCTTCTTGTCGGTGTGCACTAGGGGTACACGAGAGCAGGTGCTAGCCAAACCGCTGAACAACTACACCGCAAGCACGCCAACCACCCGTGAAATAGTTCTAGAGCATGTTGAGGTGGCCAGGCAGCAAGGTTTTGCCATTGCCCTAGGTACCTATGAATCAGGAGCCATTGGCATAGCGGCCGCGGTATTTAATGCCACGGGGGATGCCTGTGGTGCTATTTCTGTTGCCAGCCCTGAATCACGTATGGACACCGCTCGCCAACAACAAATTGTGACTCTGGTATTAGAAGCGGCGCGCCAAATTTCTTGGCATCAGGGCGCACCCCATGATGTTATTTCGTTATTAGACTCGAGGATGACGGCAGAATGAGTGCACAGGCGTTGATACTGGATTTTGGTGGAGTGATCAGCCGTACCTTGTTTGAAACCCATGATCGCACTGAACTAGCCCTAGGTCTAAGCCCAGGCACCTTAACTTGGCGCGGCCCATTTGACCCGGCTAATGATGACCTTTGGCTTGCTATGCAAGCCGATGAGATTAGCGAACGTGACTATTGGCTGACGCGCAGTAAAGAAGTCGGCCAGTTGACGGGCAAGGATTGGCACAGTATGCAACAATTGGTGATTGCCGCCCGTGGCGCCGACCCCTTACCAATTATTCGCCCCGAATTTTTGACTGCCATTGGCAAACTAAAGGCTGCCGGTTATCGCCTAGCCATTTTGTCCAATGAACTGGATTTGTTTTATGGCCATGACTTTCGCGCCAAGCTACCCTTTCTACAAGACTTCGAAGTCGTTGTAGACGCCACCTATAGTCAAATTTTGAAGCCTGACCCACGGGCCTATCAGGACGTACTTACCCAGCTCAACTTACCTGCCGAGCAGTGTGTGTTTGTTGACGACCAGTTGCGCAATGTTAAGGGTTCTTTGGCCTGTGGCTTACAAACTGTACACTTCGACGTTTGCAACCCCACTGCAAGTTATGCCGAAGCCCTTGAATACTTTGATCTGTGAGAAAGCTATGAGCAATAAAAACTTTATCAAAGCCGAAAACGCCCAGCACTGGTGGCACCCCATGGGCCACCCTGCTGCCCTGCGTGCCCAGCAACCACGCGTCATTTCTGAAGCCGAAGGTGTCAGCATTCGGGACATTGATGGCAATTGGATGATCGATGGTGTTGGTGGCCTGTGGAATGTGAATCTGGGTTATTCCTGTGACCCTATCAAACAAGCCATCAGCGACCAACTAACAAAGATGCCCTACTACTCAAGCTTTGCCGGCACCTCTAACGAACCTGCCGTCGAACTTTCTCACGAACTGGCCCAATGGTTTGCAGAGGACGGCCTAACACGCGCCTTTTTTACCTCAGGTGGTTCTGATTCCGTAGAGTCGTGTCTACGTTTGGCCCGCCAGTATCACAAGATTCGTGGTGCCATGGGCCGCACCAAATTCATGTCCCTAAAACTAGGCTATCACGGGACCCACTTTGGTGGTGCTTCGGTAAATGGCAACGCGCGTTTTCGTACAGCTTATGAACCCTTGCTACCTGGCTGCTTCCATTTACCGGCTCCGCATGTGTACCGCAACCCGTTCAATGAATCGGACCCGGCCAAGCTAGCCCAACTTTGCTTAGGGGCGGCAGAAGACGAGATTAAATTCCAAGACCCAAGCACCATCGCCGCCTTTATCATGGAACCCATTATCGGGGCCGGTGGCATTATACCCATGCACCCTAGTTACATTGTGGGCATGCGCGAAATGTGCACACGCTACGGCATCTTGTTTATCGCCGACGAAGTCATCACTGCCTTTGGGCGCACCGGCTCTTGGTCAGGCTCCCGCCACTATGGTATACAGCCAGACATGATGTCCACGGCCAAGGCCATTACTTGTGGTTACTTTCCATTTGGCGCCGCCATGATGTCGGAAAAAGTACAAGAAGTGTTTGAGGGCAATAACGACCCTATAGGTGCTATTGGTCATGGGTATACCTATTCAGGGCACCCAGTCGGCGCCGCCGCGGCCCTCGCCTGTTTGGCAGAAACCAAACGCCTAAAAGTAAATGAAAATGCCGCCCTGCGTGGTACCCAACTATTTACCGGCCTACAAGCCCTGCAAGCCAAGTATGACCTTGTTGGCGATGTGCGTGGTGGCGAGGGGCTGATGTGCTGCATGGAACTAGTTACGGATCGAGAAGCCAAAACGCCCCTAGATCCTGCTATTGGCAAACAGTTTGGCAAGATTTGTAACGACAATGGCGTCATGGTCAGAGTAGCTGGAAACAGTATTATGGTGTCGCCACCGCTGATCATCAACCAACAGGAAAGCAACCAGATTCTGGTGGCTTTGGATGTGGCTTTAGCCGCCATTAGCGAATCATAGGCCAACTAGACTAGCAAGGGCGGAGGCAACTCAGTGAGCGCGGGTATTACTGATTGGTGGAACTTTAAGTACGTGACCAATACGCTCTATGGGTTGTGGAATTTTCTAACCATGAACATACCCAAGGCTACCGCTTGGTAGGTTTTCATGGTGAATAGCCTGTTGCGCCAGCAAACAACAGCCGTTTTTTCATATTCACCGAAACTGATGCTTATGTTGCTGGGCAGTGTGTGCCCTAGTTATTCTGTTTGCCTTTGAATCATTACCGATTAGCTTTTTCTTTATGATCGCTAAAATTGTTCTGCGTCAATTCTACCCTTCATCACCAACTATAATGGGATAACCACGTATCCCCAATATACTGCGGACTCTTCAAGATTCTGACAAAACTGCCGATAATAGCACCAATAGCCTTACGTATTTGGAATGCCATGATTTTGCGCACCCTGATAATTACCTGTAGCTTGATATTTAGCCTTGCTGCTACTGCCCAAGATATGTCGACCTGGTCTGACAAAACCCTTTGTCGACTGCAAAACACACTCCATGAAGATACGCTATATCTTGACCAGGTGCGTAAGCGGGGTTTGGTGTGTCCTCCTGCGGATCGCGGCGAAGCTCTCTCTCAGAGACCTTTTAGCCTTAACGCTACTATGGAAAACATATCCATAACGCTTTGCTACCTCCTGCAAGACACGCTATACCTTGGCCAGCTGCAAAGCCGGGGGTCAGTATGCCCGCCACTGGATAGCGGTGAAGCACCTTATCGCAAAGCTTTTTATCAAAGCACTAGCGCCCAATGCCAACCAACATCACTGCCTATTGAGAATAATTTGCCAACCGCACCACACTTGGACCTGCGCGATCACATTGCGGTTAAGAGCTCCATTTTTACCAGTCATACAACAGCTAAATTACTCATAGCCCACGACTTTAATGGTGACGGAATTGATGACTTGATAGTTAATGCAGGTCTGCCGGAGATCAACTTAATTCTGCTCACGGGCCAGCCCAGCGGCCTCTTTATTGACCAACCTCTGGCCAATGCAAAAGGTGCCACAGGTAAGCTCAACCGCCTACAATTAGTTGATGCCAATCAGGACCAGTGGCCAGATCTATTGGCTTTTAACGTCAACGGCCCGATTCAGTTGTTTATTAATCAGCAAGGTCAAGGTTTCAAGGCCGTATTGCTGGCCGCGGAGCACCTTCCTACAGGCAGTATGGGCGGTGTCTTGGTTGACCTTAACGGCGATGGAATAGCGGAGCTGGCCGCCATTAGCCACCTTGTCAGCAACCCTCAATCACCATTGAAAGGGCAAGGTGAATGGCTGTTTGAGAACACACTCAAGGCCTATTCACCGCTTCTAAACTGGCACCATAGTCAAGATATAGCCGCCGGCGACTTAAACAACGATGGTTATCAGGATTTGGTGATCAGCCTATCCGCCAATGCTGAAACAGACCCGGTAAACCCAGCGACAACACCTAAACTAGAAGGTAGTTTATACATTGTTTATGGTGATGGCGACCTGAACTTTGAAGACAATCAGCATGCCTTTCTTGGTTTGAGCACTGATATTGGCGGCCCCATAAGATTGATCGATCTAAATGGTGATCAGCAACTTGATATTGTACAAGCGTATTCGACGCAAGTAGATGCTGACACATACCATAGTGGCCTTCGAGCCTATCTGAATATGCAAGGCCAAAACGATTGCTTTATAGATATAAGTGCTCAGTTACTGCCCGACATCTGGCAACAACCTTGGCTGCACTCGCACTCTAGCAGCCACCAGCATGCTATAAACAGCATTCAATTAACCGATGCCAACCAAGATGGGCGCTTGGATATGTGGCTGCAGCTGCGCAGCGACCTCAAAGGCTCAGGTTTACTGTTGCAACAAGACAATCAGTTCCGTACAGCCACCTTAATCCACGGGGATACTAGCCTCGCACCCAAGCTTTCTGGTGATTTTAATGGGGATGGATTAAATGATGTGGTACAACTTATCAAACATGAAAAGCACATTGAGATTCAGCCCTGGTTGCATACCAGTAAACAACTCAATCCACTGGCACCCTACCAACCTGATAATTTTGCTAACTTAGGCGACCAACAGGTTCAACTATTACAAGCATTTATACAAGACAAGTTTGTTCGCCCTGTGCCTTGGGTGCAGCTTTTTGAAGGTAGCAGTGCCCAATCGACTGACCTAGCACCTACCGATTGGCAGGGCAATTACCTAATGGCCTGGTACTGGCTGGCTGCCAAGTCCGAAAAGGTCGATTACTTGGGCATGGATAATGTGCGCCTAGACGAGCAAGGTTTGACCCTAACTACCCAACCTTTGTTTAAGTTTAGGCCCAGCCGTCCTTTGCGTGAAGCGCTGAGCTTTGAACGCAACCGCCACGGTCAATTTATCATGCGTGGTAAGTTGGATGTTCGCGCAGACCAAGCCGAACAGGCAATTGAACTGTTCGGTCATGTGGCCAACCGCGCGGCTTTGGGAATCATGGACGATGGCAGTATTGTCTTGCTTGAGCTCATTGACCCCTAACCCTGTCTCAGTGATACCACCTGCGCCTGTATTTGAATGACAGATTGCTGCTTAACCGGCCCAAAACCACGTATTTCATTAGCCAAGCGCAAAAAATCAGGTAAGTCTTGTGTATTGATAAAGTATTTCAAATTATCAACAAACCACGGTACCAGAGCGCGCTCCATACGACGTTCGGCAGTATACCCAAATAAATCAAACGGCGTACCACGCAAACCTTTACAGCGCGCCAAACCAATAAACAGTTTACCAACCCATGGCCCTAGGGCGATTTTTTTAGGCCGGCCAAAATGATCTTTTCCTAGTGGCAGAAAAGGAGGCGCTAGATGGTAGATCAGCCTACCACCCTCAACAAAACGCTGCTGCAACTCTTGTTTGAAGTCGGTTTGGCTATACAATCTCGCCACTTCATACTCATCTTTATAAGCCATCAGTTTGCGTAAGGTGTCAGCAATTGTCATGCGTTGCGACTCACTCAAAGCGGGGGCTAAAGACCAGATCTCCTGCAAAGTTGATTGATACCGTTTGGCATAAGCCTTATCTTGGTATGCTGTCAGTAAGGCTAGGTTACGAGTCAGACTTTGGTCCAGAGTGGTAGCTTGTGTATCTGCCTGCTTAAGGGGAGCCAAAGCTTGGCTATCCTCAGCCATGATGCGGCCTAACAAAAAGGCCCGTTTATTTGTATCAACAGCCACACCATTGAGCTCAATAGCGCGCTGCATAGCGGCCAAAGATACGGGCAGTTTTCCACATTGCCAGCTATAACCTAACATCATGACATTGGCAAAAACTGTATTACCCAACAAACGCTCGGCCACCTCATTGGCATCAAAGGCTTGGAGATTACTTTTACCCACGACGCCTTCAATGAGCTCGCGACGCAAGCCCACGCGGAGGCTGGCATCACGTTGTAATACCAAATCTCCGGTTGGCATTTCTGCCATGTTCAATACGATCTTTGAGTCCTTATGGTAGAACTTGGACGCTTGAGGCGATGATGATACCACCAGATCACAAGCGATCACGACATCGGCACCAGCTTCTTGTATGCGCACCTGATTAAGCTGTTGTGGACTTGGCGCTATACGCACATAACTCAACACAGTGCCAAACTTTTGTGCAAAACCCGTGAAGTCCAGCACACTAGCACCCTTATTTTCCAGTTGAGCCGCCATGGTTAATACAGCGCCAACGGTCACCACACCCGTGCCTCCCACACCCGTAACCAACACATTCACAGGCTCAGCTGACATCTGTATATCGGGTAACGGTAGCTGCGACTCCCAAGCGGCATAATCAAATGCCTGGGTTGCTGGCTTAGCCCGTTCCGTGCCTTCCACCGTGACAAAACTTGGGCAGAAGCCCTGCAAACAGGAGAAATCCTTGTTACAGGAAGACAGATTAACCTTACGTTTACGCCCCAGCTCCGTGGCACGAGGTTCCACACTTAAACAGTTGCTTTGCACCGAGCAATCACCACAGGCTTCACACACGTGGTGATTGATAACAGGAAAGCGTTGTGGGTCAACTAAAGTTCCAGCCTTGCGACGCCTGCGCTTTTCTGTAGCACAGGTTTGTTCATAAATGATCACTGTCACACCCGTGGTATCACGCATACGTTCTTGCACCTGTTGCATCTCATCGCGGTGATGGATAGTCACTTGTGATGGCAAGTCCTGTGGTACAAATTTTTCTGGCTGATCGGATACCAGAGCCAGAGCGGCTATGCCCTCGGCTACACTAGCCTGCGCAATAGCATGCACACTGATTGGCCCATCGACAGTTTGCCCTCCTGTCATGGCCACGGCATCGTTGTATAATACCTTGTAGGTGATATTGGCACCGGCGGCCACCGCTTGACGGATAGCCAAGCTACCTGAGTGATACCAAGTACCTTCTCCCATATTCTGAAAACGGTGTTGTTTGCCGTTATAACGCGATAACGCTGACCAGCTCACACCTTCTCCACCCATCTGAGTACAGCCATAGGAATCACGGTCCATCCAGCCAGCCATAACATGACAACCTATACCTAAAGAAGCTTCGGAACCAGCGGGCAGTTTGGTGGAGGTATTATGGGGACAACCCGAACAATAATATGGTATGCGCTTGGCTCCAGCCACTTCTAGCCTGATTGATTTAAAGGCTTGTAATTGCGCCGCCTTAGCTGGCAAGTTCAACTGTGGGAAAAAACGATGTAACCGCTGGGCCACCACTGGCACCAGCAGAAGCGGGTCCATTTCGCCCACCCAAGGCAATAGCGGCGCGCCATTTTCATCATGTTTACCAACCATTAGTTTGGGCTTTTGTCCTGGCCAATCATAAAAATACTCTTTTAATTGACTCTCGATAACACCCCGTTTTTCCTCAATCACTAATACTTCTTCTTTGCCGGCAACATAATCCAAAGCACTCGTGCGTGCCAGAGGCCAAACCATTCCCACTTTGTAGATATCAATGCCCAATGTTTGGCAAGTAGACTCATCAACCCCTAGTAACCGCAGGGCTTCCAACAAATCTAAATGGGCTTTGCCGGTAGAAACAAAGCCAAACTTGGCCTGGGGTAAATTATGCTGGCACTGATCAATGGGATTGGCTTCCATAAAGGCCTGCACAGCCTCTAATTTATGGTACATGCGCTGTTCAATTTCAGGCCCGGGCAAGTCAACCTTGCGCACATATAAATCACTAGGTGCTTGGTAGTCGGGTTGTTGAAACTGGCGATCTGGCTGAATAGTTACCGTGGCGGCTGATTCCAAGGTTTCAGAAATAGCTTTGAAAGCCACCCAATTGCCACTAAACCGCGATAAAGCAAAACCATACTCAGCAAACTGCAAATATTCCGCCACATTAGCCGGATTCAAGATGGGCATCTGCCAAGCAATGAACACCGGATCAGATTGATGGGGCATGGATGAAGAAACACAGCCATGGTCATCACCCGCGACCACCAACACACCACCTTTTGCATGGCTACCATAATGGTTGCCATGTTTTAAGGCATCGCCCGCCCGGTCCACGCCTGGACCTTTGCCATACCAGATAGAAAATAAACCTTCGTAATCACAACCATCAAACAAAGGAGCCTGTTGTGCACCCAATATGGCCGTAGCCCCAAGCTCCTCATTGATGGCTGGGAGAAAGTCAATATGGTGCTGTTGCAAAAGGCGCTCAGCGCTGTGCATTTCCTTGTCCACAGCACCCAAAGGTGAACCCCGATAACCAGAGACGAATCCACCCGTTCGCAAGCCTGCAGCTTGATCCCTGCGGGCCTGATCCAACATGATTCTAACAAGGGCTTGCGTGCCGGTTAGAAATACCTGATGGGGCTTATCGCTGTAACGATCCTGCAACTGGTATTCGGTTATTTTAGCCATCAATTTACACCCTAGCGATATTTTTATTCATTGTATGGATATTATTCGAATCATGTGTTCAAAATCAGTTGCACCAAGCATTCAATTTGGATAAACTTTCCAGCTTCAAACATGGCCTGGAATATTTATCCAAATGGACCTGACTCAACGTGACATTTTACTCCTACAATTGCTACAAAAAGACTGCCGAGTAGCTAATGCCGACCTTGCCGATCAGGTGGGAATGTCGGCTTCTGCTTGTTGGCGACGTATCAAAGCTTTTGAAGATGCCGGAGTGATTACACGCTATGGTGTGGTATTGAACGAGGCTAACCTAGGCCTTCAATTTCGCGCTATTGTCAATATAAGCTTGTCCCGCCATGACCCCGAAGGAGGCAGCAAATTCGTGGCCGCCATGCACAGCCGGCAGGAGGTCGTTGAGTGCTATGCCACAACGGGGCGCGAGGACTACAGCATGCAGATAATCTGCAAAGACATCAGCGCTTATAATGAATTTTTGGAAAGTTTTTTGTTTAAATTAGGCGTGGTGAAAAGCGTGCACACCAACGTCATACTGCGTGACATCAAACGCCACGGCCTACTATAGAGACACATTTATGACTAGCAACAACCCCAACCCCGATCTGCTCGCCTTGCACAAGGTAATTAATAACGGTGATACTGACGTCTGCCTTCAGGTCAATCCATTGGCCAAGCACCTGAACATACACCTAGTTAGCGCCAGCAAGGGCAAGGTTTGTATGACGGCTGATATCAACGATACCTATATGCAAGGTAATGGTGTCATCCAAGGTGGCGCCTTGGCCATACTCTTGGATTTTGGCCTTGCCTTTGCAGGCCTATCCGTCGTCAGCTTGCAACAGAATGTGTCGACCACCAATATGAATATCAGCTTTATGCGCTCGGCTCTGCCAGGACAATATCAGATAGTTGCTGAAATAGAAAAGCTAGGGCGCACGATGATCTTTGCTCGTGCTCAGCTATTTGACAGTGACGAAAAATTGGTTGCTTCGGCTAGCTCATCACTGGTGATAGTGCAATCTTAACAGCTTCAATAAAGCACTTATCAAGCGCAAAACTAAGCCAAACCTTTGTTACTCACGATGGTACGGAAGGTAAGATTAACCCTTGGCTGTGTCACTCCGGCTACCTGTGGCAAACGATGCAGCCAGTTATCCTGTGTACTACCAGCCATTGTTAACAAGCTACCATGAGCTAATATTAACTCAACTTTATCTTGGCGACGCTTATGTTTGAATACAAAACGCCGCTCTGCCCCAAGCGTCAATGATGCAATGGTACCATGGTGCAACAAGTCCATTTCGCCATCACTATGATAGGCCATGCCATCTTGGCCATCATGATACAGGTTCACCAAACAGGAATTGTAAGTAACATCAGTGCACGCCTCGACCATTTGCTTTAATTGCAACAAGGCGTCGGTCCATGGCCAGGCGGTCTTGGTAATGCCAGAATAAGTATAGGAGAAGGGTTGGCTGCCATACCAAGCAATACGGCGGCGAGTAGTAATGACCTTACCCATAATTTTGGCTTGATCTGGCTGCCAATCAAGGCTATTCAGTAACAGATGCAGGTAATGGTCGGCCTCTTTGCTCGACATCACCAAGCCATGATAGTAAACCTCACCCTCATAAGGTAACAGGTTATTCGTGGGGTCATGTAAATGCTCAAATAGGTCCATAAGATCATCAATGGGGGGCAGGCTATAGGCCCGCCCCTGCATCTTTTATTAGGACAAGATCGACCGAATGAACGGCCCTACTGCCTCAACACCGTCATCTTCCATCACGCGGATTGCTTCAGAGCCGATAATTGCCACATCGGCTTTGCCTCGAATAAATTCGTAGTCGGCTTTGGTTTTGACACCAAAACCCAATGCCAATGGTAGGTCAGTGGCTTCACGGCACTGGGCCAGATAACCGCCCAATTCATCACCAAACTGGGTGTTTTTGCCTGTCACTCCCTTGCGCGCCACCGTGTACATGAAGCCAGAGGTATGCTGATGCAATAACTGTTTGCGTTCCATAGAACTATTAGGGGTAAAAATATGCACCGGATCGAGACCATTTTTCTGCATAGCTTGTAAGTAATCACTACCTTCTTCGGGTGTCAAATCCGGGATGATAGCCCCTTTGATGTTGATATCTTTCATCTTACCCACAAACTCTTCAACACCGTATTTGAAGAGGATGTTGTAGTAAGTCATAAACAGAAATGGAATATCAAAGGCAGCCGTGATTTTCTCGGCCATAGCCAAACTTTTATCCATGGTGGCACCCGCTTTAAGGGCTTCAGCATTGGCCTTGAGAATAACTGGGCCATCAGCCATGGGCTCTGAAAAAGGAATCTGCAACTCCATCAGATCAACTCCCGCCTCCACCATACTTTCTACCAAACGCATGGAGTCATCATAGGAAGGATAGCCCAACACAATGTGGGTCATTAGTAGCAGATCCTTGTGTTGCAAACGGTCCTTAATATACTGTTCCAACATGCTTACTCCTCCCCTTTTTGTTGTGTTTTTTGATTTTCACGGGCACGGTATTCATCGGCCTTGTGAATAATAAACTCACGCCATTTGGGGTCATCAATGGCATCGGCTACAGTGAAAATATCCTTGTCTGCACGACCAGACTGATTGATCAAAATAATTTCGTCCTGGCCCATGCTTGGCGCTTCTTTGAACGCCTGTGCAAAAGCGTGGGAGGATTCCAAAGCCGGAATAAGACCTTCTTTTTTCACAGCCAATTGCATGGCTTCCACAACCTCACGGTCTGATGCTGCCTCAAAACGCACACGCTGTGTTTCATATAGGTCTGCCAATATAGGCGACACACCCACATAATCGAGCCCAGCTGAGACTGAATGGGTATCCATCATTTGACCATCGTTATTCTGCAAGAAGTAGGTCTTGTAACCTTGCGCCACACCGATAGTGGCATCATCATAGGCTAGGCGGGCAGCATGCTCACCGATACCTGTACCCCGGCCACCAGCTTCAACCCCAATAAGTTGCACCTGTGGATCATCCATAAAACCACTAAATAGTCCCATGGCATTAGAACCGCCACCCACACAAGCATACACACGATCCGGCAAGCGCCCCTTGCGCTCTAGCATTTGCTCTCTTGCTTCGGTACCAATAATGGATTGAAACCAAGACACCATTTCTGGAAATGGATAAGGACCACAGGCGGTACCCAGAGCATAGTGGGTGTCGTCCATATTAGTCACCCAATCACGGAAAGCTTCATTAATAGCATCCTTTAAAGTAGCACTACCATCCTCTACAGGCACCACAGTGGCCCCCATTTGCTCCATCCAAAACACATTGGGACGTTGACGTGCAACGTCCACAGCGCCCATATAAATAGTGCAATCAAAACCAAACTTAGCGGCCATAGTAGCCGTAGCCACACCATGCTGACCCGCACCTGTTTCAGCAATCACCCGCTTTTTGCCCATGCGCTTGGTCAATAGGCCTTGTCCCATCACATTATTCGCCTTGTGCGCACCTGTGTGGTTCAGGTCTTCTCGTTTAATATAGATCTGTGCGCCACCGAAATGTTTGGTGAGATTTTCAGCATAAGTGATCGGAGTAGCGCGACAGGAATAGGTCGACATCAAGTCCACATATTCCTGCCAGAAGAGAGGATCGGCCTTAGCTTCTAAATAGGCCGCCTCCAGTTGATCAAAAGTCGGCACTAATATTTCTGGAATAAAAGCACCACCAAACTGATTAAAATAACCGCGATTCTTCATCACATAATCCTAAGAATTTGTATTGATATTTTGGGAAAAATTGAATCGATCCGTACGACAAACAATGTCACAATAGATCGCTCCTTGTAGTAAGCCAAAGTGCAGTTGCCGCGCTACGTGCAACAGTGGCATTTTATTATTTACTTGCATCAAATCAGCCAGCGCGCGGCTGGGAAACATAACGTTAAAATGTTGATCGGCACTGGTGGCCGTATAAAAATACTGCTGTTTGACTTGTTCAGAAAGAGACTGCTCAGAACTAAATTTTTGATCAAAACCTACAAACACATCGGCATTGAGATAAAACGTTTCCAGCAATACCGGCGCACCCTCTATGTGGGTGATACGCTGCAACTGATAGGCCGTATCAAAGCCCATCTTAACGGCATCTGCCACCACCAATTCAGGCAACTGAAGCCACTCACTAGAGGCCGATACATTGCTCGCTTGCAATGCTTGCCCCGTACCGCTTAGAGACAACAAATCAATATGCTGGGCTTTTGGCATTACATAAGTACCTGACCCGCGGCGGCGCTCTAACACGCCCTCACGCACCAGCAAGTCGGTAGCTTGGCGCACGGTAGGACGGCCAATGCCGTAAGCTTGCGCTAATTCGTGCTCAGAAGGAATTTTTTGGTGTTCTGGATACTCCCCTGCATCCATCGCCCTGCGCAGCAAATCGGCAAGCTGTTGATACAAGGGAATAGGAGAAGCATGATTGAGCATGATAAGCCTTTAGCAGTAAACTAAGGCTAGGATAAAGGTCAAATATCAAGTTGTCAAGACATCTTTACTTGTTAGAAACTCAACCACCTAATACGGATCATTCAGGCAGATGCTTATTGACCCAAGATACCGCCCCCATCAAACTAACGGCGGTATAAACAACGTCATGCGGGCGCATGAAACATCCGCGACGCCGTGGAAGATCTTTTACTACACACCATCTATCGCCGCTTTTTTGAATCACACACGACCCCACCTGAAAACGATTCTTACGAATGAGAGTGACTTCCAGCATTAACCTTCACCTTGATCCACAACATTCATATCAGCCTTACCTTCCATGCGTCGCCATCCAAAAAAACGACCGACAATAGGCAAAACCAAGGCTAAAATAGCGAAACTCATAATCAGCGCCGTCAGTGGGCGCTGCCACAAGAAGGCCAAACTGCCATCCGATATGATGAGGGCACGGCTCAAGTTATTTTCCAGCATGCCGCCCAAAATAAAGCCTAACAACATGGGCGCCATGGGAAAATTGAGTAATCGCAGAAACAGGGCGATGACGGTGATCAGCACCATTAGCTCAATATCAAAACTATTAAAACTCACCAGATAAACGCCAGTAATAGAAAAGAACAAAATTAGGGGTATCAATATGGGGCGAGGAATAATAAGCAAACGCGAAATATAAGGAATCAGAGGTAGGTTCAACACCAACAACACCACGTTACCGAAATACATGGAAATGATCACCGACCAAAACACTTCTGGATTATCAACAAAAAGGCGCGGCCCTGGCTGAATGCCATAAGCAATCAAGGCACCAAGCATGATTGCCGTGGTACCAGAACCCGGAATCCCCAAAGTCAACAGGGGCACAAAAGAACCGGTTGAGGCAGCATTATTGGCCGCTTCGGGAGCCGCCAATCCGCGCAAGGCACCTTTACCAAATTTTTCCTTAATGGCCCGGGGTGAGAGATTGCGCTCGATACCATAGGCCAAGAAGGCAGCAATCGTGGCTCCCGCGCCCGGTAAAACGCCAACCAAAAAGCCAAACAATGAAGACCGCGCGGCCGTTGGCGCCACATGCTTTACTTCTTCTTTGGTTAATTTCATACTCCCAAGAGCCGACATGTCCATCGGGGCTTCCTCAAGCTTGTGCTCACTCTTGAGCACCGACATGACCACCTCGGCTAAAGCAAATGTGGCCATGGCCAATAACAAGAAGCTAATTCCATCAATCAGGTCAAGATTACCAAAGGTAAAACGTGGAATGCCGGAAATCGCATCCGTGCCCACCGTGGCCACCATCAAACCAAAAATGGTCATGGCCAGGGCTTTAAGCACCTGCCCCTTGCCAGAAAAAGCGGCTACAGCTGACAAGCCCAATACCATCAAGGCAAAGTAGTCACTGGACTGGAAGCTCAGGGAAACCGTGGCCAAGGCGGGGGCCGCCACCAACAGAATAAGAGCACCAATAGTACCCCCGGTGAATGAGCAATAGGCGGCCAAAGCCAAGGCCTTACCGGCTTGTCCCTTTTGCGCCATTGGGTAACCATCAAAAGCCGTGACCACCGTGCTGGCACAACCTGGCGCATTAATAAGAATGGACGAGGTTGAGCCACCGAATACGGCACCATAATACACCCCAGCCATAAGGATAATGCCTGAAGCAGGGTCCAAACCATAAGTAATGGGTATCATTAGGGCAACGGCCGAGATTGGCCCCAAACCCGGCAACATACCGATAAAGGTACCCGAAAAACAACCTACTACTACCATCAAAATATTAAACGGCGCTATGGCTGTATCTAAGCCAGCAATAATCCCATCCCACATAGTTTACTCCCCTTAATCTGTCTATTTTTTTGTTGTCTACTGTTTTGTGTCTAAAGCCATTGCCAAACTTGGCCAGGGGCCAAATAAATATCCAACAATTTGGCCAACAAAAACCAAAAACCAACAGCAAAAGGCACGCTAGCCAACAACAAGGTACGGGGCCTACGTTCACCAAGCAACCAATAACCCACCAACAAAAACCCAATGGTAGAAAGGAGAAATCCCAACCATGACAAGGCTTGAGCAAAGATCCACACCAACAACATCAACTTGGCTACCAACTTGACATCTAGGCCTGCAAACGACAAGCGTTCAGTGGCCGATCGCGAGCCCGTAGCCAACATCAAAATCGCCACAATAGATCCCACCCAAGCCAAAGCTCTTGGGATGGTCTGGGCATTAAATGGCTCAAACTGATCGCCAGGGAACATGCGTATTTCGTAAGCGTAATAGCCATATACCACCGATAACGCCAAAAACAACAAGCCACCTATATGGTCTTTTGTTAAGGTCATGATTTTTCCCTCCATAACAAGCCATTGTGCAAAATCGCCCACTTAGTGTTACTTTGCACAAACGCCTGAAAATATCTATCTCTAATAAAAAGAAAGAGCCCTATTATATAGGGCTCTTTACACTAACAAAGGTGTTTATAGGAAACCTAGCTCACGCATTAAGTCACCAATCACTCCCTCTTGTTGCTCCAAGAACGCGACAAACTCTGGGCCAGGGCGGAAGATTTCGGTCCAGCCATTACGGTCACGTACTTGACTCCAGGCATCCGTAGCGTACATATCCGCCAACAACTCCTGATAAGCTTTGGCTTCGGCGTCACTCAAGCTAGGAGCGCCAAAGAAACCACGCCAGTTAACAAAGCTGGCATCATAGCCAAGTTCTTGCAAGGTTGGCACATCGGGTGCGGCAGGTGAACGCTCATCAGCAGTAATGGCTAAAATGCGAACTTCACCAGCATTTTTCATGGCAATTGCTTCAGAGAATCCCGTCGACAGCACATGGGTTTCACCGGACAGCATGCCAGCCATAGCCTTGCCACCTGCATCATAGGACACATACTTCACTTTGGTAGCATCACCGCCACCGGCTTTAAATGCCATGGCCGCTACCAAGTGGTCCATACCACCTCGTGAAGACCCACCCGCCACCGCCACGGATCGTGGGTTAGCATTGTAGTCCGCTACCAAATCAGAAAAAGATTGGTATTTAGAGCTCGCTGGTACAGCAAAAGCGGCATAATCACCAATGGTGGCAGCAATAGGGGTTAGATCACGGAAGCTTTGCGGAAACACACCAGTCAGAGAACGAATCACGATAGGCGTAGAATTAACCATCAATGTGCCGTGGGCTTGATCTGCCGTTTCAATTAAGTGAGCAATGGCCTTACCGCCACCACCACCGGACATATTTTGGTAAGAAGCTGTGCCTAATAGGCCTGACTTAGTCAGTGCTTCACCTGTGCCACGAGCGGTACCATCCCAGCCACCACCCGCGCCACCAGGAATTAAAAAGTGAATATCATCAATAGCTTGGGCGGCCGTAGCACCAAAACTAGTTGCAACCACCAGGGCGGCCGCGAGCGCAGTCTGTTTGCTCATCAACTTCTTTAACATGGGTTTTCTCCTGTATTTTTGTTAGAAGGAAGCCAAAACAGAATACCCACCCATGGATACTAAATGAAGAATACAAACATAAAGGCTTTAACGTACTTATTGAGCTTTTAGTGCATATTGTGTACGGGACAAATGTATAAAGCTTGATAGAATAGCCATACATACATAACTAAAACAATAAATGGGCTCTAGCACCTGCGGGCCAAGGCAAAGCATGAATACATCTATTCGCCAGTTAAAGCTAAAAACCAGAATGATCTTTGTTTTGGGTCTCATGGTGTTGGTGCAGACCGGTCTCATTGGCCTATACGCCCTGAGCACTCTTAACCAATCTCTAAATGAACAAATAGCCCAACAAGCTTTGCATGTTGCCAAAACCATCGGCGCCATGCCTCAAGTAATTGAGGCTATTGAAAGTGACCAAATCGAAGAACTGCCCCAACTAGCACAGATTATGGCGCAACGTAATGAGGCCTTATTTGTCGTCATCGGCAATCGTCAGGGAATACGCCTAGCACACCCTACTAAGGAAAAAATTGGCAAACCCATGTATGACGACGAGGGTGATTATAATGAACCTGCCCTCGTTCATGGCAAACCCTATACTCAAATAGCCGTTGGCAGCCTCGGCCCTTCCATGCGTGGCAAAGCGCCGATTTTTGATAGTACTGGCGAGCGCGTCATTGGCATTGTTTCCGTAGGCTTCACCATGGACGCCGTGCAGGACACCACGAGCATTTACTTAAATAACTTGTTAGCCGCTATCGTCATTAGCTTAATCGCATCGGTGGTCATCGCTCTTTGGTTCACCTACCATCTACAAAAAGCTATTTTTGGCCTTGAACCAGAACAAATAGGCCTCCTTTTTCAAGAGCGCAACGCCACCCTTGAAAGTATTCGCGAAGGCATTATTGCCATCAATAAAGCCGGGGAAATCACCACCATTAACCGAGCGGCCATTGATACGCTTGATTTAGATCCCGACACCACCTTGCAAGGCCAGTATATTCATGCCGTTCTGCCCGGCAGTCGTATGCTAGAGGTGCTACAAAGTGGCAAACCAGAATTTGATCAAGAGATCTGGTTACGCGAACGCAACCTCATTGCCAACCGCATACCTTTGCTACAAAACGGTGATATTACGGGAGCCGTATCCAGTTTTCGTTTAAAGAACGAATTGGATTTAGTGTCACAAAAGCTAACCGATATTCAAGCCTATGCCGACACCTTACGCAGCCAATCCCATGAATATGCTAACAAACTGCAAACCATTGCCGGGCTCATACAGATTGGTAATAACGACGCGGCTCTGAATCTTATTGGCCAAGAAAGCCGCAACCATCAGGACCTCATTAGCCTGTTAAGCCAGGCGGTTAGTGACGCGGTGATTTCGGGCTGTTTGTTGGGCAAATTCAACCGCGCCAGAGAGTTAGGAATAGAATTAATCATTGACCAAGAAAGCAGTATGCACGATGTGCCTGACAGTATCTCACGTGAACAACTGGTGAGCGTATTGGGCAACCTCATAGACAATGCTCTAGAAGCCACCATGCGCCAAGGCAACCAAAGAATTGATATACAAATGACCGACCTGGGCCAAGAGTTGATTTTTGAAATCGAAGATCAAGGTCCAGGCCTTAATAGTAGTCAGCGGGAAAAGATTTTCAACCTTGGCTACAGTAGCAAAAACGAACCGGGGCACGGACTGGGACTGCACCTGGTAACCCAATTGCTACCGCTACTGGCCGCTCGGCTTACGGTGGAGAATACCGGTAAGGGCTGTCGTTTCACCTTATATATTGATAAACAATCTAACAAGAGGGATCAGGCATGAGCATCCGCATAGTCATTGCCGAAGATGACCCACAAATTGCCGAAATTCAACAACGCTTTGTTAACCGTATTGAAGGCTTTGAGGTGATCGGTGTAGCCCATGGCATTGCCGAAACCCACGACTTGGTTGAGGTGCTAAAACCCGACTTATTGCTGTTAGATGTCTATTTTCCTGATGGCACAGGCTTGGAGTTATTGCGCCAGATGCGCAGTAATAACGACAACACTGATGTTATACTCATCACCGCGGCTAAAGACGTGGACACTTTGCGCGATGCCATGCATGGTGGGGTTTTCTACTTCCTTATCAAACCATTAGTGTTTGAGCGCCTACGAGAAGCGTTGGTGAATTATCAAAGCCATCGCCAAGAGTTGAATCAAGTCGATCAACTACTGCAAACCGACATTGATAAGCTGTTCAACAGTCATAGCGCAATAGCAGGCACCGTGCCACAGCTCCACCTACCCAAAGGCGTTGATGCACTTACCCTTGATAAGGTTCGCCAGGCCTTCAGCAGTCACCCTAAACAACACTTTAGCGCAGAAGAAATGGGGGACATTATTGGTGCTAGCCGCACTACGGCGCGCCGCTATCTGGAATACTTAACTAGCACCCAAGAAGTCAGTGCAGAAGTTAACTATGGCAGTATTGGGCGGCCCGAGCGACATTACCACTGGATAGCCTAGTGCCGCTGGGATTTAAAGTACTGTACTAACCCATTGGTGGAAGCATCATGGGCATTGGTACTATCGCCATTAATCTCTTCCAAGATGCCTTCAGCAAGGTGCTTGCCCAGCTCAACTCCCCACTGGTCAAAAGAACAAATATCCCAAATCACTCCCTGACTAAAGATCTTGTGTTCATATAGGGCAATCAATGCACCCAATGTCCGTGGGTCGACACGATCAAGCAACAGGGTATTACTAGGGCGATTACCTTCGTGTATTTTATGCGGTAAAAGCTTTGCTACATCTTGCTCACTCAAGCCCTCAGCCTGCAATTGCGTCTGCACTTGTTGTTCATCTATACCGTGCATCAAAGCTTCTGTTTGAGCAAAAAAGTTGGCCATGAGATTCTCATGGTGACCACGCACCGGTGTAGAACTTTCGACGGAGCCTATAAAGTCTGCTGGCACAATCACATTGCCCTGATGCAATAACTGATAGAAAGCATGCTGCCCATCAATGCCCAATTGCCCCCATACTACGGGTGCGGTTTGATAGCTAATAGGGTTGCCCACTTTATCCACATGCTTGCCATTGCTCTCCATGTCGGCTTGCTGAATGTAAGCGGTAAAGCTCTTTAGAGGCTGATCATAAGGCAAAATCACCTGACTTTGAGCACCATACAATAAGCTATTCCAGATACCAACAAGGGCCAATATCACCGGAGCATTGTCGGCTAATGGCTGATCTCGAAAATGCCGATCCATATCGTGAGCGCCCATCAAGAGCTCTTCAAATTGATCAAAACCGAGATACAAAGCAATGGGCAAGCCGATGGCAGACCAGATTGAATAACGCCCCCCGACCCAATCCCACATGGTAAACATGTGGTCAGTATCAATGCCAAAATCTGACACCGCTTGTTGATTAGTGGACACGGCCACAAAGTGATTTTTTACCGCCCGTTCATCAAATGCAGAGGCCATAAGCCAGTTGCGCGCAGTCTGGGCATTGGTCATGGTTTCGCTAGTAGTAAAGGTTTTCGAAGCAATGACAAACAAAACCTGCTCCGGATTGAGTGGGCGTAATACATCCGCCACTTCAACACCATCTACATTAGAAATAAAATGCACTCGTACGTTGTTGCCAGCATATGCTGACAAGGCTTCAGACACCATCTTAGGACCAAGATTCGAACCACCAATACCAATATTCACTACGTCTGTAATACGTTTACCAGAATAGCCCAACCATTCATTGCTGCGTACTTTTTCTACAAAAGTACGCATCCGCATCAACTCAGCATTGATCTGATCCATGACATTCTGATCATCAACGAATACGGGAGAATTGCTTCGATTACGCAACGCCGTATGCAAAACGGCCCGGTCTTCAGTGGTGTTGATTTTGGCACCACGAAACATGCGCTCTATGGCACCATTGAGGTCCATATCCACAGCCAAACCAAAAAGCGCCTCCATGACATCTTCGGTTAGGCAATTCTTGGAGTAATCAATGAGAATATTTTGTGCAGCCAAAGAGTAGCGCTTAAAACGTTGCTGATCGTCGACAAACAGGTCCTTAAGGTGGGTCTGTTGGTGCTGTCTAGACAAGTCTTGCAAACGAGCCCAGTTAGGCGATTTCGTCAATTTAAGCATAATTTATCCTTATTCTTCTTGGGCCGCTAAAGCCAGAGCCGCGCCTTTTAAGCCCAGATCCGAGTCCAAACTTAACACGATGGGTATATCTTCTAAATAATTGCTAAGCCGTCCACGCCGACTAAAGCTATCAGTGAATTGGCTCGCTAATAACGACTCCTGAAGTTTAGGCAAAATACCACCCACCAAATAAATGCCACCCGTCGCCCCTATTTGCAAGGCGGCACTAGCAATGGATTTACCAAGAATAGAAAAAAACATATCCATGGTTTGGCCCGCCAAACCATCTCCTTGCATAGCAGCGTTGGCAATAGCGGCGGCCTCATCATGCAATGACGCTTGGTCTGTTATTTGTGCCAGAGCCTGATAAAGAACCGGAATTCCGCTACCTGATGCCACCCGTTCGACAGAAACATGTTCATAGCGCTGCAGCAAGTATTCAAGAACGGCTATTTCCTGGCTGTTACTAGGGGCGAAACTAACATGACCACCTTCGCCAGTCACTGTCACCCAATGGCCTTTTTCGTTCACCAAACCGGCCACGCCCAAGCCGCTGCCAGGGCCAATTACCAAACGATTGCCATCGCGTTTTGCGGTACCTGACTTAATCACCAATTGCTGTGATGGTTGCAGTCCCGTCACCCCCCAAGCCTGCACGGCAAAATCATTCAACCAAAATACGTCACAGTTTAGCAACTGCTCCACATCGGCCTTATCCACCTGCCAGTCATTATTAGCTAAAGTAAAACGAGGCTTATGCGCCGGGCCGGCGATGGCAATGCAGGCCTTGGCCAGTTTTGGATTACCAATTTTGTGTAAATACGCTTGTGTTGCTTCGGTCATATTGGCATAAGCACTAGCTGGCAGAGTGAGTTGCTCCAGCAATTCGGTGGTGCTATCTGATACCAAAGCAAAACGGGCGTTGGTAGCCCCAACGTCAGCAATAAGATGTAACTTGGTCATGTTTTAGTAATTCCAATAATTAACCGGCGATGCTCGCCCCTAGTTCCGCATGACTGACATTATTACGCAAATTACCAAACAATTCTCGTCCCATGCCATATTGATTTTTCACTTCACTTAAAGGGGCCACCTCACGCTCGCTTAACTCTTGTGCACCCACCAGCAGGCTGAGCTCACTGCTACGACAATCCAATTTCAACATATCACCGTCACGAATCTTGGCGATCACGCCTCCAGCGGCGGCTTCTGGATAAAGATGAATAGCCGCCGGCACCTTGCCAGAGGCGCCGGACATACGCCCATCTGTTACCAGGGCCACTTTATAACCCTTGTCTTGCAGGGACCCCAAATAGGGAGTCAGCTTATGCAGCTCTGGCATACCACAAGCTTGGGGCCCCTGATAACGCACCACTGCAATGAAATCCCTATTGAGTTCGCCGGCCGCAAAAGAGTTGGCCAACTGTTCTTGATCATCAAATACCATGGCCGGCGCTTCAATTAACCAGTGCTTTTCTTCTACTGCCGAGACTTTCACCACGCCGCGCCCAACATTGCCTTTCACACAGACTAGCCCACCCGCAGAAGTAAAGGGGTCAGCGGCACTGCGCAAGACCGCTAAATTACCCGATGTTGCCGGGGCTGATTGCCATTGCAACACGCCCTCCACTAACTTGGGCTCTTGACAGAAGTGACGTAAGCCTTTGCCCAATACTGTCATCACGTCTTCATGCAAATAGCCCTGATCAAGTAACGTAGATACCAAATAAGGCACACCACCGGCGGCATGAAATACATTAATATCATCAACCCCATTGGGATACACACGGGTAATGCCCGGCACGACCTCTGACAGAGCCGCGAAATCATCCCAGTTAATGATAATGCCAGCGGCCCTTGCAATCGCTACCAAGTGCATGGTGTGATTACTTGAACCACCCGTGGCCAAGAGTGTAACAATGGCATTGACGATGGTTTTTTCAGACACAATATCCGCCAAGGACATCTCATTGCCCTGTGATACGTTACGCACCGCCTGCTGAGATGCTTCGCTAGTCAGAGCATCACGCAGTGGTGTATCTGGCGGCACAAAAGAACTACCTGGTAAGTGTAAGCCCATAACCTCCATCAGTACCTGATTGCTATTAGCTGTGCCATAAAAGGTGCAGGTGCCAGGGCTATGATAAGAGTCTGACTCACATTTAAGCAGCTCATCTCGTCCCACTTTACCTTCTGCATACAATTGGCGAATACGCGCCTTTTCCTTGTTTGGCAATCCCGATGGCATGGGACCGGCGGGAATAAATACCGTTGGCAAATGGCCAAAGCTCAAAGCACCGATTAGTAGCCCAGGTACTATTTTGTCACACACGCCTAAATAGACAGCCGCATCAAACATATTGTGGGATAAACCGATGGCCGCTGACATGGCGATAACATCACGGCTAAATAAGCTTAATTCCATGCCTGGCTGACCTTGAGTGACACCATCACACATTGCGGGTACAGCACCAGCATACTGAGCAATACTACCCATTTGGGCCACCGCCTTTTTGATAATAGGCGGGTAAGTTGCATAGGGTTGATGGGCCGACAACATATCATTGTAGGCTGAAATAATTGCCACATCGGCCTGATCCATCATGGTGAGCAGGTCCTTATCTGGCTTTGAACAGGCCGCAAACCCATGTGCCAAATTACCACAGGATAACTGACTACGAGCCACCTTGCCGGTCGCCGCCAAGCGCATACGTTGCATATAAGCTGTGCGACTAGCACGGCTTCGTTCGATGATAGTTTGAGTAACTTGAGAAACAACCTTATTCATTGTGCAATCCAACTTCAAATTTGCGGCCATGTTACAATAATTTCGTAATTTTTAAAACATTTTTGTCATTTTCATCTTTATATTTGCAAAATAACTCAATATAGTTGTATTATTACGAATATTAAATAATTCTTATCACTACGCTACAGGAGCCTAAAATGACGATTCGAATTGCTATAAATGGTTTTGGTCGCATTGGTCGCAACGTGCTCCGCGCCCTATATGAAGGTGACCGTCGTGAACAACTGCAAGTTGTCGCCATCAACGACCTTGGTGACGCACGCACCAATGCCCACCTACTTAAATACGACACAGTGCACGGGCGGTTTAATGCCCAAGTTACTCACATAGACGACAACCTAGCCGTCAACTCTGATGTAATACAGTTGACCCAAATTCGTAATCCTAGCGACCTGCCTTGGGCGGACTTAGACATCGACGTGGTACTTGAATGCACAGGTTTGTTTACTAGCCGCGAAAAAGCCCAGGGCCACATTGACGCTGGCGCTAAAAAAGTGATCATCTCTGCCCCAGGTAACGACATGGACGCCACCGTAGTCTATGGTGTGAATCACCATGCCCTTACCGGTGCCGAAACTATTATATCCAACGCTTCTTGCACCACTAACTGCTTATCGCCTGTGGCCAAGGTGCTGCATCAAACCGTTGGTATTGAACAAGGGCAAATGACCACCATTCACGCCTATACGAATGACCAAAACCTTTCTGATGTGTATCACACAGATCTTTATCGAGCGCGCTCGGCAACCATGTCCATGATTCCCACCAAAACTGGTGCTGCTGCCGCCGTGGGTTTGGTATTACCTGAATTGGCTGGCAAACTGGACGGCATGGCCGTGCGTGTACCAACGATTAATGTCTCTGTAGTAGATCTGAATTTTATCGCTTGCCGCGAAACCAGCGCTGAAGAAATCAATCAAGCCATCCGAGATGCTATTGCCGCAGACACAACTCTAGCCTCTGTACTTTGTTACGTAGATGAACCTTTGGTATCCGTTGACTTTAACCATAGCCAATACTCATCCTGCTTTGATAGCAACCACACCAAGGTGAACGGACGCTTGGTGAAGGTAATGGCATGGTACGACAACGAATGGGGCTTCTCAAACCGGATGCTGGATACGACCTTGGCGCTGATACAGGCAAATAAAACAGCCCAAGCCGCATAACTTGCCACAAAAGTTGTTAAAATAGTGCTGTAATTAAAACCACAAGGAATATCATGCAATTACGCCGCACCAAAATTGTCGCCACGCTTGGCCCAGCCACCAGCTCTACCGACGCCTTAAGAGACATTATCAAAGCTGGGGCAGACGTTGTACGCCTGAACTTTTCTCACGGCACAGCCGAAGATCACCAACAACGCGCTACCAATGTGCTCAAAGCCGCTGAGATAGAAGGTCGCCATGTGGCATTGCTGGCGGACCTACAGGGCCCTAAAATTCGGGTGGCGCAATTTACCAACAATAAGGTGCAACTGAAAGCCGGTCAGGAATTCATCCTAGACCCCAATATGAATCGTGAAGCTGGCAACGAGCAGGCTGTAGGCTTGGACTTTCCGGAATTGGGCAAAGATCTCAATAATGG
>ERZ1046367.37-NODE-37-length-102922-cov-19.653786_pt1 | contig 102922 bp, 103 predicted proteins | sample MGYA00383091_ERZ1046367 | MGnify/ENA primary metagenome ERZ1046367 (study PRJEB29581, sample SAMEA5548361) | metagenome | biome: marine; feature: coastal; material: water | depth 50 m | study: Short-term variability in the microbial, nano- and picoplankton... | reverse complement strand
AGCGCTTGCGTGGCACGCAAGAGGTCGGCGGTTCGATCCCGCCTAGCTCCACCATCGAATTGAGGACGCAAGAATGATCTAATATGCCTTAATAGAAGGCTTTAAGCCTTAAATAATGATGTTGTTCTGCTGACACTTTTTAATTATCAACACCCATAGCCACACTTAATCTTTAATATCTACGCCACGTGGAGTTATTTACCAATAAACCAGATGACACGACTATTATAAATAACAATACAAATGAAGATCTGTCAGTAGCAGATGAGCTTGAAAAGTTATTGAAACTTAAAGATGACGGCATCTTAGATGAAGATGAATTTAAAGCACAAAAAGAAAAAATATTATCTTGAAAAAACTCCTAGCTCTATTTCTTCTATCGCCTTTGGTGGTTAGTGATGAAAAATCCTATGATGAGTTAAGTAGTAATAAGGCTACGGCAGTAAATATTGAAACTGGTGAATCATTTTATGTTAGTGGTGTTCTCTCAGGTTAAGCGGATTTTATCAAGCAGCCTACGGTGATTGGTTAGTCAAATTAGGTGCAAGCATTGAACATGGAAAAGTAGACGATACTGATTCTAAAACCGATGTATTAGTATTTACTGAGATTAAATATCGACTTAATTAGCCGTGACGGATTGTTTTCGTCGTGTCGTGATCATGCTAACGCTCGTAACCCATTGCATCGAACTCGATCCTGCAGTTCTTATATATTTGGTCCTTTACTTTCTGCGACAACAGCTCGGATGCAGGCCTTCTGTTAGTTCGGAATTCGTGTTTGGTTTGTGGATAGTGCGCGACAATATCAAATTCAAGCCTGTCGCCGAGGGTCGTGAGGTCTTCCTGCATATTGTCAAAATTGACAATGAAATCGACAATAGGTTTTTCACCGTCTGAATAGGTTGGGTAACTGACGTAATACTTCTTCTTCAGAACACGCTCAAGCTCCTTGTCAAAACTCCAGTTCTTTTTTCCGCGCGTCTGATAATAGATATGTGATACAACCTTTTCGTACGGATGCCTTTCGATCGAAAAAGTGAAGTAATCATCGTAAGTTTTTTTGCCGACGTACTCGCGAATCGCAACAGCCGGCATATGATTGAAAAACTTGCCACGGCGTCTGGCGCGTAAAAATTTCATCTTGCGTGCCTTTATCATATCGCGATATCGCTGCTCTCCAAGACCAGCGTAGTTCTGAGGTAACGTGCCGCCCATGTCCAGCCTGACGAGTTCGTCTTCAAACGATATCGGAGTGATGATGTCATCGGGACCACAGACTTGGCTCAGACTAACCTCCATGCTTGTGCCCGAGGTTTTACGGGTCTTTACGAAAATAAACTTCTTTGCATGGCTAACGATCATTGGTTGCTCTGCTGATTCGACTAAGTCCTTTCTTGCGCCGATAGATAGCTATTTTTCTCGAAGCATCAATGGATTGCGAAATTCTCTGCCAAAAACGTTTTTTCTCCGGATACCAACTGTTAGATTTATCCGGTAAAACGCCGTCCAGAACAACTTCCCAATCCGGCGATGATTCGTATCCACAACCGACCAGATCTGGTGTCATTGTGCCGTGGATTGCCTGCTGTTTAACGATGCGACCGAGATGTTTTCGCCAGACACCGACACTGGTCGGTCCAATAGGACGGACGCCACGCATTGCAACCTTTGACTTTTCAGACACTTGCGCGTGTTCATGGTACTCAGAAAATTTGTGTTGTTTCTCAAGCCATGGAAATTTTGCAGTGATTTGGCTTTGTGTGGCGTCAGGGTTATTTACGAAATCCTCGTACCGGATATTGAGAAAACGATCGTGGCCGAACAATGAGCGTGCACAGGCATGCAATTCACGCCAAAGCCTAATGTTCGAGTAGTACATATCCTCGCTCTTACCGTGCCGGCTAACGATGACATCACGCGGATCGCGCGTTACGTAAATGACATAGAGATTAGGATCGTCGATGACTCCTGGCATGTACAACGTATCTTTGGGTCGTTTCGTGATAACCACATCGTTGTTTTTTGCGGTTACAAGGTGAAAGCGAATCTCATGGTCGTAATGCTTGTTTGTCCGAAAACAGGTGACCATCGCCTCGTGCAAGAGAGTAGTACCGGATCGCGGCGAGCAGGCAACAATGTGAATGTGCTTAAACAGACGTCAACTCCCTAATATCGGTACTCCTTCATCGTCATACGGATCAGAGGTATAGAAACCTAGCAAAATCATTCGACTATTGCCGCTTCGTTATAGGCAGATATTAGTATTTGCCAATCGGCCAGTTGCCAATAAATATTACGTAATCGTTTTTCTTTTTCAAACGATCGCTTTAAACGCACCATGTTTGAGTTTTTCCAATTACTGCCTTGTCTAATTCCGCATTTATCAAAATCAATTAACCAAACCTCGTTTTCTATATCGAGCATAATGTTGTGGATATTTAAATCGTGGTGATAAATCTGATGATGATGAAATTTGGCAATGGTTTGCCCAATTTTTTTCCATACATCAGCGGTTAAGCTGTTTGCTAGTAAAATATGATGTAAGTCCTTAGCGCTGGAAATTTTTTTTGAAATGATATCGGCTTGGTAATATAAGCCTGTCTTCTTCAACATCGCTGCGATCGGAGTTGGACAATTTAAATCCATATTTTTCATGTGCTGTAGTAGCTTAAATTCTTGCCATACTCGTGATTTTTCAATACCTGTATACATATATTGATCACTTAGTACTTTTCCAATCAAGCCACCGCGACGATAGTGCCGTAACACATATTCATTTTTGTTATGTTGAAAAAAGTAGGTGGTGCCACGGCCGGTTGCCTGTCCTGTTATGGCATTTTGTGTCTTCCAATATTGACCCGTAAACATTTTTGGGACAAGTACAGGGAAATGGCCTGCATCAAACAACATGATGTGGGACTTAACTGCTTTTTGTTGTATGTATGCCATGCAACGATTTTGATCCAAATAATACTAAGAATAATTATTAAAAACCAAAATTCGACTCGAAGCAATCGAACTGAAATAAAATATTTTTATTTTTAATCTTTTCAGCATGCTTCCTAGTCTAGTTTCATATCATTTTAATATTCAAGTTAGGTAAGACTTTTAGTAAAATAAATATCCCTTGATTTATCTTCAAGGGCATCTATTTTTGGCTTAAACGGATATTACTACGCACTTTAGACAATTGAGAATTTTCAGTATAACGTCCTTTTGTAACATGATGAATATGAAAAACACCATCAATATGCTTAGGCTCACCATCAGTGCCAAGTAGCCAGCGAAAGGCGGTGTCTTCATAGGTTTTACGCCAACGGTCAGATTCAGTTTGAAATATTGACAGTTTTTCACAATAACCGATAGCACGAGCAACGTCACCATGAACAATTTGAAATGGGCCGCGTGCTTTATCACGGGATTTACCACGCTCGTATAAACTGAAATTTTCTGTTTCTATATCGATAACTTGTGGTTGGGCATCATTTGACAATAATGGGTCATCATCTTTTAACATCTCAGTGATTTTTTCTTCTTTAGGAAAAAACAATGAACCTTTCTCGCCTTGTAAACTATCGGCGAGTGAGTCTAAGCAGTTCTCATAAAAGATAATGTCGCAATCTGTAAACCATATCCAGTCAGCTTCTGTTGACCGCGCAGCCATATTTCGGCCTATGCCTCGTCTAAAGAGCTTTCCTTTGGAAAGTGGGTGGAAATTCCAAGTGATATTTGGCATGGTTATTTGACTAAAGAAGTCCAATGTAGCCTTTGTTTTAGTATCTTCTTCAGCATAAAAAACGGTCACAGTTAAATTTAGTTTTGTTGGTGGATAGTTTACAAACGAACTTAATTGATAGGTTAACATGTTGGCGTAACCCCAACAGTGACTAACAATTTCTAAATCAAACTTTCCCTTTACTGCCTTGCGATCTACCTCAGCAGGTATTTTATCGCGAAACAATGACTGTGGTAAAATACGACCAAACACTAAACGATAAGCTTGTATAGCAAAGCTATTAAAGCCATTTGGTGAAAATGTTTTTGTTTCTATCATGATAAATAAGTAAGCCAAAAAAAGGAATCTGTTCTAAAAAAAGGATACCATATTGCTTAACATTACTGCCAATCGAACTGAGCATAGCGAGGACAATCGTGCCATGTTATCGGGATATTCAGCATGAGGGGTAGCAATAACTCCACAAATAAATGAATCTTGCTGCGAAGGCGCTCAAAGCTGAGTTAGATCCCAAGCCTAGTAGATTGTTTAAGGCAGTACAAATACGTTATGGAAAAATAAAGTTGATGAAATGTTTGCATGGAATGAAAAAAATGCAGAAAGAAAGAAACTAGCAGTCATAAATGCTTTAAAAGATAGATGTATCTCTTATGGTTTTACAGGCAATAACAACATTGCTGCATGTATACAAAGAGAAGCACAACATGATTATGAGCTTGAGCAAAAACAATTAATGGCTCAACAAAATCAAACTCAACAGTACCTGAAGTTCCATGGTACTTATCTATTCTAGAAGGAGTAGCAGAGGGAGTAGCAGAAGGCTATAAGCAAAAAGCTTTAATACAAACTATGGATTCTAGATACGAAAAGAAGTCTATCTACAGAAGAGATACCCATAGAAAAGAAGATTTAAGCCACGTATTTGCCACGTAATTGAGATACGAAAGCGAACCAAACTGCTAATGCCTTAAGGGATGTGGTTTTGGCTTAGGTAGGGATATCATGACTGTTTGAGTGGCACGCAAGAGGTCGGCGGTTCGATCCCGCCTAGCTCCACCATTACTTCCTAGAATCTATATATTAAAATCTCCTATATACAAAATAAGTTTAACCAGTATAGTACGCAGCCCAAAAGTAAAAGTATAAGTATTGGCAGGAAAAATATGAAAACAGAAAAAGCTTACAAAAATTTGGATTTTTTAAATAGCAAAGATGCTCGCGCTTTAAGGATTCTAGCTGAATACCTTCATCCAAAAACTCAACTTGATCAAGAAAAAGTCACTAACACAATAGTAATTTTTGGATCAGCAAGGGCGCCATCACCTGAGGAATTAAGCAGCAAGGATAGTTCTAATAAAGGAAGAAGTAAAAATTCAAAGTTAGCTGAATACTATGATGCTACAAGATTGCTTTCCAAAAGATTAACAGAATGGTCTAAGCATTTAAGTCATGAAGAACAAAAATATGTTATTTGCTCAGGAGGAGGCCCAGGAATAATGATTGCAGCTAATCGGGGAGCTAAAGAAGCAGAAGGTAAAACAGCTTCCTTCAGGATTTCCTTACCTTTTGAAGATGCCCCTAATCCATATGTTACTGAAGAGTTAGATTTTGAATTTCATTATTTTTTTACTAGAAAATTTTGGTTCTCTTATTTAGCAAAAGCTCTAGTAATTATGCCCGGAGGATTTGGAACTTTAGATGAATTCTTTGAAATTCTAACACTCATACAAACTGGAAAAATTAAGAAAAATTTACCTATAGTTCTTTTTGGAAAAGAGTATTGGAACAAATTAATTAATTTTGAAACTTTGGTTGAATTTGGAACAATAGACAGAAGTGATCTAGATCTTTTTTTTATTACGGACAGTGTTGATGAGGCTTTCGATCGCATTACATCAAGTCTTAATTCTAAATAATAACTAAAAGTTATTCATATATAGTTTTTTATTACTTATATAATTTCTAGATTGTGGTAGATTAGCATCATGAAAATTGGTGTACCCAAAGAAGTTAAAAATAATGAGTACAGAGTTGGGTTGACTCCAGATTCAGTGCAGGTTTTGAGCAGCTTGAACCATCAAGTTTTTGTTCAATCAGGAGCTGGTTTAGAGATTGGTTTTACTGATGAATTGTACCAATCATCTGGCGCTCAGATCTTTCATTCTGCAGCAGAAATATTCGAATTATCCGAGCTTATTATTAAGGTCAAAGAGCCCACTGAAAATGAGTTTCAATTTTTGCGACCAGGGCTAACAGTATTTACTTATCTTCATTTAGCAGGCGATGCCCAAAAAGCAAAGATGTTACTGAAAACTGGAGTAACAGGCATTGCTTATGAGACCGTAACTGCTGATGATGACTCGTTACCATTGTTAGCTCCTATGAGTGCAATTGCAGGCCAACTAAGCATGGTTGTAGGGTCTTATCACCTTCTTAAACCTAATAAGGGTAGAGGCACTCTTATTAGTAACCTTGATCCCAGAATAGTAACGGTTATTGGTGCTGGAGTTGCTGGTACTGAAGCCATCAGAAAAGCTGTGGCCAACCAGGCCCAAGTTAAGATTATCGACCTTTCTCAATCAAGGCTTGATGAGCTTAGAACTGAATTTGGTCAAGATGGAATTGAATATATTCTTTCAACGTCAGATTCGATTAGGTCAGCAGCAAGTGTCTCAGACATTGTTATCGGATCTGTTTATGTGATCGGAAAAGAGGCGCCCAAGGTACTTTGTAAAGATGTGTTAAAGGATATGACTGCAGGGAGTGTCTTGGTTGATATATCAATTGATCAAGGTGGTTGTTTTGAAACCAGCAAACCCACAACACATGATGATCCAACATTTATTGAAGATGGAGTCTTGCACTATTGTGTTACAAATATGCCTGGTGCAGTGCCATTGACTGCAACAAACACTCTCAATCAAGCAACGCTTCCATTTATCAAAGAGCTCGCAAACAAAGGAATTATCGAGGCATTAAATTCAAACAAACATCTTATGAATGGCCTCAACATTCAAGATGGTCAAATTATCCACCCAGCAATTAAAGAAGCTTTAGAAAGTTAATTTTTTAAAGATTGATTGCAGCCTTTCTGGCATCTGCAATGGCTCCATGAATGTATCCAACGGAGGTGCAATCACCAATTGATGTTACTGGTATGTTTACTTTTTCTAATTCATTAGAAAGGTTTAGATTTGGGTTGGCTCCCATAGCTATGATCACTTGGTCTGCTTCATCTGCATAATTAGAGCCTTCATGGTGATAGAGAACCTCTTTTTCGGTAATTTCATCAATGATAACGTTTGTTAGTAACTTAGCTCCATGCTCCTTTAAAAGGTGGACCACCCTTGAGCGTCTTACAATACTGAGATTAGGGCCCAGGTTGTTAGTGGGCTCTAATACTTTGACTTTCCTGCCTCGCTCAATTAAAAACTCAGCCAATTCAAGGCCAACCAAATCGCCGCCTATAATAATAATATTTTTTGAGATTGGCATCCACAATTTGCTAAGCATTCTAAGGGCTGAAACATTTCTTAAAAGTTGAGAAGCTCTTCCAATGGTTAAAATAAATTGTTGAAACAGAGATAGTTTTTTTATGGCCATTGGATCAGTTCCAAAAAGCAGTCCTCTTAATTGCTCACCATCAAATACATGCTTGTTATCTTTGCCTTTAATTTTAGGAGCGTCTCTATTTGCACCGGCCGCAATAATGACATGGTCAGGATTAAAGTTTTTTATAGCTTCAATGGTCCCCAAGGTATTCATTCTTATTTTTACACCCAAATCATTCAGTGCATTTTTTAAAAAAGTAATTAGGCTTCCATTAGGCTCATATGCTAATGCAGCAATCCTAACGGTGCCCCCAATATCCTTATCTTTTTCCCATATTTCAACATGATGCCCCTTCATGGCGAGCAAACGAGCAGACTCCATTCCACTTGGCCCAGCACCAATCACTAAAATCTTTTTTTGCTCAGCTGACGAGCAAATAATATTTTCATTTTTATATTCATTTCCAAGTTGAGAATTTACAGCACATATCATGGGTTTGTTGATGAAGATTTGACTTACGCAGACATAGCAATAAATGCAGGGTCTAATGAGATGCTCTTGCCCAGAATTAACTTTATTGGGAAGACCTGGATCAGCTAAAAGCTTTCTACCCATTGCCAAGAAATCAAAGTCATTATTTTTTAATCCTGTTTCAGCTACATCAAGCTCGATTCTGCCTACAGCAATAATGGGAATAGACAGGGATTTTTTTGCCATTTTTACAAATTTTAAAAAACCACCAGGCTCATGAACAAGTGGAGCCTCAGTGAACGCTATGCCTTTGCTAGTATTTCCATATGCACTAACATCTATAGCATCTGCTCCAGCTTTTTCAGCTAAAGAGGCGGTGATTAAAAAGTCTTCAGGAGTAATGCCATTGTCAATCCTATATTCATTGGCGTCCAATCTTACAATAATAGGAAAGTTTTCAATTTGTTTTTTTACTTCTGAGATAATCTCAATTAGCAGTTGAGCTCTCTTTTCTGTGGATCCTCCATATGCATCGGTCCTTTTATTAATTGCTGGAGATAGAAAGCTTGAAATAAGATATCCATGACCTGCATGGATTTCTATAGCATCAAAATTTGATGCTTTTGCTCTTTTTGCAGCCTCAACAAAATTCTGGACTTCAATTCTTATCTCTTCGACTGTTAGTTCATGATACCTTGGACCCTTTCCATCAGGACCACCAGCTTTTATAAATGTCATGATTTCTTCTTGAGTTAACAACCCAAACATATCGCTTGGCTCAGATTTTGGGATAGATGGAACAGGTATTGGCCTGCCTGCAATTGTATCTTCTTGTGCAATTTTGCCGCTGTGATTAAGCTGAGCAGCTATTTTTGCTCCATGTTGGTGTATACGCTGAGTCAATGATTGAAGGTCAGGAATAAATTCATCCTTTGAAAAACCTATCATAAAGGGCATTGAAGCACCTGCTGGCCAGGTGATCGCAGAGGTCTCTAATACAATTAGACCGACTCCGCCGCGAGCTCGTTCCTCATAATACGCTTCTAATTTTTCGGTTGTATGACCATCTTCACCAGCAAAATTAGAGCCCATTGCAGCCATAATCATTCTATTTTTAATTTCCAGGCTACCAATAAAGCCAGGAGTACAAAGTAGAGGGTGTTTAACTGTATGATTCATGTGACTAATTTTTATTAATAAAAATTTTACCCTATATTGTCCTATGGGTTTAATTTACCAGGGAATAGTATGAGTGACATGGATAGAAAAATTCAAGAAATCATTGATAAGGAATCTATTAGAGATTTGGTTCACATGTATTGCAGGGCAGCTGATCGACATGACCATGATTTAATGAGAGAGCTTTATCATGAAGATGCCTACGACGACCATGGTTCTTTTTTTAAAGGAAAGGCCATGGAATTCATTGATATGCTGCCTGAGATTCAAAAATCTATGGGGATTTTGCATCACAATGTCACTACACATAACATCAATATGATGGGCGACAAAGCAGAGGGCGAAACATATATTCTTGCCTTTCATCAAGTTCTTTCAGACTCTGGAAACTTTGATGTTTTGATTGGGGGTAGGTATTTCGATATTTATGAAAAAAGAGCAGGTATTTGGAAATTTTTAAGCAGGGCGGTAGATGCTGACTGGGCTTATGTTAATGACCCTTCAAAAGTTAATCTTGACCACCCCATGATAGAGGGTGCAAATATTGGGACCTCTAACTTAAGAGACCCATCATATAAATACTTAAAATCTTTGAGGCGCGGAAAGAGAGATTAAATTAATTGCGTTAACTCTCTGAAGTGCTTGCGACAAAATACTTTGTAGGAGTCATTGCCACCAATCTTAATTTGATCACCATCCTTAACAACCTTACCTTGCTCATCCAATCTCACAACCATGATTGCTTTTCTGCCACAGTCACAAACTGTTTTTAATTCAATTAAGTTATCTGCTAAAGCCAAAAGTTGTGAGCTGCCTTCAAAAAGTTTACCTTGAAAATCTGTACGAATTCCGTAACACATTGCCGGAATATTTAGCTCATCACTAACTTTGCAAACTTGCTTTACCTGCTCTGTTGTTAGAAATTGCACCTCATCAATCAATATGCAACTAATCTTTTTTTTAATTTTTTCCTGCGACACAAAATGAAAGAAATTAAACTCTTGATCAACAGAGTGAGCATCTGCTGTTAATCCAATCCTTGAATGAATCTTGCCATCATTGCTATCTGCATCAATTTTTGGAAGAAATAATAAGGTTTCCATGCCTCTTTCGTGATAATTATAATTAGATTGAAGCAGGGCAGTAGACTTGCCTGCGTTCATGGTTGAGTAAAAAAAGTGTACTTTAGCCAAAAATCAGTTTTGTATTGGTTCTGAGTAGAATTGACTGACCCATTTTCGAAACTTATTTATTGGTCCGTCTCCATCACATAAGATCGGATCAGATACATAGCTTTTGTTATCCCAAATAGGCATATCATCCAAGACACCATTAGCTATTCCATCAATGATAGCCATTCCTAACTCATCCTCTATATCCTTAGAGACTCTCATTGACCATCTTAAAATTGAGTGAGAATTATCTACGGGGCAAGATGCATTTACCATAATAAACTCACCTCCGCTTGGAGGTAAATTGATCATTTTCAAACCAACGGTTCCAAGACCCCATGATTCTCTTGTAAAAGTAGTGGAAAACATTCCATGATCTTCAACTTTGTGCTCCTCGGAAACACTATCATTATTAGGATCCATTAATGTTTCAGCAATTGTTTTTTTGTAGATTCCATCTATGATTGCCTCAGTCTCAGGAAGACTTGGGGAGCCATGAACTTTTGGAAAGTGAGCCTGATCTACATCATTCTCAGCTATTTCTTGTAAGACAGTATTGATGTTGTAGTCATAGTGATAAACCTTTCCCCATTTATCATCATCCCCATTAAAGCCTTCTATTGTAGGAACTTCCCATGTTGGTTCTTCTTGATGAAGGTGGTGCCAGGCCCAAATAAATCCATTAACTTCTGCAACTGGGTAATTAAAAATCTTAGTATCCTTTGCCTTGGGAGGGAAGTTTTTTGCATATGGTATTTCTGCGCAGGTTCCATCTGTATTCCATCTCCAAGCATGGAATGGGCATTCAATTGTTTCTCCGTTAACGCAACCACCTTCACCTAAATGAGCTCCTAAATGCGGGCAAAATGCATCAAGGACAGTTGCAGTTCCTCTTTCAGTTCTAAAAGCAACAACTTCTTTTTCGCAAAACTTAAGGGATTGAACTTCACCTGATTTGAGCTCATGACTTCTTGTAACACAGAACCAACCGTTAGGCATTGGAAATGGAAATTCTTGTTTTGGCATTTTTTACTTCCCTTGAACTTTATATAATAGGATATCAAATTATATTTACTTTCACTTATTAATGAAAATTAATTTTTGTCATGATTTCATTATTAATATTTCTAATCAACATATTTTTTCATAAAAGTTGTACTAAAAATTACGAGTTATATTATTGTTAAATATATTTTAGAAAATGTATGATTAATCAAAACTAGGGGAAATAGATTATGTCAGAACTAAGATTTGTTAAAACACAAGCGCAGTTAATTGAAGCTGCAGAAAATAATTTAGAATTTTTTGATGCCAAGATGCATGCTATTAAAGCTTGGTATAAAACTGAGCCTGGATTAATCGAGAAACTAATCCCTGCTCCGTTGCAGCCACACGCAGATCCAATGGTCAGGATTGTAATTTCCCGTGTTTTTGTTGACTTAAATGGTGGCATGGAATTTGGAGCGGCTACCTTTGGCGTGAACTGCATGTATCAAGGCAAGGAAGGGATATATGAAATCACAATGCCTATGGAAACTGAGGGCGTGGTAGTCGGCGGAAGAGAAACTTACGGAGAGCCTAAAAAAATTGCTGATGTAACTGCCTCCAAGGACGGAGATAATTGTGTTGCAACGGTAACAAGACATGGGATCACCTATCTTGAGCTGAAAGGTAAAACATCTGATGAGTTAGAAACTTCCTCATTTACCGATGATGTTTACTGCTTCAAAGTTTTCCCTTCCTGTGAACAAAACAAAGCAGTAGACCAGAACCCTTTATTAGTCAGAATCAACATGCACAGAACCCAATCAGCTCATACAAAGCTTGACGGTGAAATTATTCTTCGCGAATCTCCAATGGATCCTGTAATTGATTTACCAGTTAAAGAAATGGTTTCATTAGTTTGGGAGGAAGGCACATCATCTTCTAATGCTTCTGTGGTGGAAGAAGTTGATGCAATGTCATATGTTCCATTTATGCATTCTAGATACGACTCAGCTTAAGGATTATTTATGAAAGATCTCAAAGGGAAGTTAGCCGTTATAACAGGTGGCGCATCTGGAGTTGGTTTCGCAATTGGTGAGGCTCTGGCAAATGAGGGCGCCAAAGTAATTCTTACTGACATAGAGCAAGAGAGCCTTAAAAGCTCAGCAGCTAAGTTAAAAAACAAGTCTTTGGATGTGCATTTTAAGGTAGCAGACGTCTCTAACTCCGACTCTATGCATGAACTTGCTAAGTGGTGTGAATCAGAACATGGCTCTGTTCATTTACTTTTCAATAATGCTGGGGTTGCCCCTGCAGAACTTCTGCCGATCTGGGATACCAAACCCAATGACTGGGAATGGGCCTATGGTGTTAATGTGATGGGCATTTTGCATGGTATTCAAGCCTTTGTTCCAAATATGTTAGCTCATGGAGAGGACTCTAGGGTTATTAACACATGCTCAGGGAATGGTGCATTTATAAATTTACCTTCTACACCTATTTACACTTCTTCAAAAGCATCTGTTTCAAGCATTACTGAGGTTTTAAAACTTCAGCTTGAGCAAGCTGAGGCAAATGTAAAAGTATCAATTTTATTTCCAGGCCCTCACACAGTTAGAACAAAGTTATTTTCAGCAGAACGAAATAGGCCTGAGGAGTTAGCAAGAGATCCTAATGCACCAGAGCACCCAATTTCTTCTGTTGAGGATATGGTAGAGATGATGAACTCAATGGGAATTGAAATAGAGACCACAGAGCCTGAAGAGGTCGCATCTTTTTGCATTGCACAAATCAAAAATGAGAATTACTGGATTAACCCAGTGAATGAAAAGAGCGAGCAAGCATTTAAGGATAGGGTAGAATCTATTATCACCCGAAGCGATCTCCCTAACCCAAATATCTTTTAATAATAATAAATTTTACAAATGAGCGTTCAGACCGTCGATCACTTTTTCAATCCTGCTTCTAAAGAATTTATCCATGACCCTGTACCTACATTGGAAAAATTATCCGCTGAACATCCAATTTCTAGATTTGATGCTTGGCAAGCTTGGTTAATTACTGGCCATCAAAATATTATTACATGTTTGCTCGATACAAGGCTTTCAACTGATTTTAATCTTTGGGAGCATGCCCCGGATAAAAAACCAGTTGAAGAAATGGATGCATTTGAAAAACTAATGAACAACAATTTATTTTTTCTTGATAGGAAAAATCATTTAAGGCTAAGGAAACTAGCTCTACCTGCTTTTTCTCCAAGGATTATGGAGCAAATGAAGCAAAGATTTTCTATTCTTGTGAAGGAGAGGTTTGATGAGATAGGTAGGCCCGATTCGTTTAATTTTGCATCAGAGATTGCTGAAATAGTCCCAACTCAGGCGATAGCAAGTCTTGTAGGCATACCAAGAGAAAAATTTCCAATTTTTGACTCTCTTGCCTATGGCGTTGTGAGGGGTATTAATCCAATGCTAAGTCCAGAAGAAAGAAAGGAAGCAATCAAAGGAGTTCCAGAGGGCTTAGATTTACTTAATGAACTGATTGATGAGAGAAGGGCGAACCCAGGCGATGACTTTCTCTCAACTTTAATCTTGGCTGAGGACGAGGGATCTAAACTATCAAATCTCGAAATGTGTGCATTGGTAGGAGCAGTTCTTGGAGCAGGCTCTGATACAGCGGTTGATTTGCATAGCTATCTCATTAAAAACTTACTACAACATCCAGGTGAGTTTGAATCACTTAAACTAGATCAAACGCTTGTGCAAGGGGCGATTTCAGAAACTTTAAGATATGAATCATCCGGCAAAACTGGGTTAGCTAGGTATGCTTCTGAAGATCTAGAGATTTGTGGCAACCTTGTTAAAAAAGGTCAAATGGTTCAATTAATTACTAGCACAGCAGGCATGGACCCAACCATATACCAAGATCCAAGAAAATTTGATATTCAGCGTGATCATGACAAAAGTATCTCTTTTGGACAGGGACCGCATTATTGCATTGGTGTAACCCTAGTTCGCTCTCAGACCGAAGTTATGCTGAAGGAGCTATTTAAACGCTTTCCAAATTTAAGTTTGGGAGATGAGATTGTTTATGACTATGATCATCACAATGCTAGAAGAATGGATGTGATGATGGTTAATACTAATTTAGATTAGCTGCTCACCCAATTAAATTTCACCACCATGGGCGTTTTTGAAGAAAGAGGGATCACACATCTAGATCTTCATGGCATCAAACATCAAGATGTCGAGGTCGAAATTATTAATTTTTTGTATCAATTTCAAGACTTACTACCGCTGATAATTATATGTGGTAACAGCAATAAGATGATTGAACTTGCTTCCAATACCCTGAGATCCTCAAATATTAGATATACATCTCCAAGGTTTGGCATTCTTCGTATCGAGGGTATTGACTGAATTTTGTTGCTTTTGCAAGTTTTGATGCTCTAAAAAACACCCAAAGGTGCAAAGTTTCTCCATTTTTGCGATACTAAAGACTACTTACATAACAATATGGGGAATTTTATGAGTAACTTAAGATTAGCTTTTTTAGCAATACCTTTAACATTTGCATTAAATATTGGCTCTCAGTCAGTGGGCGTATTAGAGGAAGTTGTTGTCACAGCACAAAAGAAAGAAGAGAACCTTCAAGACACACCAATTGCGATAACAGCAATTACTGAGTCTACGATTGATGATTTAGATCTTGCGAATGTTGTGGATTTAGCTGGCATGGCACCAAACGTTCATATTATTAACACCCCATCCAATAATACAGCAGCTACAATAGCAATGAGAGGTGGCACCACGATTAACCCCGCTATTACTTGGGAACCAACTGTAGGAATGTACCTTGATGGAGTTTACCTGGGAAAAGGGCAAGGATCTATTTTTGATGTTGTGGATCTTGAGAGGGTAGAAATTTTAAGAGGACCTCAAGGGACTCTTTATGGAAGAAATACATTAGGCGGGGCTATCAACTTAATAAGCAAAAAACCTTCTGGTGCTGGCATGTCTGCAAAAGTTACATTGGGAAATTATGGGTTAAGACAAAGTCAACTCATAGCTGACTATGAGCTAGGGGAGAATATATTTACTAAGGTTATTCTAAACACAAAGAAAAGAGGTGGTTACGTTACCAATGTTGACTCACCCTATCAAGCAGCTCAAGGCGTTGTCCCTAACGCAGTTGCCAAACATACTGAGTTAGACACTATCGACTCTAAAGGTTATAAATTTACTGTTGCGTATGAAGGCGACAAAACTAGCGTTAACCTAACTTTAGATAAAACTGATCAAGATAATATCCCGCCTTTTGCTCAATTAACAAATACTATTCCAAATTGGAGCGAAGCTTTCGGTGTTGGTAACTTGGGCCCTGCTATGGGTAATTTAAGATTATGGCCTATCGAACTCTTTACAAATGGAACGCGTCAAGGTGTTGCTCATATTAATACTCCAACCTATGAGCTGTCAGTGGTTGAGGGTACTAGCTTAACTATTGCCCGTGATATGAGCCTTGGAACTTTAAAAGTTATTTGGTCAAAAAGAAAAACTGATTGGGATGATAGGCTTGATCTAGACGGCGGCCCATTCCCAATTGCTGATACTGAAAGGCACACTAATTATGACGCCGAAACGCTTGAGGTTCAGCTGAGCGGCTCAACTGACAACCTAGAGTATGTTTTTGGTTATTACAGCCTCAAAGATAATGCATTCACAGCAAACCCTCAATCATTCTTTGGCGGAGGCCAAGTTTTTGCTCAGAACTACTCTGGTAGTGGAGATTCAAAAGCTTTCTTTGGACAGGTTACCTGGGCTATAGCTGATAAGTGGGATATGACTATAGGCGCTAGATCTACAGAAGAAGATAAGGCTGGATTCAAAGAATATGTAGGCATTATTTCTGCAAAAGGCACTGGAAGTTTTGACGATACAACTGGAACTTTCATTCTTTCTCACGATTACAGTGAAAATACTAATCTCTACTTCAAGGTAGCTGATGGATTTAAGGCTGGTGGTTTTAACGCTGAAAGTTCAAATCCATTTGCAGCTGCAACTCCATATGCTCCTGAAACAATTTCATCTACTGAATTTGGTTTAAAAGGTAGGTATTTTGATAATCGCATGATGTTAAATGTTGCATACTTTGATAATGAGCATGAGGATATGCAAATATCATATTTTACTGCTAATGCAGCAGCAGCATCTGAGGTGATCAATAACTCTGCTGATATTTCAGGTCTGGAAATTGAAACCACAACTATTATTAATGATACAACTAGATTAATGGTCAATCTTGGAACTTTAGACTCTGAGTTTACTGGTAATAAAGTTGCTAGCGATGGCTTCTTGCTAGAGCAGGTTCCATATTCTCCAGAGACTACTTTGTATCTCTCCTTGGAAAAAGATTATGGTAATTATCGCGTGCGTCTTGACCACAGTAGAATAGGGGAGCATCCAACTTTCCCTTATAACTCTAAAGACCCTAGAGCTGCACTAACAAATCTAGAATCAAGAGGAACTACTGACTTTAGGCTGCTTACTGAGCCGATGGAAAATCTTCAGTTAAATTTTTGGATTAAAAATCTAAATAATGATTATCACAAAATGAGTGCTATTCCTTTTGGCCCTGCTTTTGGGCAATTAACTTTGGGCTATTTTAATGCTCCTAGAACAATTGGAATGGATTTACACTACAAATTCTAATATTAGAATATAATGAAAGCCTCGGTATTTCCCGGGGCTTTTTTTTGTAAAAATTATGGACAATAATTGGGAAGATATATTACGACTGGATAGTCAGTTAACAGAAGAAGAACGCATGATTCGTGATAATGTGCGCGAATACTGCAAGCAATCCTTAATGCCTCGCATTTTAGATGCAAACAGAAATGAAAATTTTCATCCAGAGATATATAAAGAGATGGGAGAGTTAGGCATTTTAGGAGCTTCAATTAAGGGTTACGGATGTGCTGGCGTTGGTTATGTTTCATATGGTTTGATCACAAGAGAGATTGAAAGGATTGATTCAAGTTATCGCTCAGCATTTAGTGTTCAATCTTCATTGGCCATGTATGCGATATATAAATTTGGCTCTGAGGAGCAAAAAGAAGAATTGTTACCAGAAATGGCGGCTGGAAATCTCATCGGATGTTTTGGTCTTACCGAGCCAGATGCTGGCTCTGACCCAGGCAGCATGACGTCTGTTGCGAAGAAAGTAGATGGCGGCTATAAGCTGAATGGCTCTAAAACTTGGATTACCAATGCTCCAGTTGCTGATGTATTTGTTATCTGGGCAAAAGATGAACAGGGTGTCCTTAGAGGGTTTATTGCTCGAAAAGATTTTAAAGGATTGGATACCAAAGTTCTCCAGGGAAAATTTGCTTTAAGAGCATCAATCACAGGTCAAATTTTTATGTCAGATGTCTTTATACCCGATGATCATGTATTACCTCTAGCGCAAAGCTTCAGAGGCCCCTTTTCATGTTTGAACATGGCCAGGTATGGAATAGCCTGGGGCGTCCTTGGCGCAGCAGAATTTTGTTGGCATGCAGCTCGTCAATACACACTAGACAGAAAACAATTTGGTACCCCTTTGGCAGCAAAGCAGCTAGTTCAAAAAAAACTAGCAGACATGCAAACTGAAATTACTTTAGGTCTTCAGGCCGCGCTTCGTGTCGGAAGGCTAATTGATGAAGAAGAAATGATCCCAGAAATGATCTCTTTAATAAAAAGGAATAATTGCGGCAAAGCTTTGGAGGTTGCTAGAATGGCTCGTGATATGCACGGAGGCAATGGGGTAATAGATGAATATCATGTTGTTAGGCATTCAATGAACTTGGAGGCTGTCAATACCTACGAAGGGACCCATGATATACATGCTTTAATCCTTGGAAATTTGCAAACCAGTATTGCTGCTTTCGAGTAAGTCGATTTTTTAAGCATCTTGATAGTCAAGTAGACTTTACATATAATCATCTTCATGTCTTCCGAAAAATATTCTCCACAACAGGCAAAAACTGCTAGCAGAATAATTAAATATTTTGCTAAATTTCAAGCCAGTATCTTTTTGTTTAGCAAGGGCAAGCTTTGGAACAAGTGGCCAGGTGGTTTTCCTATTATGGTTGTTAAAACTAAGGGTGCAAAATCTCAGAAAATTAGAAATATCCCTTTGATCTATGTTCACCAAGATGGGGCTCCTATTCTTGTAGCCTCCCTTGGAGGTATGCCTAAAAACCCTAGCTGGTACTACAATGTTAAGGCCCATCCAAATTTAAAAATTTCTACAATTTCAGGTTCTGGGAACTATCTAGCCGAAGAGGTGTCCAAAGATAAAAAAGATGAGTTATGGCCACTTATATGTTCTTTTTATCCAGATTATGAAATCTATCAAAGCAATACCTCAAGGGATATCCCTGTTTTTTTGTGTAAGCAAATATGAATGTAATTGAAGTTCAAAACATCACGAAACATTATTCACTGGGAACTCAAACAGTTGAAGCTCTTAGGGGTATCAGTTTTGGTATCGAGCAGGGAGAATTCATTGCCATCATGGGTCCGTCAGGCTCAGGCAAATCAACATTAATGAATATTATTGGGTGCCTGGATAGCCCAACGCATGGTTCTTATTTTTTAAACCAACAAGAAGTTAGTACACTAGAGGGAGATGAGTTAGCTGGAATTAGAAACAAAGAAATTGGATTTGTTTTTCAAAATTTTCATCTACTAGCTCGTAATAGCGCTCTTGATAATGTCATGCTGCCACTAAAATATGCGGGAGTCAGCAAACAAGATCAAGTTAAAAGAGCCAAGGATGCTTTATCTCAAGTTGGGCTGGAGTCCAGAATGGGTCATCAGCCCTCTGAGCTATCAGGTGGACAGCAACAAAGGGTTGCAATTGCTAGAGCATTGGTAAATAACCCTTCTATTTTATTCGCAGACGAACCAACTGGAAATTTAGATAGCCAAACTGGCCACGACGTCATGCAACTATTTCATAACCTCCATAAGCAGGGCCAAACAATAATTCTAATCACTCACGAAAATGATGTCGCGGCGGAGGCCCAAAGAACAATCTTTATAAAGGATGGTTTGGTAGAATCAGATTCAATTAAGGAAAAAAAATGAAGCATTCAATTATCAGAAAAGTAAGCCTGTCTATCTCTTTAATTTTCATAGCGAGCTGTGGAGGCGGAAAGGAAGAAGAGGAGTTTAAGTTTTACGCGCTGAAAGAGGCTGGATCTCAGCAGCTTGAATTGACTGTCGAGGCTTCAGGGACAGTAGAGGCAATATCTTCAATTGAGATTAAATCAAAAGCTTCTGGTCAAATCCTTTTCTTAGGCGCTGAAATAGGCGACTATGTTGAGGAGGGGGTTGTTTTAGCAAGAATTGATCAGAGAACTCCGACCAATACATTGGCTCAAGCTAATGCAGATTTAGATGTAGCGAAAGTTCGTTTAAGCAATGCTCAAAATCAGTTTGAGCGCTCCAAGAGGTTGCATGATGAAGGTAATATCTCTGATAAATCTTTCGAAGATGCTCAAGAAGCGTTTTCCTCTGCGCGAGCTCAACTTGTTAGAGCAGAAGTATTTTTAGAAAATGCACGCATAGCGCTCGATGACACCAGTGTTAGATCTCCAATCGCTGGAACAGTTATCAGTAGGCTTGCAGAAGTTGGGCAGGTTATAACCTCTCCCACGTCAGCTGTGGGCGGAGGAACTTTGCTGATGGAGATGGCAGATCTTAATCAGGTTAGGGTTAGAGCTTTAATTGATGAGATAGATATTGGTAAGATTACCATTGGCCAGGAGGTCACATTAAAAGTTTCAGCATATAGAGATAAAAAATTTATTGGAGTTGTTTCTAAAATTGAGCCAATGTCTAAAATTGATCAAAATGTAACTACTTTCCCGGTACTAATAGATATAGAAAATAAAGATAATCTTTTGCTTATAGGGATGAATACTGATGTAGAAATAGAGATATTAAATGAAGAGGTTGACTTGGCACTACCTGCCGGCTCTTTAAGAACTCGAAAAGATATTGCTTCGGTGGCACCTTTGCTTGGAATAGATAATGATGATTTAAATAATTTTTTAACTGAGAGGGTTTCAGGTGAAAATTTTGATACTTTTATAGTGCTCAAAAAAACCAATAAGGGGGCGAAGCCAATCTGGGTAAAAGTCGGGAAAACTGATTTAAATTATGTGGAAGTAAAACAAGGCATAGAAAAAACAGAAGTTGTATACGTTCTTCCTAGTGAAGGTTTAATAAAATATCAGCAAAAATTCTCTGAGAGAGTTAAAGGTAGGTTTGGTTAACCAATGGTTTTGCAAGAATCAATTTCAACTGCTGTCGATGCAATAAGAGCGAATTTACTTCGCTCTCTTTTAACAACTATTGCAATTGTCATTGGCACTGCATCAGTCATAGCAATGGTGGGAATCGGTTCCAGCGCTCAAAGAGCAATTGACGATTCGATTACCAATCTATCTGCCAGAACATTATCTGTGTATCCGTCTAGAGGAAGAGGGAGTCAAAAAATTAGTGCTGCCCCTCTCTCTATTTCAGATGCAGATGCATTAATTAAAGATCAAGAAATTAATTGGAGAGTTTCTCCAGAGATTCGCGGAAGCAAATCACTAAAATATAAAAATGAAAGTATCAGCATCTCTGTTATTGGAGCGCGAGAGAGTTATCTCAGTATTCAGGGGTATGAAATTGATCAAGGTACCTTCTTTACAGAGAGAGATGATCTAGCCAGAAAAAGAGTTGCTATTGTCGGCTCTAGTGTAGGCACAGAGCTTAAAACATCATCTAAAGCCTTAGTTGGCCAGGATATTGATCTAGGAGGAGTTACCTTCAAAGTTATAGGCGTTGTAAAGTCTGAAGGTTCTTCAGGTTGGTCCAATCCTGATGAGCAAATTTATATACCCCTACTTACAGCATCTGATAGGGTTTTTGGAAGGGACAGAGTTGATTCTATTCGTGTTGAAGTACCAAACACCTACACTCCAGAAGAAGCCATGATTTCAATTGAAAGAGTTCTTCGAAGAGAGCATGATATTGGCCCTGGAGAAGAAAATAATTTTAGGATCAATGATTGGTCTCAATTTACTGATTTACAAAAACAAGCAACTGCAATTTTTTCAGCTCTAATTATTGGCATAGCTGGCATTAGTCTACTGGTTGGTGGAATAGGCGTCATGAATATTATGCTTGTATCTGTAACAGAGCGAACAAGGGAAATAGGTTTACGAAAGGCACTAGGAGCAACCCATCAGGCGATTTTGCTGCAATTTATAATTGAAGCCGTTACTTTATGTATTATTGGCGGTATTGTTGGAGTTATCTTTGGATCTGCGCTCTATTTTTTAGTCACTATCTTCCAAGACTGGGTCTTTACCATACCTTTTTCAGCTATCTTTGGTTCTGTTACATTTTCAGCTTGTGTAGGTCTATTTTTTGGAATTTGGCCAGCAAGAAAAGCTGCCCAATTAGAGCCCGCTGTTGCGTTGCGCTACGAATAATCAATGAGAGTAATTCAGCTACTGCCAGAGCTCAAACTTGGTGGTGTTGAGCGTGGCACCGTTGATCTTTCGCAACATCTAAAAAAATCAGGACATGAATCTGCTGTAATTTCAGCTGGTGGTAGATTGGTAGAATTATTGGAGGAGCATGGCGCGAAACATTTCACTCTGCCTTTGGCTAAAAAAAACTTCACAGCACTTGCTCAGGTAAATAACCTAAGAAATATTTATTTAGAGTTTCAACCAGATATTATTCATGTTCGCTCTAGATTTCCTGCTTGGATTAATTATCTTGCTTTAAAAAAATTTACAGGAAAAAAGCCGGTTGTTATTTCTACATTTCATGGGCTATACAGCAAACCTTTTTATAGTAAATCTATGTCCTATGCAGATGAGGTAATAGCTATTTCACAAACAGTAAAAGATTATATTAATAAATACTATGATGTAAATAAGAACAATTTACATCTAATTTATAGAGGGTGTGATCTAAAAGAATTTAATCTAAATCCCTTAACCAAGGAATGGAGTGATTCTTGGTTCCAAGAATTTCCCGCAACCAAGAATAAAACTCTATTAACCTTGCCAGGTCGAATTACAGGCTGGAAGGGCATTGAAGAATTTATTACTCTCTTTACTCATTTAGATACAGATAGATACCATGGATTGATTCCGGGCCCAGTCAATCAAAATAAAGAGAATTACTTTCAATCTCTGCTTCAGTCCATTAAACAAAAAAACCTTTCATCACATATTACATTTTGCGGAGCACGGTCAGATATTGCCAATGTGTATAAAATCTCAGATATTGTAATGAATCTCTCATCTAAACCTGAGCCATTTGGCAGAACAATTATTGAAGCTGCGGCATGTGGAACACGTGTTATGGGGTGGAATAGAGGTGGCGTAAAAGAATCAATTGAATTAATTAACCCAACTGGACTAGTTCAATATGGTGATATCTTGGCTTTATCAAGACAAATTTTACAATCCCTTAAGATGCCAGCACCAGAATCGATTCCCAATGTTTTTACTAAGGAATACTTGGCTAATGCAACCACGGATGTTTATGAGCGTGCTTTAAGCAGAGACAAGTAAACATCTTGTGTTTTTTTGCTAGCATTATTTATTGAGTATCCTTCGATTAGGGCAGACTTAATGCCGCTCATGTTTATTTGAGGTAAAAGAGGCAACATTTCTTCAAGCATGGACTGAAGAGACTCTTGGTTATTGGGCTCTACTAAAAATTCATTAGAAATTAGCTCTGGAACTATTCCTACTCTGGTTCCTAGAACGGGAACTTCATGATTGATGGCTTCAAGCACTACCCTTGGACCTCCTTCTCGCAAGCTAGAAATAATTAAACCTTTTGCAGTTTGATACTTTTCTTCGATCGAAGAGTAATTGCAATCAGTTACAATATTGATTTTGCTATCAAGCCTTAAAAAAGTAATGAGTTGCCTAAGAGATTTTTCCTCCGGGCCCGAGCCAATAATTTCTAATTGTTCCTGAATATTGCACCAGCTATGAATTAATAAATCAAAGCCTTTAACGGTTTCAAGCCTCCCAATGGCCATGATTGGGCCCTTACGCGAGGAGATTGTGCCAGCATGCAATGGGTTGAACCAGTTTGGAATAAATACTCCCTGCTCAATATTAGCGATAAGTTTTTTGTTGACTCCAATAATTGCACTGCAATCTGAAGAGGACTTATTGCTAGATTTATGGCCATGAATTGTAGAAACAACTTTAATATTTCCAATGCGTTGAACCCACCCACCTATGGTGCTAGATTTGGCTCCATGGCAATGCAAAATATCAATTTCATTTTTTCTAAGGAAAAGGATTAATTTAATAATATTGATTGGTGAATACCTTGGGCCTAATTTTAAACAATGGGTTTCAACGCCACGCATATCATTTTTAATAACCTCATCACACAATATAATTTGCTTGGTATATTTGCTCATTTCAGATGCCAATTCAAAAACATGCTGCTCAATGCCAGCAAATATTTTACTTGAGACTAAATGTGCTATTTTCATGATAATTTTTTAAGCATTTGAACTATTGAAAAAGCTACTTTTTCAATCTCAGCCAAGGGCTCTAAAGCTGGCAAAGGGTTTGTGATATTAGAAATATTTACCCCACCTGTTTTACTCAATATGCTCACTGTGCCAACTGTTTTTGAGGCCACTAGCGCATTCATAGAGACTCTAATTTTTTTAGTTCCAAACCACCGTCTATATTTAGAGCTCTCAATTTGGACTAAGTAAGTCTTGCCAACAGTAGATAGAGCTTCAAAAACTAAATTTGAGCTATCAGGGGTAACAAATTTAAGCATTGACTGCGATAGTCTGTTTTCAAAAAATTGTGATTTTGGGTTATTAATATCTATAAAATCTGCATTATTATATCCATTTAGCTCATTTAAAATTTTTTGATTTGCTGCCTCTGGAGTTCTTCGAGAATTATAGATTTGAAATTCATATTTTGGATGAGTGCTTAGAATATAATGCAGCTGGTTGATCATTGTATTTACATCAAATTTGTAATGTTTGCTTGTTCCTCCAATGGCTATGATTGCTTGATTTTCATGTGGCTGCGCAAAAGAGGGCTTGGCTAACGAACCTTGAAATGTCGTCACATTGTTAGGTATTCTTTTCTCACTATAATCATGCTCAGGGGCAAAAATTAAATCAAATGATGATAGGTGTCGAGATGGACGCAAAATGGCCACTGATATTGATCTTATCTTCCGATGCGCTTTTAGAATTTTATTTGATTGAATGATTCTAGGATAGGTTGCATGACCGGCTCCAATAAGCAAAACAGTTTCTTCAGCACCAGATAAAAGCGATGAAATATCTTGATTCCCTAAACTCAATGAATTTTTTTCGCATTCAACAGGGGTTACGTCAAATTTAATTTCTTTTTTTAACTCACCAAGTAGAGCCTTAACTTGCTTTAGGTGACCAACTTTTGAATCTTTAAACCAGAAAACCTGCATTAAATTTTTACTTATGTTTTGTAATGGTTAAAATAACCTGTCTAATTGACCTTGTGAAGCAAATAAATTCAGAAAAGTCTAATAATCTAAGTTAAATGAATTCTATTCAACAAACAGCAATCGATCTTTTGTCGCAATATGGCGAAGATGCAGAATCAATAGCCATGCTAAGGGCTGCTGAGTTTGCTGCTAATCTTAATACGAAGGAATGGAAAATTTGGGAAGCTGTGATATTAGAATTACAGTCCATCTCTTCTAACCCTGAACTTCATTGATTTAAGTTTATGAAAGGAGCAAGCGGGCATGGCCAGCCCGCTCTAATTGGCTTTAGGGAAAAATTTTAGAGGAAAATTTTAACCAACATACTCCTTTGACATGCAAGGTCTTTGAAAGTTCATTAAAAGCTATATTTTTTAAGTGGTTGAAATAATCACAAATAAGGTGCAGTAAGTAATCCCCCCAATGCTTAAGCCAAAACCTAAGGGCAACTCTTTACTTTTCTTTCTTTGCAAGGTGTACAAGAGCAATGTAATACTCGAGCCGATTAGAAGAATTGGTCCAATTGCAGAAGCCCCAAAAGTTGCTCCAATGCCACCAAGAAGCAAAAAATCACCTTCACCTATACCATTCTCTTTTCTAATTAACCTATGTAATAAATTAATACTAAACAACAAACCATAACCAAAAACTAAACCTAGTAGCGCATCAAGACGAATGGTAAAAAATTCCTGTGAGAGGTTTAAACTCAACCCAATGACTAAAATAAAAATATTGAGAGGTTGTGAGAGCAAAAGTGTTTGCAAGTCCATTAATGCTTGAACATATAAAATAAAAATAAGAGCAACTAGAACCCAAGCAAATAAATTGTTTACACCTAGCTGATTGATAAAAAACATAAGAAAGCATGCGATGGCTACTTCATTCAGTAAGTAGATGGGGCTAATTCTTGTATTGCAGGCAAAGCATTTACCCTTATGCAATAAAAAACCCAAAAAAGGAATAAGATGGATGATCTTGAGACGATGCTTGCATTTTGGGCAGAAGGAATTTGGTTTTAAAATAGTAATTGATTCATGTGAGCGCGGTAATCGATATATCAGCACTGAAGCAAAACTTCCCAAGGATCCTCCAAGCATAATAAGAAGAAACTTAGTTAATGCTAATTCCATAGCCCAAGAATTATTTTTTCCTAGAAATTAAGAAGCATACAACCAAAAGAGTGATAGTTGGAATAGCGTAAAGAGTAATAACAAAAATTTTATCTAGCATGTTTTTATAAGCCTTTTGCCTTTGAGTCAGGTCTTCTGGTGTCACCAAAACCATAAAATAAATCATTTTTTATTTCGATACTTTCAAGTGAAGTTCCAGGACCAGACATATAGATGCGTTGCCCCATAGATTCAATTTTTTTAGCATGGTGAATATCGAACCCCGATTCAAGCATTAAAACATCCGGTTTCCACTGATGATGAATTCTAGGCACAACCGTTGCATCTGAAATTTCCATCTTAAAATCTAAAGTATTAAGCAGGAACTGCAAAACAGCTGTGATAATTCTTGAACCTCCTGGGGAGCCGGTAGCAAGGATCGGCTTGCCATCCTCTAAGACAAGAGTTGGCGTCATAGAGCTTAAAGGCCTTTTAAAGGGTTCAATTTTATTGGCTTCGCCGCCCACAAGACCAAATTGATTTGGCACTCCTGGCGCTGATACAAAGTCATCCATCTCATTGTTCATCAAGACCCCAGTTCCATCTATGACTATGCCTGAACCAAACCCTGAATTTAATGTGTAGGTATTGGAAATGATATTTCCATCAGCATCTGCAACAGAAAAATGTGTGGTATCAGGACTTTCAGGAGGCATAGCAGCACCTGGAAGGATCTCATTGGATGGGGTGATTGTATTTAATGTAATTCTTTTATTGACCTGTTTGGCATAGGCCTTACTGGTTAAGGACTTAACAGGGACATCAAAGAAACCTGGATCGCCCAAATATTCAGACCGGTCAGCATAAGCGTATTTCATTGATTCAGTTAACAATGCTGCATAGGTTGCAGAGTTATGACCCATAGCAACTAAATTATGTTCCTCTAAAATATTTAACATCTGAATCACATGTATGCCACCAGAAGAAGGGGGAGCCATTGTGACGATCTCATACTGATGATAATTTCCCTTAAGCGTATCTCGCCAAACTGGACGATAGTTTTTTAAATCTTTTTTTGTAATCAAGCCACCATTTTTTTTCATATAGCTATCAATATTCCCTGCTACGCTTCCCTCATAAAAACCTTTTACGCCTTTAGAGGAAACAGTCTTTAAAGTTTTTGCTAGATTCTTTTGTTTAAGCAGCTGATTCATTTGCACTGGATAATCTGCATAAAAAATACGTTTAAAATTACTGTAGCTTGAAAGTTTGTTATATCGTTTATTTAATGCATCAGCCATAAATGGAGATATTAAAAAGCCATCTTCAGCTAATTCAATGGCAGGAGCCAAGAGTTGACTCCATGGCAGACTCCCAAATTTTTGATGCACCTCCCACATTCCATATACTGTTCCAGGAACCCCTATAGATAAAATCCCTTGTGTAGCTCTTTTTTTATCAACAGTCCCATCAACCGCCAGGAACATGTCCTTGGTTGCAAGTTCAGGAGCTATTTCACGATAGTCAATACTGTAGGTCTTATCAGTGGCGCCATCAAACATTACCATAAATCCACCGCCCCCAATATTTCCAGCTCTTGGAAGCACTACAGCTAATGCAAAAGCAACGGCTATCGATGCATCATATGCATTTCCACCTGCAGCTAGAATTGATTGACCTGCATCAGTTGCAAGATAGTGCTGTGAGACCACCATGCCATTTACTCCCACCTCAGGATGAACAATGGCCCTAGAATCAAAGATAGATGATTTTGTATGCAGTGAAAAAATCAGAAAAAAAGAGAGTATGTATTTCATTTTCATGAGGCTAATCTACCATAATTTAAAAATTATATAAGTAATAAAAAACTATATAGATATAACGTTTGGTAATTAAGTAAGGAGTCCTCCATCAACCCTTAAATCAATTCCATTGATATGAATAGCATCCTCAGATGCCAAAAAAGCAATAGTGCTTGCAACATCATCAGGCGATCTATTTACTCCATCCACAGGCATAATTTTTTTTAATAACCTAGTATCAATATCTTTTGGTAAATTCGGGCTAGTTGACATTGGCGTCTCAATCGAAGCAGGGCACACGCAATTCACATTAAGACCCTTAAGGCCATATTCAACTGCGAGGGTTTTAGAAAATGCGCTAATACCCCCTTTAGATGCACTGTAGGCAGCTGTCCAGGCATGAGAGCCCAATGCTGCAGTTGAAGAGACGTTTACTATACAGCCTTTAGACTCAAGCAACATTGGCAATCCAAAACTACACATATAGAACGTACCAGTTAGGTTAACTTCTAAAATTTTATTCCAATTTGAAATTTCGACTTCATGGGAATTATCAAACCTTAAAATGCCTGCAACATTAATCAACGCATCCAATTGACCATATTTGTCATTAATTTCTTCAAAGCATTTTTTTGCATCATTTAAAGAGGAAATATCAAGCACTCTCGAGGATGATTCAGGATTTGCTAGCATGAGATGCGTTTTCTTGAGTTGTTCTGCATTCATGTCCACAACAATCGAAGTCGCCCCCTCCTTGTCAAGCCTAAGTGCGGTTGAGCGACCAATACCAGATCCTGCGCCAGTAATGAGCACTATTTTATTTTTAAATCTACTCATAGCCTAAAGAATTATAATGTATTTTTAACCCAGGCTTTGTATAGCAAAAGCCTTGGCCCACTTATAATTAGCTTTTCCATTGGGCGCTCTCTTCACTTCCTCTGTGAAAATAACAATCTTAGGTAACTTGTATCCTGCTAAGCGGTCTCTGGTGCCATTAATTAAATCGGCCTCACTCATTTCTTTGTTTTCAACTGTTGAGACCACTGCAACAATCTTTTGCCCAAATCTTTCATCAGGAAGACCGACGACCAAGCAATCAAAAACATCTTTATCTTTTTTTAACGCTTCCTCGACTTCTTCTGGATAAATCTTCTCTCCAGCTGAATTGATGCAGTTGCTGCCTCTGCCCAAAAGGACAATACTCCCATCTGATTCAATTTTGGCATAATCCCCCGGAAAGCTGTAGCGAGTTCCCTTGTACTCCCTAAAAGTCTCTGCTGATTTTTTCTCATCCTTATAATAACCGAGTGGAATCATTGCAACATCGCCGCTAATCCCCAACAAACCCATATCATCTGAACCAGGCTCAACCAACTCTCCATCATCTTTTAATACAATCATTCCAGGGTTAAGAGTAAATTTAGCTGTGTCAGGAGTGCTTTCTCTTGTGCTTATAGAGGCTCCCATACCCCCTTCAGTAGAGCCCATGGTATCCATTAACCTCATATCATGATGAGCCAACAGACCTGACTTAACCTCAGAGCTCCACATCACGCCACTTGAAGTGATTTGATTTAATGAGCTTAAGTTATAGGAAGAATTATTGGTTTGAGCGGCATCCAATGCATCAAGCATAGGTCTTGCAAAGGCATCGCCCACAATAATAATATTCGTTACATTGACTCTTGAGCATTCATTCCAAATTTTATCTGGATCAAAACCCAATCCTGGAATTGTTACAACAGTTCCTCCTAAATTATGCGGAACAAAGCAACCAAGCCACATTCCAGTTCCATGCATTAATGGACAACCTACAAGATTTACTGGAAGTTCTTTTTTTGTATGAAGGTCTAAAACATACTCATCAAGATTACTAATGTCATCAGGTACTAAGTAGCCCATAGCTTTCAGAGTTCTAAACATACCTACAATAAATTCAGCCTGATTGTACATAACACCCTTTGGCATGCCGGTAGTGCCACCTGTATAAAGCATGTACACAATATCTTCAGGCCTATCCCACCTTTCCATAGGACTGCATTCATTTATTATTGAGGTATAACTTAAACATTCTGGTACAAGGGAAGGAGCGCCGTCATCAACCTCAATCCAGGCTTTAACTTTTGGCAAAGATTCTTTAATTAAATTAATTTGATCTCCATAGCACGCTTGATAGAACAAGGCCTCACAATCTGAATTATCTAACAGATAAAGAAGCTCATCAGCTTTATATCTATAATTAACATTTATAGGTGTTCCTCCAATTTTAAAAATTGCGTATTGCGCTTCTAGATACTCGTTAGAATTATGAAGATACAGACCTGCTTTAGAGTGTGCCTCTAAACCATGCTCAGTCAATGCAGATGCTAGCTTTGCTGCTGTGTTGTCATATTCAGCCCATGTCTTTTCTTTATCACCACAGATGATTGCTGTCTGATCAGGAATAATGTCAGTTATGTTTTCCCATATGCTTGCAAAATTTAAGTTCATAATTTACCTCTCCCTAGATGATAGGTGTTGCCCAATTCTTCTGCCTGAAAAAATACAATCAGCAATCGATAGTCCAGATACATAAATATTTGAGCAGACTCCAACTGCAGTTCTGCCAGCAGCATAAAGCCCTTGAATTTCTTGCATATCTTGATTGATGACTTCCCCCGTTTCTTCATTAACCATTAAGCCGCCAAGAGTGAGCGTGGTTAATGGCGCTAACTTAGAATCAATAGAGATATCCATAATATAAAATGGTCCCTTTAGCTCTTTAACATCGCTTGCAGCTTTACCAAATTCACAAGAGAGACCAGCTGCTGCAGCTTTATTGTATTTTGTAATTTCTAAAGCTAACTTACTCGCATCAAGCCCATAAATTTTTGCCATATCATCAAGATTAGATTTCTTTCTAGCATTAAAGTACATCAACATTCTGGCCATATCCCTTTGAAAAGGAAGGGCTTCACTGGATTGTTTTTTAGCCAGGTCAAATAAATCTGCATCTACGATTAAGTAGGCTTTACCTTCATTGTGCTCACACATTGCATCGCCAAGAGTGGCTCCATAAACCATCTCATTGCAGAACCTTTCCCCATGTCTGTTCACCACAATCCCCTGTGCAAATGCTAAGGGTGGGTTGAGGAATCTCCATGCAGTGACTCTATCCATATGATCAGTTTTCCCGCCAACACTTTGCCCGAGACGAATTCCAGATCCTTGATCGTTAGAAGTTCCAAGTGGCATTCCATCAAAATATTTTGGAGCGTACTCTTTGACCATTGAGCGATTAAAAATAAAGCCACCAGTTGAAAGACAAACTCCTTTTTTTGCTTGAATGTACTTAACTTGCCTATGATTCCTTTCAATTTTTTGAGCTTTTTTTATAAAGAAATTACCAATTTTTTGCAAAAAGCCTGATCCTGGATATGAGGGAGGAAGGAGCATTTGAAAAAGCTCTCCCCGCGATGTTAAAACCTTGTGTTGTTGAGCAAGCTTTCCAGAAGGCAACATTAATACCTTCAAGCCAACGACTCTTCCCTCTGAAGTTATGACTAGTGAACGCGCTTCAGTTTGCGGGAAGAGTTTTAAGCCTTTGGCAATAGCTGATTTTTTTAGAGGATAAAAAATTGTCCCGCCAACTCCAATAGGTCTAAAAGGACCATCCTCATAACCTCTGTGCCCTCTAGGTGCTGGATCAGCTTTTTCCATATAACTTGGCACCAATGAATTATCTGAATGATATAAAAAGTAACCAGCTCCCGGATAGCTTGTTTTAATTTTGTAATAGGAGGGATCAAACTGCACACCATTGTCCATTAGCCATTGTGTATTTTCAGCAGAGGTCTCACAAAATTTTCTTAAAGTTTCTTCTTTAACTATGTCTCCCGTTTCTTGAATAAGGTAATTAAACATATTTTCTGGGGTATCCTCGACACCAGCTGCTTGTTGAATAGGCGTGCCTCCGCCAGCATAAAATACACCTCCACTTTTGGCGGTGGCACCTCCGCCACTTGTTTTATCAATCCCTATCACGGTTAGATTTTGATCAAGAGCTTCGTTTGCTGCAGCAATTCCTGCGCCCCCTAATCCAGCAATGATCAAGTCAGCTTCATCATCCCAGGCAAAGAGGTTGGGATCACTAATTATTTGTGGCGCTTCAACATCTGAAAGCCAGAGTTCATCGCTCGGGTTTATCTCAGTTACCAGCATTTAAATCCGCAGTTTTTCCGCCATCTACTACCAAGCTAGCACCTGTTACAAAGGATGAATCTGAGCTCAGCAAAAATGCAATGGGGCTTGCAAGCTCTACTGGTTGAGCAATTCGTTTGAGGGGTATTGTTTTGATTGTTGCTTCCATTATTGCTTCATCAGGAATTGCACGCTCTGTTGCTGGTGTTAAAACTGCTCCGGGGATAATACAATTTACTCTTACAAAAGGTGCAGCCTCTACAGCTGAAGCCCTTGAAAAATTTATTAACCCAGCCTTAGCAGCACCATATGCAGACATGTATGCAACACCTTTTAGCCCAACAACAGAAGCCACGTTAACGATGGAACCTTTTTTGGCATCAATCATCCATGGAAGCACTGTTTTTGTGGCTAGAAAAACTGCATCTAGATTAGCCTTAAAATTTGTTCTCCAGGCAGCTAAATCAAGATCAACAATTTTTCCAATATGGATCGAAGGAGCATTATTAACCAATCCATCAATCCTGCCGCAGTCCTTGTAAACTTCCTGCAACGAATTCACAATCTCAGATTCATTGCTAACATCAACATTATGCGCAATAACTTTTGATGAGATTTTTAGAAGTTCATTTTTAGCACTCTCTAAGTTTTCATTGTTTCTACCTGTGATAACAACTGTTGCTCCTTTCTGCAAGCAAAGCTCTGCAGTTGCATAGCCAATTCCTGCGCTAGCACCTGTAATGTATATAACCTCTTTTTCAAATGTATTTTTCATATTTCCCCCTTATGAAAAAACCGTTTAGATTTCTATATTAAATCCTAACGACATATACCAATAGTCATCCATAAACTTTATATGATAGGGATCCGATTTATAACCTAGAGTAAATCCAAGACCTACGTTTTTGTAAGAGGTTGAATATTCTGCTTTGGAATTAATTTCTCTTCCGCTTGGATCCAACCCAAAGCTTAATGAATTAAAGAGGACATCCTTTTCTTTGGTTCTATAGATAGGAACATTTAAGTCAAGTTTGCCAGACTCTATGCGGATTGGCTGATCAATAATGAATGAAATTTGATCGCCTGAATTAAAAATAGAAGATTTTAAGAAGCCTATTCCAAAGGAGGAAGATTTTAACTGAGAAATAGATTCAATCATGCCAAACTCATTTGAAATATCATCAGAACTGCCCCAATAGAATGATCCAAAGATTTTGCCACCAAATAATTCCATTGAATTTGATAAGCCAACAAAGGTGGTAAATTGGTTGCTGCTTCCATTTAGTGCTCCAGAACCACTTAAACCAAGGCTTGCATCATTTTCTTTTATTATGCCTAGTTGCAGTGAGGGCATATTTGATTTTGGCTGAATTTCAATAAGCGCAACTGAGCTAGAATTTCTTTCTCCAAAAACTTCATTGGTCTGAAATTTATTTCTTCCAGAAGAGATGGTAACTGCCAAATTAAAGTTTTTATTTGCTTCTAAAATAGACCCAAAAGTAGAACCTGCAGCGCTAAAATTTAACCAGGGATTGGTAAATTTAGATTTTAAACTGCTGTTAGCTCTTAAATCACGATCTTGAAAAATTCCCAATGCCCAACTGCCATTGATCCCATAACTAAAAAATGAATTATTAGAATAATTGTAATAAGACATAAATTGATTTTTATCTGCTCTAGCATCAAGTAAATGAGAGGGAGTGATAAGTTCTTGAGATAAGTTTTGTGTTTTAAAACTTCCAATTTCAAATTCACTATCATCTGAATATATTTTATGTGAGATAGGTCTTTGCATACCATCGAATCCATCCATATTAATAATTTGATTTCTATAATCCGACGCAAGGCTTCCCAGTGAACGCCTGAAAGGTGCATCAAGCTCATCAAAGAAAATAACTGATTGATTACCAATTCCATTAGATAGAGCATCCCCAAAGGATGGGCTTGTTAGTTGAATGCTAGTAAACAAAGCTGGAACCATTGGACCAGACAAGCTTAGGGACATCACGGCAGCCATTTGACCTACAGGTTCTGTTGCCGCACTCAGATCCATAAGACCTTGTCCATAAATAGCAGCATCAGAATATATACCTTTCTTGTTAGCAGTGCTAAATAACCTAGAAACAATCTCATGACTACCAAGCTGACCATCAAAATGATCTGCAATAACTGCAAGTCCACCAGATACAAAGGGGGCTGCAAAAGAGGTGCCACTGGTTACAGCATAGCAAGAGTTATCTACAATGCAGTTATTATAATTGTCATCGTTTGTATTGCCGATGTAGATCCCGGTATCGGACGTTGAGGTCGGATAAGCTGCAGTAACTCTGCCTCCGGGTGCTGATATGCAGTAATCTTGAGCAACACCACACCTGCTGGAAAAATCACTTATTTGGCCGTTCTCATCTACAGATGCTACTGCAATAGAGTGACCTTGAATTTCTGGAATATAATGTGCCATACCAGGTAATAACTCAGGGCTCGAGTAGTCCACGCCTTGATCTGCATACCCTCCAGCATTGCCGGCAGCCCATACATAAATAGTTTTTTCAGAATCAGGGGTGCCAATCTGAGACATTTCTTCAATGGTATTTGGAAATGCATATCTAACCTGAGCTTCAGTGTAGTCGATAATGTTCCCAGAGTATCCATAGCTGTTATTTACTATGTCAACATCGAAATCATTGTAGACTTCAAACAGCTGGCTAAAAAAATTATCAATTCCTGTAAAATCTGGAGCCCCAGATACATTTCCAGAACCATCATCATTCCCTATGTCAACTGGATCGTAGTCTGGATCCGGCTCTGCAAGTTGAATTGCAACAAATAAAACATCTGCTTCAAAGGCCACCCCATGCATTGGCGTGATATCTGATTTATCCTGCTTACCAGCTGCAACAGAGGCAACCATAGTTCCATGCCTTTTTTGCCTTGTATTTGGAGTGTAGTTTGAGTAGTTCAAAGCGCTATCCCCTGAAAGTCTGCCCGCACTAATCTCAACATGAGAGTCATCTAAACCAGAATCCGTAATTCCAATTGTAATCCCAAGCCCTGTAGCGCCTCTGGCATATGCCGAAGAAGCATTAATCATGTTTAGACCCCATTGGCTTTGATACTCATAGTAACCCTCATACTGATCTTTTAACTCATCAAAAGACAAACTTGGAGGAGGGGTTGGAGCTGAAGGGGTTTGCGAAATAACAGGCGTATTGTTTGACCCGCCGCCCCCGCCCCCGCCACAAGAAATTAATGAAAATAAAACCAATGCCAGAGTTCTGTTTTTACTCATAATAGTTTAGGATTCTTTGATCGTAATAAATTTAAAAATATGTCTGATAAATATAACGAAGTTTTAGCAAATCTAACAGCACCAGATCAAATTTTTGCATTTGAAGAAATGCAACATTCCTCCGGAATTACTTATCGAGAATTTACCAACACCCCCAAAACACTAGCCAGTTTTTTTGAATATGGATTAATGTTCCCAGAGTGGGAGTTTATTGTGTTTAACAATGAAAGATTTACATATCAGGAAATCCACAAAAAAGCAGCTCAAACTGCCAATGCATTAAAAGATGCTGGAATTAAAAAAGGCGATCGTGTTGCTATATGTATGGCCAACAACCCTGAATACATTATCTCTTATATGGCAGTAACTTCTATGGGTGCAGTTTGTGTTTTGCTTAACTCTTGGTGGGTTCCTGATGAAGTTAGTTATGGGCTAGAGAATTCTGAGGCAAAAATTTTAATTGGGGACGAAAAAAGATTACGTGGATTAGAGAAATTTACAGAATTAAGAAAGATTGTCGTTCGACCAATGAATAATAGCGCCGGTCTTGAAACTTTTGATACATTCATAGAATCTAAAGCAGAATCTTTTTCTGAGTCAAGCCTAGATACCAATGACAATGCAACAATTTTCTATACCTCAGGTTCTACAGGTTTTCCAAAAGGAGTTCTTTCCACTCACCGTAATATTTTGGCCACGCTTTTTAGTTGGGCATTGGTCACAACCTTAAAAAAAGAGGTGGAAGCTGCTGAAAGTAATGCAGGGCAAGTTTCAATATCTGATGGAGCTCCAGTTAATCAATCTGCTATTTTGCATTGTGTTCCACTTTTTCATGTCACAGGAAGTCATTCAGGTTTTTTGATGAGCATCATTGCTGGAAGAAAAATGGTCATGATGACTAAGTGGGATCCCGGAGCTGCTTTGCAATTAATCCAAGATGAAAAGATCGGCGCTATTACAGGCGTTCCAACACAAACCTGGGATCTATTAACACATCCAGATCGGGACCAATACGACCTATCAACCTTAAAGGAGTTAAGCGGCGGGGGCGCTCCAAGACCTCCAGAGCATGTTAAAAAACTGAAAGATGGATTTAAAGATAGTGAGCCTTCTATAGGGTACGGTTTAACTGAGACAAATGCCGTTGGGACCTTAAATCTAGGCAAAGACTACTTAATTCATCCAGGCAGTTGCGGCAGGGCAGTGCCGCCTGTAACTGATGTTGCAATCATTGATGAAAACTGGAATTTTATTGATGAGTCAAAAGCTGTAGGGGAGATTGTTATAAAAAGTCCAGCAAACATGGTTGGTTACTGGAAAAATCAAGAAGCTACAGACGAGGTGTTTAATAGCGATGGTTGGTTTAAATCTGGTGACCTTGGCTACATAGATGATGGCTTTGTGTTTATTGTTGATAGAGTCAAAGACTTGGTGATTAGAGGCGGCGAAAATATTTCATGTATAGAAGTTGAAGCTGCTATTTACAATCACCCATCTGTGCAAGAGGCAGCAGTATTTGGAATACCGGAAGAGCGACTTGGAGAAACCCTTTGTGTGGCAATATGCTTAAAACCTTCTGCTGAACTAACAGAACAAGAACTACGAGATTTTTTACAAGACAAATTAGCCGCTTATAAGATTCCTTCTTTCATGCAAATTGGCATCGAAGATCTTCCAAGGGTTGCTTCTGGTAAGTTTTCTAAGAAACAGTTGCGTGATGACTTCGTTGCTATTGAGAGTAATGCCTCCTAAGAATGTTAACTCTCACATTAATTTAATGTATAAAGAGATAGTAAACCTTTAAATTTTTTATGTCACAAAGCGTTCTAATAATTGAAGACGAACCAGATATTCGCAAAACGATTGATTACAATTTAGAAAAAGAGTCATTCATTGTTTTGCAGGCATCCTCAATTGCAGAAGGCGAGAAAGTACTTAAAAATAATAAAGTTGATGCCATCATTTTAGATTTAATGCTTCCAGATGGATCGGGCCTAACTCTTTGCAGAGACATCAAATCAGATCCTCAAACAAAGGATATTCCAGTAATTATCCTGACTGCTAAAACTGAAGAGGTTGATAGGGTGGTAGGGTTTGAGCTTGGCGCTGATGATTATGTAACTAAGCCTTTTAGTGTGAGAGAGTTAATTTTGAGAGTTAAAGCTATCTTAAAGAGAGGAGTTTCTTCTGATACAGTTTCTGAAGATAGTGCATATTCATTTGGTGGACTGAGATTAAATATTGACGCCCATCAAATTTTTATTAACGATGATGAGGTGAGTTTAACTGCCTTAGAGTTTCGACTGTTAAAACATTTAATCGATAGAAGGGGCAGAGTGCAAACTCGAGATCAACTTTTAGAGGATGTATGGGGCTATAGCTCTGAAGTGACAACAAGAACTGTAGATACTCATATCAAGAGACTGAGAGAAAAACTTGGACCAATTGGTGACTACATTCAAACTATTCGCGGGGTTGGATATCGTTTCTCTAGAAATCCTGATTAACTTGTAATGGGTATACGAACCCGGATTTTTTTTATTACGCTCTCATGCCTTTTTATTGGCATCTCGCTCTCATTTATTGTTGCTGAAAGAGATTTATCCTTAAGACTGCAAGAGCAAATTGAGACTGAGCTTTCAAGGCAAGCTAGGATTATAAGAAAATCAATTAACGAACCCTTAAAATCTAATGATCTAATCCTAATAAAATTTCAAGTTGATGAATATGCCAAAGCATCAGATTCAAGAATTACCATTATCTCTAATACTGGAAAGGTTATTGTTGACTCTGATGTAGATGCAATCAATATTGATTCCCTTGAAAATCACAGTGATAGACCTGAAATTATTTCAGCATTTGCTTCCGGAGATGGCTCAGGAAAGAGGTTTAGCTCTACAGTTCAAAAAGAAATGTTTTATTTTGCTTTACTAGATACTTCCCTAGGATCTGAGAGAGTCATAAGAATATCTGTTCCTTATGAAAATTTGGATCAAGTGCTAGCATCACTGGGAAATTCAATTACATTGATAGTGGTTGTGGGATTAATTGTGGCGATCTTAGCAAGCATCCTTGCGGGAGATTACATAAGAGCTAGCTTTGTTGAGCTTGAAAGAGCTGCAGCAGAAATTTCAGCTGGGAGCTACAAAAAGAAAAATCTTGATTCATTGCCAACCAAGAGGTCCGATGAGATTGGCTCTATGGCTAGGAATATCTCAACTATTTCTATGAACCTTAAGGAGCAAATTTCTTTAATAGCGAAGCAAAGAGATCAATTTGGATTAGTCTTAGATGGCCTGGGTGAGGGAATTATGGTGCTGAATGAAGAAGGTATTATCAATTTTAGGAACGATCAAATATTACAAATTTTTGGCTTGGATGAAGTATTAAATAAATCAATTACCGATCTAGATTTACCAGCTTTAAAACATATGTTTAAAAAAGCTCTTAAAAAAGGTAAGTATGATAGTGAATTTGAGCTTGATACAGGTGAAGATGAGACGCGTTGGATCTTGGCCCACATGAATAAAGCAAAGGCTACCAAGGAATTAATCTTAGTTGTCCATGAAACAACTCAGTTGAGAGAGATGGATTCTATGCGAAGAGATTTTGTGTCAAACCTATCCCATGAGCTAAGGACTCCAGTTAGCGTGATTAAAGCTAATTCAGAAACTCTTTTGGATGGAGCTTTAGAAGACCCTAAAGATGCTAAAACATTTTCTAAAGCCATACTGCATAATGCTGATCGCTTGAGTGAGATGGTAACTTCTTTAATTGATTTATCAAGAATTGAGTACGGCGATTTAAAATTTGTAATTGAAAATATTGTTATCAACCAAGTTATTGATACAGCAATTGCATCTTTCATCACAAAAGCAAAAAGAAAAAATATTCAATTAGTCTTTGAAAGACAAGCAGACGTTCAAGTAAAGGGAGATGCTAAAGCGATTGAAAGAGTTCTAAACAATCTAATCGACAATGCTTTTAAATACAGTCCAGAAAGCTCACTGATAGAGGTTAAGGCAAGAAAATCAGGTAATTTTATGCGTATTTCTGTGTTGGATTCTGGGGAAGGAGTAGCAGAAGAAGAGCAAAAATTTGTTTTTAAAAGATTTTACAGAACTGCTAAAGCTCGAGCCAATACCAAGCAAGGTAGCGGGCTAGGATTGGCTATTGTAAGAAATCTTGTTAATAATTTACAGGGTGAGGTTGGTGTTGAGTCAAGGAAAGAAGGCGGTTCAGAGTTCTGGTTTACCGTTCCATTGGCAAAATCTAGTTAAAACAACAGGATATTTTGATTTACATATATGAACTACATAGCTATTAAAAAAGGCTTCATTGGATTGCTTATACTTCTAGCATGTTACGTAGTGTTCTTGTTGCTAGTTGCTATTGTGTCAAAACCTCAACATGTTGATATCAACTTTCTGCCTCTTTCTGAAGTCTCAATATCTAATAACCTTGATAATGAAATAACGCCCATATCCTTAGACTCATCTAATTTTAATTACACAGTTATTGGCTTTCGTGCAGGAGTTACACGCGCATCTGTGATTGTTAAAAAAAATAATCAGTCTTTTGTTGTACAACAAGGCGGCCTTCTAGAAAATAAATATAAATTGGTGAGTGTTGATCAGGAATATGCTACCTTTGAATTTAACGGAGACTTTTTTCAACTTAGTACAAATTTAATGTTAAAAAACTAAAATGATAAAAAAAATACAAATTTTTCTTCTAGTGCCTTTGGTTATTTTTTCAACTCAATCACAATCACAGGAAACATTCCTTTTAAATTATCAAGATGTAGACATCGCAAAAGTTACTCAAGATATTTCAAAATTTTCAAAAAAAACGTTAATCCTTGATCCTAGGGTTAAAGGAAGAATTTCAATTTTTTCTGATTCAATTTTATCGTCTGATCAAGTGTGGGATGTTTATCTACGAACAATCCAGGTTCATGGTTTTGCAGCACTTTCAGGTAATGGAGTTGTTCGTATTGTTCCTGAGAACGAAGCAACCAGGGATGCTAATCAATCGCTGGGTCAATCCTCTATTGAGACAAAAATACTAACTTTAAAAAATAGATCAGCTGGAGAAATTTTAAGCCAGATTAAGCCTATAACAGGAAGACAGTCTCACCTATCAAGCATTCCATCTATTAACTCTATTCTTTTGGTTGATAAGAAATCAAATATCGACAGGATAGAGAAGTTGTTAAAAACCATAGATCAAAATAACAGTGCTGCTATTAAAATTATCAAACTAAATAATTTATCTTCAGTTGAAGCGGTTAGAATTCTAGATCGCTTAAAAGCTCAAAACAACCCTACAATTAGTAACTTTATTGCAGTTCCTTTTACTCCCTCTAATTCAGTTATTCTGTCAGCAGATCAGATTGTTGCGAGCAATATTACCGAAACTCTTAATGCCCTTGATAGAGATGCTTTAACAGGTGGCTCAATAGCTGTTATCTACCTCAAATATGCCAAAGCTGAGGAAGTGGCAGCTATTATCAATACAGTTTCTTCGAGGTTTGCTGGTGAGGATAATGAGAAGCCAATTGTCACCCATCATCGCGAAACTAACTCATTAATTGTTTCATCTGAGAAAACAAATTTAGAGTTGATTAGAAATTTGGTCTCCAAACTTGATATTAGAAGAGCTCAAGTTCTGGTAGAGGCAATCATAGTTGAGCTTTCAGAAACAGCTGCAAAAAGCTTAGGGGTGGAGACAATATTTGCAGGCGCTCAAGATGGCAATATTCCAATTGGCATCACGCGTTTTCAAAATAGCTCTAATCCAGATCTAGTAGCTCTAGCAGGATCTTTGATTGAAGACGGAGAAAATGCCACTCTAAATAATGCAGCCTCAAACTCTCTACTTAATTCATCTGGCTTGATTACAGGTTTTGGAGATTTCAGTGGTGGAGATAGTTTTGCTGGAATTATCAATGCAGTTGCAGGCGATCAAAACTCAGATATTTTATCAACACACACAGTGATTGCTATGGATAATGAGCCCGCACATTTAGTGATAGGGCAAGAAATACCAATAACCACTGGGGAAAGCCTTGGTTCAAATAATGCTAATCCGTTTAGAACAACTTCCAGGCAGGAAGTTGGAATTAAGCTTTCAATTACCCCCCAGATTAATGAAGGCAACTCAGTAATTTTAGAAATTAAACAAGAGGTATCTGGCGTTGTGGGCCCTTTGACTGGAACAGCAGATCTCATAACAAACAAAAGAAGCATTGAGACAACAGTATTGGTTGATAATAATCAAATGATTGTCTTGGGTGGGTTAAATGAAGATGATCTCCAGGAAAGCGTTTCAAGAGTTCCAATACTAGGGTCAATCCCTCTGGTAGGAAAGTTATTTAGCTCTTCAGCTGAATCACGCGTTCAAAGAAATCTGATGGTATTTTTGAGACCAACTATTTTGATAGACTCAGCAGATGTTTCATCTCTTTCTGGAGAAAAATATAATTATATTAATGCAGAAAAAATTCTTAGCAGTCCCAACAGTCAACCAATTTTAGATCTTACGCAATAGATATATGAGCAAAGACAAGGTTAGTACTTTAAAGAGTCCTTTGATCCCTTACGAATTTGCCAAGACTCAAAGAGTTATTGCTATTGAAGAAAATGATGCTCTCTACGTATTTTCTGAGCAACCCTTGGATAGGCGCCTCTTTGAAGAGCTTTCTCGATTTCTTGCTGTTGGTTTCGAATCAAAAACATGCTCTTTGGTTGATTTTGATATTTTGTTAACTGAGCATTATTCAGTAAATGATGAAAGTTCAATAGGTAATACTGATATTTCAAGCGACTTTGACTTACAATCTTTTGCAAATACAATTGCTCCTACAGAGGACCTACTCAGCGGTGCAAATGATGCGCCCATAATTAAACTTATTAATGGCGTTATAAGCGAAGCTATTAAAAATAGAGCATCAGATATTCATTTTGAACCTTATGAAGACAATTTTATTATTAGATATAGGGTTGATGGGATTTTAGAGCAAGTCCTTGCTCATGATTCTCGTTTGTCTGCCCCAATCATTTCTCGTTTAAAGATTATTGCTAGACTGGATATTGCAGAAAGAAGGAGGCCTCAAGATGGCAGGGTATCTCTTTCGCTTGGAGCAAAAAAAATTGATGTTCGTGTTTCAACTCTTCCTTCTTCTTACGGTGAGAGGGTAGTCTTAAGATTGCTTGATAAGCAATCAGCTCAAATAAATGTAGTAGATTTAGGTTTTCCAAATTTAATTTTAGAGACTTATAAAGGTGCATTGCAGTTTTCAGAAGGGATTATTTTGGTAACTGGGCCCACAGGTTCAGGTAAAACCACCACACTTTATTCTGGTCTTCGCGAGGTTAGCGATACTTCACAAAATATTTTGACAGTTGAGGATCCAATTGAATATACATTGCCCGGTATAGGCCAAACACAAGTTAATGCAAAAGCTGGGTATGATTTTGCTTCTGGGTTGAGATCCATTCTTAGGCAGGATCCTGACATAGTAATGGTCGGGGAAATTCGAGATCTTGAAACCGCAAAAATTGCAATTCAAGCTAGCTTAACAGGCCATTTAGTTCTTTCGACAGTCCATACCAATAGTGCAATTGGAGCAATTACTAGATTAAGAGATATGGGCATAGAGTCTTATTTACTCGCTTCAAGTATTAGGGTTGTAATGTCACAACGTTTGGTTAGAAGGCTGTGTCCAAATTGTAAAAAGCCTTTAGATCCACCAGTCGCAGTCAAGCATAAGTATGCCTTGAAATCTAATGATCAAACTTATCAATCCATTGGCTGCATAGAATGCAATCAGACAGGATTTAAAGGGCGGATTGCGCTCGCTGAATGTATCAGCATCTCAGATGATTTGAAGGCATTGATACATGATGAAGCATCTGAGGCCCAATTAAATGATTGTGCATTTAAAAACAATCTTTCAATTGACTCTTCCTCAGCACAACTTTTAAAAGATGGCGTTACATCCTATGAAGAACTTCTAAGATTTCAAAACAACCAAGATGCCAACTTATAAATACTCTGCAATCAATGAAACTGGAAAAAAAGTTATCGGCATTTTAAGTGCACAGTCAGAGCGCTCAGCTAGGCAGCAGATTAAGGCATCAAACCTCACCCCAATTTCCCTTCAGATCTCAAAAAATATTAGTTTTTTTAGACCGAGGGTTTCAAAAAAGCAATTATTATTTGCAACTCGTCAGATTGCTACATTGCTTGATTCTGGAATAGCAATTGATGAAACTTTAAAATCCATAGCCAATGAGGTTGACGACAAAAGCCTTTCAACTTCACTTCTTTCTGTGCGAGATGAGATTTTGCAGGGCTCTAGAATAGCTGAGGCTATGTCAACACATGATTTAATTTTTAATGAAACTTATCGATCATTGGTAGCAGCTGGTGATGCAGCAGGGAATCTACATGTTGCATTTAGTAACTTAGCTGACTATTTAGAGCAATCTGCTCTTGTAAGGCAACAAGTGATTTCAGCATTAACTTACCCAATCATCTTGATGGTATTTTCTGTAGGTGTTGTTTTTGCATTGCTTACTTTAGTGATGCCTCAAGTCATTGATCAATTTATCAGATCTGGTACTCCACTTCCAACACTAACCGCAGGCTTAATGGTAATTTCTAAATACGCTTGGCTCATCATTACGTTGGTGATATTAATTTTAGCAGGAAGCTATCTTTATTATAAAAAACTAGTGATAAATAACCTAAAGGCTATCTCAATCCATAAAAGATTTCTAAAGATCCCATTAATTGGAACCTTTATTTTAAATGCAGAGGTGGAACGTTTTTCTAGAGTAATGCATTTGATGATGAAATCTGGATTGAATTTAGATTTAGCAATGCAGCAAGCACAGGTAGTTATTGGAAATAGATATATCGCTCACTCAATTGAGACGGCTAGAGGTGAATTATTGGAAGGAAAAGATTTTATCCATTCTTTAAAAAATGCAAAAATTTTTCCATCATTATTTTTACAGTTACTATCAAGCGGTTACAAGTCTGGTAACTTAACGTTTATGTTTGAAAAAGTTACTCAATATATGAAAGGTGAAATTGAAAGCAAAAGATCTATTGTTTTATCATTGCTAGAGCCCTTGGTTATAATTTTTGGAGGAGGTATTATCTTGTTAATAGTGTTAGCAATTTTATTACCCATAATGCAGATGAATACCATGGCAATAGTATGATTATGAAAATAAATAAACCTGGTTTTACCTTGATTGAGTTAATGGCTGTAATAGTTATTTTAGGCATATTGGCAACAATTGTTGCAGTAAATGTATCGCCATTTTTGCAAAGAGCTAATTTAGAAAAAATGAGGGCAGATATAGCTCAAATTGAAAAAGCATTAGAGTTGTACAAATTTAATGAACTTTCATACCCAACGACAGATCAAGGGTTAATTGCTCTTGTCAAACCCCATAATGCTCTAAAAAGACCATATCTTTATCCTGAAGAAGGCTATATTAACTTAAGTCCTAAAGATCCCTGGGGAAGGGACTATCTCTATATTCAACCCGGACAACAATCAAAGAAATATGATATCTACAGCTTAGGCGCTGATGGCATTGAGGGCGGTGTTGGAGACAATGCTGATATAGGTAATTGGATTTTAGAAAATTAAATCTTTTAAGAGGCTTTACCCTATTAGAACTTTTAATTGTTTTGATGCTGATGGGCTTGATGTCCACCATTCTCATCACCAATTCATCTTTTTTAGATAGATATACTAAAGACAAGATAGAGTCATATGGTGAATTTATTCAGTTTCTTTCAGAGGAAAGTTCACTAACTAAAAAAACAATCGCTTGGCATGTAGGCAACCAAACGCAGTCAATTTTTTATTTTAAGAATTCTAGATCGTACCCGTACCAAATTGATGCAGACTATTTTCCCGTAATTAAAAATTCTACACTTTTTACAAATTCAATCGGTAGATCTTATGTGTGGGAAGAGGAGATAGATGCCCCTTTTTTAATCTTTTATCCATCTGGTCAATCATCGGGCGGGACCATTGAAGCAATTGAGGCCGATCAAAAAACTGTCTTGAGCATAGATAGCTTTGGATTGATGAGCGTTAAAATAAAGCATCATGCAAATAAGTAAGGGTTTTAGTTTGCTTGAGGTCGGAGTAGCCTTGCTAATTCTTGGGATGGCAGTTACTTCAATCTTTCAGTTTATAAGCTCAACCACTCTGTCGACCTTCGATCTTGAAAATAGAGCTTTTGCAAGGCAAGTTGCAAATAATAGGTTGGCTCTTCTTCAGACTATAGAGCCCATGTCGAATGAAAATGAAAGAAATGGCCAGTTAAGTTTTGGTGGCAAGGCTTTTTTTTGGTCTGAAAATATATATCCCAGGTCCGAAGAGCTCAATGAAATAATAATTACCGTAGGCTTGAGTAACAAATCTATTTTGTATGAGTTGAGGGCTTTCATTGAGATTAATTAACTTAACAAGCAAAGGCTTTACTTTGATTGAAGTCCTTATTTCAATTTTTATATTGAGCGTTATAGCTGTGATTACTACCAGCTTTTTGCAATCAACCATTCAATCAAAGGACATCGTTTTTAGAAAGTCGCAAGAGACACACCAATTCAATTTATTGAGTTCTTCTCTCCAAGAAGATTTAATGAATGCTCAAAACATACCTTTAACTAATTTTAGAGGAGTCTCTGAGGGAGCTAGCTTTATTGGTGGTTTAAGCGAAGAAAGTTTTTCTTTCATAACAAAGGGTGTTTCAAAACACATACCATCTTCATCTTTGGTTCGCGTCCAGTATCTTCTTGATAATAGCTCGTTTTTAAGAAGGCAATACTATGCAGCAGCTCCATCAAGCCCTGATGAGTATCTCGAGACGACCTTATTTGAAGATGTAGATGAGTTTAATTTGATGTTTTCAGATGGAGTTAGTTGGCATTATTCATGGCCTCCGAGCAATGCATTAAGTGAAAGAAAAATCCCAACACTAATGCAAATAACTATTAATAAAAATGATCAATCATTCTTGTGGGTAATCAAACCAATTGTTAGCTTTAAAAAATGAATATTAATAAACCGGGCGTCATACTAATTACTACTTTATTGATTGTCATGATCATGTCTGTGATAAGCATTCAAATAAGTAAAAAATTCTTTATCTCCATTCAGCGTGAAGCATATTTAGATTTTAAAAACCAAAGCTACCAAGTTCTTCTGAGCGCAGAGGCACAAGCCATCAAATCCATTCAAAAAGAAATAATTTCTTCACAAGCGAAGCTCACTAACAATGATCCAATCTTCAGAAGCCTTTCCTTTTTCCTTAATGACATTTCAAAGATTCAAGTTGATGTTGTAGATGGCTCAAATTGCTTTAACTTAAATAATATTTTTAGTGCTACTGGTAATAAGTTCCAAATTAAAAGTAGCAATGTAGAATGGCTTGAGAGGTTGCTGAGATTCAAAGGTTTGAATGATGCAGAAATTGAGTCATTTATAGATCAATTAATTGATTGGGTTGATACTGATAGCCAACCTTTAAATTATGGTGCTGAAGACTATTTTTACATGGGGCCGATGTCAGCCATAAATCAATTTACACCGAAGAGATTACTAGAAAGTATTTCTGAGATAAGAAACTTTCCAATAATGGAAACATTGGACTTCAGAGATTTTTCTAAGAATCTTTGTGTTGTTTCAGGTTCTTCCCAACAATCGATTAATATAAATACTCTAAGTTCAAGCCATGCTATTTTAATAGCTGCATTTTTTGATGAAAAAAATTTAGAATTTATAGAAAGCCAAATTTCCGATGCTCCAGAGGAGGGCTATAATTCAATAGACTTGTTCACAGCTAAAATGACCCAATTAAAGAATAATCGATTAGATGTCTTTGCTGTTAACTCAAGAAATTTTATTCTTACCTCCCGAGTCTATAATGAAACTTTCTCGAATGAATTAGAAAGTCTTGTTATATTAGATAACTCAAACGTTGCAATGGTTTTAAATAGAAATTTTAGTTTTTAGCGCATGACAAATTACTTTATTCATTTTCATGATCTTGGTTTAAATTCTCTAAAGCTCTATTCTTATAACAGCAGCTTTGATTGCTCCACTCAAGAATTGCTTCTTAAAGATGTCCATGCCCACATTAATAATGATGGAAATTTATTTATTATGCTTCCATCATCACTTTTTGGATTTAAAAAATCTAATAACTCGCTAGGACTTAAAAATGAAGTTCTAAAGGCCAATATCTTAAGTGAGGCTGAAGATCATCTGATAAGTGATATCTCATCATTAAAATTCTTTTATCACGAGAGCTTGGAGCTTGCCTCTTGGGTTGACGGTGAGCTCTTTCAGATTATTGCCAATAAATTTAATGACTTTGACCTAGAGATTTTTATATATCCAGAACATTTCTTAAGTATTTCAAAAAATAATACTATTCATATTTCTCATGATTCATTTATTTGTTCTTTTGATGATATGACTGGGTATAGTGGTCCCGTTGATTCTTTTACATCTTATCTATCAGTATTGAAATCTGAGAACATCAATCTTGCAGAATTTAAATTTTTTAAAGAGAAGAACTCTGTGGGGATAGGCGAATTAGATGAATTTAATCTTCAAATTTTCTCAATAGAAAAATTACACGCAGACTTTCTCAATAGTAATTTCAATCAATTTAATTTTTTTAAGCAAAAACTTTCATTGCCTTACTTAAAATCTAAATTAAAACTCACATATTTCGAAGCATCTGCTGTAGCAGCTTCTATATTAATCTTGCTTATTGTGCCATTGGCAATACCTTTTTTTATTAGCAATTCTATTAATAGCTATCAAGACCAAACTGTTAAGATTTTTAAACAGCTTGATCCTAATTTTAAAAAAATTGTTAATGCTCAAGCTCAAATTGATAACTTAACAAAAGGGACGCCCTTGCAAAGCAGAGCATCCAACCAAAACCTTGTATTGCTTAAATATCTAGATCAATTAAATGATCCATCGTTCAAAGAAATCGAAATTGATTTAGGTACTAGATCAATTGATGTGCTGATGGAGGGCCTTCCATCCTACAAGCTGGAGTTAATCAGGGAGATTTTAAAATTAGAATCATTAGTTTTGAATGACGATGCTTTGATTGAAAAGGATAATAAAATTTATGGGAACTTGCTGGTAACCTATGATTCCTAATAAGCTCCTAAATTATTGGAATTCGCTGCAGCCAAGGGAGAAATCTTTGCTTAAAATAGCTGCAATATTAATTGTTACTGTTCTGTTAGGTTTGCATGCATATAAATCTATTTTATTAATTGATTATAAAAATAGGGAGTTAGAAATTGCAAAGAATAATTTTCAATATGTTTTTGATAAAGCTTCAAACTCTTCTAAATATATAAAATCTCAGAATTCTTTTAACAGTTTTTTATTAATTGATAATTTTTTGATATCTGAGGCCAAGGCTAACAATTTAGTATCTTTTAATTTGAAAGAAGAAAATGGAAAGAATGCTCTAGTATTTTCCAGCCCATCAATTGAAAACACTGTTAAGTTTTTGGAGATGATTACAATTAATCAATCACTCTCAGTTACTTCCATGACCATAAAACCAGAACAAGGCATATTTAATTTTACAATCTACTTTGATATAGCTAAGTAAGTTTTTTTAAGAAATCTCCACTTTACCTGAATAAATTTCATGAAAGAGCTTCACAGCAATAGAATCAGAAATGCCCCATTTGGTAGATGTAATTTTTTCAATTTCTAGATTTGTACAAATTACATCGTATATTTCAAGCGAGTGATCTATAACGTCAGCTCTATCTGGAGAAAACCCATATCTCAATATTTTTTCTTCAGTTGTATAATTCGCTAGTTCTTTAGATTTTCTTTTAAATTGTTTTAAAGATAACTCTTTCTTATCTTGCAGCTGAAGAAAAGAGCGAATATTCCCACCTATGCCAATCAACTTATTTTTTGGTTTGATGCTTTTCAGCCATTGCTCCATTCGTCTCCACTCTGCTTTCTTATCTTTTTTTAACATATTTCTGACTGCTCCTAATTGAAATGAGCGGATTTCAACTCCATTAACATTTCTTATAAAAAACTCAGTGCTGCCTCCGCCTAAATCAACAAATATTTTCTTATTTCCTGTATTGCTTTTGGGATGAAATCTCATTAATTGAGCTTCCTCTAGTCCAGAAATAATTTTCAAAGGATGGTTGATGGCAGTCTCAATGTAACGCCTAGCGTCTTCTGAATTTGAGGTATCTCGAAAGGCTGAGGTTGCAACAATTTCATACCTATTAATCAAATGTGTTTTAAATATTTCCTCAAATTCTTGAATGGTCTTTATTACCTGGTTTAGCTTAACTTTGCTTAACTTGCCATTCTTGAATACTTCACTTCCAAGCCGAATAGGAGATCTCATCCCCTTTAAAAACTCTATTGAGGTAGGGGTGGTCTTAAATATCTTGGACTTGATTGCATTAGTTCCAATATCAATAGATGCTATTTTCATTTACTCATCATCCATGTACTTGCTAAGAATCATGTATTGATCATAGTCGAGATTATTAAACTCAACTCCCTCAAGTAATACCTTGTAGTTGTTAATGTTTTTAGACCAAGTGAGAGGCTTTAATAATTTCTTATTCTCATATTCTGTTTGGTTCAATAGGAATCTTAAGGCTGTCAATCGAGCAATCATTTTATTATTAGCGTTGATAGCCACCCAAGGCGAGTATTCAGCTGATGTTTTTTCAAACATTTGCTCTTTATATAAAGTGAAAGCATCCCATTTAGTAACAATGCGTTCATCATTAGGTGATAGTTTCCAATATTTTAGCTCTGATTGTTTTCGAGCCTTCATTCGTCTTTTTTGCTGATCTTGGGATAAAGAAAAATAAAACTTTATGATTTCAACACCCTCATCCATGAGGCTTTGCTCCCAAGGAAGCACTCGATTCATAAAATCTCTGTATTGTTTCTCATTGCAGTATCCCATAACGGGCTCGGTTAAAGCCCTGGTGTACCAAGACCTATCTAAAAATGCTATTTCCCCTTTTTTAGGTATTACTTTTTTCCAACGCTGGAACCAATGAGAGGATTCCCACTTTGTTGGAATACCAAGATTCACATACTGAAAATTTTTGGGAATTAAATATTGAGCAAAAAATTTAAAAGCAGAACTTTTCCCCGCTGTATCTCTGCCTTCAAAAACAATGCAAATTCTCCTATTATTTTTAATTACATCTTCTTGTAATTTTAGAAGTTCAATTTGCAACCTTCGTTTTTCCAGTTGATACGATTTGTCATTCAGTTTTTGATATTCTTTTTGGTCAAATGAAATAAGCATCTTTTGTAAATTTATTCTTAGTGGTTGCCCACACAAATTAATGGACTTAGAGTTTATTGTATATTGAGAAGCTTTCAATGAGATCTTTGTCATTAAAAATAATTTTATGCAGATATAAAAAGAGGCTAATATATGTCAATGGATAGCAATTTAGAAAAGAGGGTGCAGGAACTTGAAGATGTTCTTGCTATCCAAAATTTAAAGCACGTTTATCTTAATGCTTGTGATTCAAAAGACGTACCTCTCATGATTTCAACCTTTGTAAAAGCTAATTGCTTTATCGATTATGGCCCAGTTGGAACTTTTAATAATAGTGAGGATCTTGCCGCAGTTTTTCAAGAAGTAGCTTGCCATGAATATATGCTTGAATCTCATCATGCCCATAATCCAATTATAAAGATCAAAGATTCAACAAGCGCCTTAGGACATTGGTCCCTTACTTATAATTTAATCAATACTGAAAACTCTTCCATTGTTTCTCTGCAAGGCGAGTATGACGACGTCTATCAAAAAATTAATGACCAATGGCTGATCAAGGAAACAACGTTTAAAGGTCGTTCATCTCTAAATTTAGAAATTGATAAGGAATTGCTGAAAGTTATTTTTGCAGGCAGCCCCTAAGAGGGCGTGGCTATACAGCTGAGCAGATATGCATTTGCAGCTCGAATAGCTTCATTTAGACCAACTTCAGTCAGACCAGAATTTTCTTTGGTATTTAAGGATAAAATTGAAAAAATAATCTGGGTAACCACCAAAAAGACTCCAGATTTGTTAAACATATTTGGCAGACCGATAGACTTTTCAACGTGATTTAAAATTGATTCAGCTATCAGATGTAAATCAGCGCTTAAGACAGGAGGGGAGACCGTATTTTCTAAAATTAGTTTTTGGGCTCCGGGATTATTTTTAAAGAATTCAATGATGGCTTCGACAGACTCTTTTAAACATTGAGAGTATTCTGCTTCCTTGCTGGAGGTAATGTTATTTTTAAGATGTGTATTACATCTTTCTAAATATCTTTTTATCAAGGCATACTTGATATCATCAGGTGTTTCAAAAAATTTATAGGTTGATGTTCGCTTAAGTTCTGCACGTTGCGAGACTCTAGCAATTGAGAGTGAGCTGATATTTCCCTCTATCAGCAGGGCGTCTGATGCATCTAAGATTTTGTTAATCCTATCAAGACTTCTTTTCTGTTTAGGCTTCTGAATCATCTCTTATTATCGACATTTGTTACAAAAAAAACAATTAATTGTGGATAATTTTATAGACATAGTATATTGTGTCATTTATGTGACATTAAAGTGTCACAAACGAAACGAGATAATATGAATACAAAAAAAATACTGAAACAACACGGCCTTATTCCCAAGGCATCAAAAGCAAATGAAATGCACATGTTTGGATTTTTCTCTATGTGGGTTGTTTTAACTGCTGTCATTTATTTTTCTTAAAAAAGTAAATTAATTCCCTGTTATTTTTTCTCGATCTTCGACATTGATCGCCTGATAGCATTTTTGAAGCAAACTATAGATGTTTGCTTCATGAGAATGTTACAAAAAACATTAAAAAGTCACCTAAAAGCAATCTCCAATTCATATAGATTGTGTTAAATCTGTTTCATATTAATTCAATTATATTTTTAATATGGAAAATTTATTCTTAGACCCTTATACAATTCTTTTATTGGCTGGTTTTATTGGCTTTTTTATGGCTTTTGGAATTGGCGCAAACGATGTTGCCAATTCAATGGGTACTTCCGTTGGAAGTAAGGCCATAACAATTAAGCAGGCAATTATTATTGCTGCTATTTTTGAATTTGCAGGAGCCTTTCTTGCGGGCGGGGAGGTCACATCTACAATTAGAAAAGGCATCATTGATCCCCAGCTTTATGAAAATGATATAAATATATTTGTAATAGGGATGCTGTCAGCATTGCTTGCTGGTGGAACTTGGTTGTATGTCGCTAGCTTGAGAGGTTGGCCTGTATCTACCACTCACACAATTGTTGGATCTATTATCGGCTTTGCTTTAATTACTAAGGGTGTGGATGCTGTTTCTTGGGGGAAAGTTGGGAACATAGCTATGAGCTGGGTCACTTCTCCGTTATTTTCTGGGACATTAGCATTTGGTTTATATATTTCAGCTAAAAAGCTTATTTTAGATAGATCTAATCCTGGTGAAGCGGCAATAAAATATATACCTTTTTATAGTTTTCTTGTTGCTGCAGTAATTTCCCTAGTCACTGCAAGGAAGGGTTTGAAGCATGTGGGGATTGAGTTTAGTGATAACGAAGTTTATTTGTTCATTGCAATATTCAGCTCCCTAGTTGGACTGGCAACAGCATTTTTCTTGAGGAATAACAAGCAACAGATTATGCGAGAAGGTGGCATTGAATTTGCGTTTGGATTGCTAATGATTGTTTCGGCTAGTGCGATGGCGTTTGCCCATGGCTCTAATGATGTTGCTAACGCAATTGGTCCTTTGGCTGCAATTGTAAGTGTTGTTGATACTGGTGCAATTGGCTCCAAGGCAGCCATTAGCCCCTGGGTTTTATTTGTTGGTGGTATCGGCATCGTTTTTGGTTTAGCCACACTTGGCTCACGAGTAATTCAAACAGTTGGTAGAAAGATTACCGCTCTGACTCCAAGCTTAGGATTCTCTGCCGAGATGGCAACAGCATCTACTGTTGTGGCTGCATCATATTTAGGCTTCCCAATCTCTACAACACATACTCTTGTTGGGGGCGTTATTGGCGTAGGCTTGGCAAAAGGTGCAGAACATCTTGATTTTGCTTCGATCAAAAGAATTATTGCCTCATGGCTAGTTACCATCCCTGCTGGTGCTGCATTTACTGTTCTATTTTATGTGCTGCTTAGGATAATATTTGGAGTTTAAAGAATGCTTAAAATCATTCTGCCTTTTGATACCAAGACGCTATTTGTTACCTTTGCGCTTTTGCTATGCACTGAGAGTTTTGCATCTCACGAATGGTATGGAAAGATATCTATTGGCTCTCAATCTATTTCAAATGAGATAAATGGTAATAAAACTGATGTAAAAAATAACGTTTCAAGATTTGGGGTTAAAGGTAATTTCTTATTATTAGACAATTCTAACCTTAGGCTAGTTTATCAAGCAGAGTATCAATTTGATCCTGTTGATGGAAAAGCAAGAGGCGATGATGGCACCTTAAAACAGCGTAATACCTTTGTTGGCATTCAAACAGATCTAGGCATGCTTTTTGCTGGCACACACGATTCAGCCTTTAAAAAATCTCAATTAAAAATAGATCTATTTAATGATCTTGCTTCAGATATTAAGAATATTTTGCATGGTGAAAATCGTCTCAAGGATTTTGTTGGTTACACAACGCCAAAGTATATGGGCAAGATTTCTGCAACATTTAATCGCATCAAGAATCCTTCATCCTCAGGTAAAAAGTATAGATCTTACTCAGTCAATTTTTCTGGAGATCTCTTTCAAGCAGCCATTGGGATTGATGACTCAATGAAGGGATATGATTCATCAAGACTTGGTATTTTAATTCCATTAGATAATTCAAAGATCGGACTATTAAATCAAAAGACTAAAAATCTCTTATCAGGCATTACAAAAAATGGCTATGTTATTAGTTTCTCTAGAAAAATTGGTCCAAAGGCAACATTTAAAATTCAGCGTGCCTCATCAAGTATGAAAATCGATTCAGGCAAGCACACAACTATCGGCTACGATTATCAGCTTAGGAAATCTTCCAAGATTTTTATATTCTATTCACAGCAGGAGTCCTCAAACAAAAGAAAAGCTAAGGATATTCTTTCAATTGGCATAGAGCACAAATTTTAAAAATTTAAATACTATAGTGTTGGAGTTACAATGCCAATATGTCTAAATTTGTAAAACTATCCTTAATACTAAATATTTTCTTGTTTGTGGGGTGTTCCGATAATAACTCTATTATTGCGATTGCTGAGACGGAGCCAGTTACAACGAGTGGCGACGCTGCAGATGACCCGGCAATAGTTATCAATTATAGCAATCCAAAGCAGTCAATAATTCTTGGAACTGATAAGCGTGCAGGAGTTTATTCATATGACCTTTCTGGTAAAAAAATATCATATGCTGCGCTGGGTGAAATAAATAATATAGATGTAAGACAGGTTGATAATAAAATTTATGTGGCTGCATCAAATAGAACAGCTAAATCAATTGAGTTTTGGGAATTTAATCAACAAGAATTTTTTAATAATCTTCCACAATCAGACAATCTTTTTGATATTGCTGCTAGGTCAATGACCATTCCAACTAACATAGATGTTTATGGTATTTGTGCCGGCTTGATAGATGGAGTCCCTATTGTTTTTATTACAGAGGATAAAGGCCCTCGTGTTGAGTTGTGGGTTCCACAGACTCGAACACTCATAGGCACCTTCAGTAATGGAGGCGAATCAGAAGGCTGCGTGTTTGATGATGAAAATAAGACGGTATTTATTTCAGAGGAAGAGGTGAATGGGGTTTTAAAAGCTTATAACTTAAATAATGAATTTCCATTTGAAATTCCTTTTATTGTAGATTCTCGAGAAGGAAATATTGGTGGTGATCCAGAGGGACTAACAATCTATAAAACTTCTGAAAAAGAGGGTTACATTTTGCTTTCATCTCAAGGGGATAATAAATACAACGTTTACAATCGAATTTATCCTCACGAATTTATCTCAAGTTTTACCATTGATGACGATCCACAAGGGATTGATGGTACATCAGAAACTGATGGAATCGCTGTCACCAATCACAATCTCAGAGGTAAATTTTCCAAAGGTCTAATGGTTGCTCAGGACGGTTATAACTATGATGGGGAAGAGCTGAAGAATCAAAACTTTAAAATTGTTCCTTTTAAGCCCATTCTTAAATCTATAAATAAAAGTAAGTAGTTTTTATTCTTTGGTTGATGATTCAATAAGTTCTTTTGAGTAGCCTGAGTAAACTTCTATAAACTCTGGATGAGTTAAAATCCAAAATTCATTGTTTTCAATTTTCTTAAAAACAATGGTTGCTAAGTCGTCAGGAGTCATGCCTTCTTTAACGCCATCGGCAAGCCACTGAGCATTGTTCTTGGCGCTTTCATGTTGATCAATAGAGGATCCATCAAGGTCTAAGCCAAGGTGATCTCTTTCAATGATGTTGGTTTGAACCAATCCAGGGCAGAGCACAGATACACCGACCATATCATTGTCCGCTAGATCTTCATGCAAGGTTCGAGTTAAACCTACAACTGCATGCTTGGTGGTTGTATAAGGCGCTAGAGCTGGGCCGACAATAATACCTGCCATGGATGATGTATTAATAATATGGCAGCGCTCTTGGCTGGCAATCATTTCGTCAACAAAGAGATTTAAACCATAAATAACACTCATTAAATTTACATCAATAATTCGTTGCCAGTTCTTTTGATCAGCTTTCCAGGCTCGCCCCTCCAAAAAGATTCCCGCGTTATTGAACAGGAAATGAACTGAGCCAAACTCATCCTCAATTTTTTCTTTAGCTTTTGTAAAGTCTTCAAGGTTCGAAACATCACACTGAATGACCATGGAAGGGCAGTCAGTCATAAGGCTATGAGTCTCATTCAAACCATCTTCATTCAGGTCCATTAATACAACATTCATTTGGAGTTTTGCAGCATGCAAAGCTAAGCCTCTGCCAATACCGCTGGCAGCGCCAGTTATTAGAGTAGTTTTATTTTTAAATATTTCAGCTTGCAAGATAGCCGCCATCAATAGGGTAGTAGGATCCTGTTATGTAGGATGCTTCTGCGGAGGCTAAAAAATAGATTAGATTTGCAACCTCATCTGATGTTGCAACCCGCTTTAAAGGAATGCGTTGAAGCATGTACTGCATGATATTTTCATCTTTCATGAGCTCTGTATTCATTGGTGTATCAATCACGCCAGGGCCCACAGCATTTGCTCTTATGTTCATTGGAGCATAATCTTGCGCAATGGACTTTGTTAAACCAACCACTGCATGTTTTGAGGCAGCATAAGAAGCTTGAGCCGCACTAGCTCTCACTCCCATAATTGAAGCAACATTTACAATTGAGCCTTCTTGCAACCCCATCTTTGTTGCAAGACCCAAGAATTCACGACATGCATAAAAAGTCCCATGTAAGTTAATGTCTATTGCTCGGTGCCACTCCTCTACAGGATATTGATGCAAGGCATTAAGAGCAGGGCTTATTCCAGCACAGTTCACCAGCGCATGTGCAGCAGAGCTATCGTCCCCAAGTGTTTTAAAAATTGATTCTACTTGCTCGTGCCTAGTAATATCGCAGTGTGCAAAACTTATATCATAAACATCTGATTTAAGGTCATTTACAACACTTTCACCAGCAGCTTTATTAGCATCTAAAATTAAAACTTTATAACCTTCCTTGATAAAACGCTTGGCTACACTTAACCCAATTCCGGAAGCGCCACCAGTGACGACGGCTAGCTGTTGAGATTCATTATTTGACATAATTTTATTGTTAAAAAAATATTAATTTTATTGTATCTAATTCACTATAACGAATCATGAGTTTGTGAACAAACTAGGAGAATTTCGTCTAAGGATTGACAAAAAAAATCATGTTGATACACATTGATTATTCAACATATTTATTAGATAGTAAAAAGCTTAATTATGCATTCTGATAAATACATTCAAGCCTTGGTGGAAAGCCAATCCTTTTTTGAGATCCATCAAGAAGAGGTTCTTGGTGTATCCATGGATGTCTTTAAAAACAGACCTAAATCATTGGTGGATTTCCTAGAATTATCTGCAGGTCATGGAGACAAGCCTTATTTAATATATCAAGAAAAAGTCTTTGGTTTCGCTGACCATCTTCTGCTGGTTAAAAAAGCAGCTCATATCTTGCAATCAAAATATAATGTTAAGGCTGGAGATAGAGTGGCCATCTATGCAGCAAACTGTCCAGAGTGGATTATCTTTTTTTGGGCAACAGTAAGCATTGGTGCAATTGCATGCGGTTTAAATGGTTGGTGGAAAGGCACAGAGGCCATGAAAGCTATTGATGTTGCTAATCCACAGGTTGTTATTGCTGATAAAAAAAGGTTTGAAAGAATCGCTGATCTTATACAACACCCAGCAGTTATTGTTGAAGAGTTAAATTTAAGAGATTATGACCATGAGCTAGATTCTTTCATTCGTGTGGACGAGGATGAGTGCGCATGCCTCTTGTATACATCAGGCACAACCGGAACTCCGAAGGGAGTGATGACGTCTCATCGATCCATGATAGCTAATTCAACATTATCAATGCTTCAAGGCGCAGCCGTATCTCAAGATTCATCTGCCCATGGAATTGACTGGTCTGAAAATACACCGACCAGCCTTCTTACTTCCCCTTTGTTTCATGTATCCGGTCTATCTGCTGGCGTTGTTACAAGTTTGTTTGCTGGTTCAACCACATTGGTATATGAGGGTAGATTTCTTCCTGAAAAAGTTCTTGAATTAATTACAAAATATAATGTTACTTCTTGGGGCGGCGCAGTTCCAACTGCCCTGAAAAGAGTCTTAGATGCAGCAGAAACAAAAAATCTTTACCTTCCCAGTGTCCTAGTTGTTGGAGGGGGAGGAGCGCCAATGCCACCAAAACTGATTGAGAGAACAAAGGACGTATTTCCAAACTCTAAATATAGTTTTGGCTATGGTTATGGCTTAACTGAATCAGGCGCCATTACTATTATTAATTGGGGTGAAAATTTAATTAATGAACCTTCGTCACCTGGCCAAACTATGCCAACCATTCAAGTGGAGCTTAGAGATGAGCAGGGTAATGTTATTACTCAAGATGCTTCAGAGGGTGAGATATATGTCAGAAGTCCATCAGTTATGCTCGGCTATTACAATAATCCTGATGCATCCAACGAATCGCTGACAAATGAGCGATGGCTAAAAACAGGAGACTGGGGTTTCAAAAAAGGCTCTTTATATTTTATTTCATCGCGACGAACTGATTTAATTCTTCGAGGTGCTGAAAATGTTTATCCTCAGGAGATAGAGTTAGTTTTAGATTCACATAAGGATATTGAAGAATCTGCTGTTATTGGGATTCCGCATGCTGATCTCGGGCAGGAGGTCATGGCAATTATTTTTTCTCATAATGCTGAATTGCAAAGCAAAGACTTATCTGTCTGGCTATCTGAATCACTAGCAGACTTTAAAGTTCCATCAAAATGGAAATTTGTTAACTCGCCTTTGCCAAGGAATGCCTCTGGAAAATTAATGAAACATGTTTTAATAGATACATCAAAAAATACAATGGTTGAAGAAGATGAGTGATCAAAAAGAATTGCTACGAGCCCCGTTTGAGCTTGCTTATAAATACAAACGTTCCAATGGTCCGGTAATGTCAAAATTTTTTGAAGCTCTTGCTGAGCATAAAATTTTAGGAACCCAAAGTAGTAGTGGTAAAGTTTTTTCACCTGCTGCTGAGTTTGATCCAGAAACTCATGAGGCTCTTTCAAATTTTAAGGATGTTGGACCTGGTGGTATTGTTGAAACTTTCAGCTGGATTGAAAACCCCCAAGAACATCATCTTCTTAAGAAACCTTTTGCTTTTGCTCTAATCAAGCTTGATGGCGCTGATACTGCCATGCTGCATATGATCACTGACTGCAATGAAGATGACTTGAAAATCGGCTCGAGGGTAACAGCTGCTTGGTCAGACACCAAAGAAGAAAGAATCACTGACATTCAATATTTTATTTTAGAAGCATGAGCATGGAAGACAAAGAAAAAGATTATGCTGAATACCCAATTAACTTGGAGTATCAATACACTGCTGGATCAGCTACCACTAGATTTCTACACCAAGTCAAAGAAGGAAGGTTGGTTGGCCAAGCTTGCCCAAAATGTGGTGCAGTCTATGTCCCGCCTCGTGGAAGCTGCCCGCGTGATGGTGTGGCTACAGATATTGAGGTTCCGCTCACTGATAAAGGATGCATCGAATCATTTACAATTGTTCACATACCCATTCCAGGTAATCCAATTGTTCCACCATATGTCTGCGCCATGATCAGATTGGATGGAGCAAACATTTCATTTTTACACCTTATTCAATGCGATGATTTAGATACCATTAGAATAGGCATGAGAATACAAGCTGTTTGGAAACCACAGGATGAATGGACTCATTCTCTTGAAAATATTAAATGGTTTGCACCAATTGATGAGCCAGATATTGACGTCACTACTTTGAGGTTTCAGGCATCATGAAGAAAGTTGCAATTGTTGGCTATGCTCAGCATCCAATCCTGGCAAATGCTGGAGCTTTAAATGAAGTTGAGCTGATTATGCCTGTTGTTCACGAGCTTTTTGCTAATTTAGGGATTAGCCAGACTGATATTGATTTTACATGTTCTGGCAGTTGTGATTACCTCCAAGGCGCTGCCTTTGCATTTGTTGAAGGTCTTTCGGCAATTCAAACCTACCCACCCATTAAAGAATCACATGTTGAAATGGATGCAGCGTGGGCAATGTACGAATCAATGTTGAAAATCCAAATGGGAGATGCCCAAACTGCACTGATTTATGGTTTTGGGAAATCATCTCCAGGGAATTTAGATTCTATTATCTCCCTGCAAATGGACCCATACTACATTGCGCCTCTTTGGCCCGATAGAGTGAGCTTGGCGGCTTTGCAGGCGAGACTTCTCTTGGATCAAAAAATTATTACGCAAGAGCAGATGCGATCAGCTGTAATGTATGCAAGAGCTAACTCTAAAAATAATAACAACGCTCTTATAAAAGAGGATCTTACTGAATCTGCATATGCTGAGAATCAGATTATCTCATCGCCACTTAAAGAACTAGATTGCCCACCAATTTCGGATGGATCTTCTGCAATGATTATTGCCTCTGAAGATAAAGCTTATGAGTTTACCGATCATCCAATATGGATTGAGGGCATTGATCATCGAATTGAATCCTCAAATCTTGGTTCTCGAAATCTTGCTGGCTCAACCAGCATTCAATCATCTGCCTCTCATCTAGAGCTTGATCATGTTCATTTTGATATTGCAGAGTTGCACACTCAATTTAGTCACGAGGTTCCATTTCTTCAATCTATTCTCAATCTAAGAGAAGTTCCCACCAACCTTTCTGGTGGACCATTGGTTGGGAATGTAATGATGTGTGCGGGTTTAGATGCCATTGGTAAAACATACGAGTCATTAAAAAATGATCAACTTAATCATGGGTTAGCCCATGCAACCTCAGGTCCTTGTCTTCAGCATAATATGTTGGTTCATTTGGAGAGACAAAAATGATTCAAGCAGGTGTAATAGGGGTCGGCCAAACTAAATACGATGCCAAAAGAAGAGATGTTTCTATGGCTGGTCTGGTTCGGGAAGCAATTGATAATGCAATGCTTGCTGCAAATGTAGAGTGGGATGCAATTGATGCAGTTATCTTGGGCAAAGCTCCAGACATGTTTGAGGGCGTCATCATGCCCGAGCTTTATCTTGCCGATGCAATTGGAGCTGTTGGCAAGCCAGTTTTAAGAGTTCATACAGCAGGTAGTGTAGGGGGGAGTACAGCTGTGATAGCTGCATCTCATGTTTGCTCTGGTCAATTTAAAACAGTCCTTACAGTTACTTTTGAGAAGCAATCAGAGTCAAACGCAACCTGGGCTTTGTCGCCTCGGTATCCATATTCTCCTCATATTAACGCAGGTGCAGGTGGTTATTTCGCACCTTTTATTAGAGAGTATATTCGTCGCTATGAGGCACCCGAACACATAGGTTGGAAGGTTGCAGCAAAGGATCGTCAAAATGCTCTTAAAAATCCATTGGCGCATCTTCAGATTCCAGGCATCGATGAGAAAATGGTTAGCGATACTCCGATGCTTTGGGAGCCTTTGCGATACCTAGAAAGTTGCCCATCTTCTGATGGGGCTTGTGCAATGGTAATTACAGCAAAGGATAAAGTTGGCTCAAGAGATGTGGCATGGATCAAGGGCATGGCTGTAAGGTCAGAAGGTACTTTGTCAGCTGGAAGAGATGAGGTTAATCCTCAAGCTGGCATTGATTGCGCTCAAGATATTTATAACCAAGCCGGCATTACCAACCCTTTAAAAGAGATTGATTGCGCAGAAATTTATGTTCCGTTTTCATGGTATGAGCCTATGTGGTTAGAAAACTTAGGTTTTTGTGAATTGGGTGAGGGCTGGAAATTAACTGATCAAGGAGCCACAGCAATGGGTGGTGAAATGCCATTTAACATGTCTGGAGGTGTTTTATCCTCTAATCCAATTGGTGCATCTGGCATGATTCGTTTTGGAGAGGCCGCACTTCAAGTTATGGGATTGGGTGAGGATCATCAAGTGGATGGTGCAAAGGTTGCCATGGGGCATGCATATGGGGGAGCTGCTCAATTCTTTGCAATGTGGATCGTTTCATCATTGCCAGATTAATAAGGAGAATTTTATGAATACAGATCATGCAATAGTAGAAGAAAAGGGTCATATCATGGTGATCACTTTAAATCGTCCCGAGAAACGAAATGCTCTTAGTCCTGGCATGCTTGTAACTATTTATGAGGCTTGGAGGAAATTGGATGAGGATCCAAATTTACGTTGCGCAGTTCTTACTGGTGCAGGTGGCACTTTTTGCTCTGGTGCTGATTTAAGCGCAATGAAAGATGGCAATGAAGATTCTGACATGATGGAAAAACTAAAAGTAATCCCAGATCTGCACTGGCAATCATTACTCAGACATAATCGACCCAATAAACCCATTATTGCAGCTGTAGAAGGTTTTGCCCTTGCTGGTGGAACTGAGATTCTCCAAGGAACAGATATTCGTGTTGCTGGTAAAAGTTCAGTGTTTGGTTTATCAGAACCTCTCAGAGGTTTGTTTCCGCTCGGGGGTTCAACTGTTCGTTTGAGACGACAAATTCCCTACACCCTTGCTGCAGAGGCTCTACTTACAGGGCGAAGAATTACATCAGATGAAGCTTTGAGATTTGGTTTGATTGGTCATGTTGTTGAAGATGGAAGCGCGCTAGATAAGGCTATGGAGATAGCTGAAACAGTTAGCTCGAATGCACCATTATCCATTCAAGCAATTGTTAAATCTTTGCGTGAAATTGATGAAAGCTTCCCTGAGTCTGAGGCATTAGAGAAAGAGCTTGAGATAGGACAACCTATTTTTTCTACCGAAGACATGATGGAGGGGCTGACAGCATTTGCTGAAAAAAGAAAACCTAACTTCAAGGGAAAATGAGTAAACTTCTAATCGAAACCAATGATGGTGTGCGCACCCTTACCTTTAATCGCCCTGAAACAAAAAATGCATTCGATGCAGAGTTGTGGGGCTTGTTTAGAGATGAGTTAAATTCTGCTAGTGATGATCCCTCTATTTACTCATTGATCGTTACCGGGTCCTCTAATACTTTTTCATCTGGCGTAGATCTGACAAGCATGATTGGTGTGGGCGGGAATGAATATGAAGTACCTTTTGAAACATGTATTGACGCCCTGATTAATTTTCAAAAACCATTAATAGGTGCTGTTGATGGAGCAGCGGTGGGTGGAGGGGCAACAATTCTTTTGCATTTCGATGCTGTATTTATTTCGCCAAATGCAAAAATCAAATATCCATTTTCTGATCTTGGTTTGGTGCCAGAAGTTGGTAGCTCTTTTTTACTATTTCAGGCTCTTGGGTACCAAAAAGCGGCACAGCTTCTTTTTGAATCAAACTCTATTGATGGCAGTTCATATTTTGAGCTTGGTTTAGCAAAATACGTTGGTGAAGATTTTTTAGATCAAGCGATTGAATATGCAAATGAGCTGAAAGATCAATCTCTTGCATCTATAATGGAAACAAAATCTATACTTAAATCATTTACCAAAGATGATCTCATTCAAGCAAGAAACTTAGAGACTAAAGCCATGAAGAAACTATTTGGCTCTGAAGATAATTTAAAAGCAGTTGAAAAATTCTTTGCTAAGAAGAGTAACTAGTTATGCCATTTGATAAAATCCAACTTTTCCTAGAATCAAATCCTGAATATGGATGGATGTTAGTTTTTCTATTTGGTTTTATGGAATCAATGATTATCACCGGCAGCTTCATGCCCAGCGCAATCTTGTTTTCTCTGTGCATATATCTTTACAACATTGAATTATTAACTTTGCCATACATATGTGGAATTGCATTTTTAGGTTCACATGCTGGAGATATTTGTGGATTTTTAGTGGGCAAGTCTGTCGGCCCAAGCCTATTGCAATCAAAGTTTATTAAAAAACGTCAATCAGCAATTACTAAAACACAAGAATTTTTAAATCGTTTCGGCCCATTTACTGTGTTAGTTGGAAGGTTTATTCCAGCCATAAGGCCCCTGGTTCCTTTTTTGCTTGGTATTACCGATCTGAGACTTAAAAGATTTTACTTGGCTGATCTGATTGCTTGTTTTGCATGGGCAATAGCTCTAGCCTTGCTTGTGGTCTCGGTAGGCTCTATATTTAAGTAATTATGATCACCTTAATAATATTATTCCTATCAATCGTTGCAACACTCTTTTTAGTTCAACAATTACTAAAAAATTCTCCAGAAGGACAATTTCTTAAATCACTAAGAGATCTCCTGTTAATTATTTTAGCCTTAGGTATTTCTGTTGGTGTTTTTTATGTCGGGTTTAGAATGATTAGGTTCCTGTTGTAATTTTATGGACACATTGTTCACTAAAATTATTAACAAGGAAATCCCTGCAGATATTATTTACGAGGATGATCTTTCGCTTGTATTTAAGGATATTAATCCTCAAGCGCCGACGCATCTCCTTATAATTCCAAAGAAACCGATTCCAAAACTTTCTGATGCAACAAAATCAGACAAAGAATTGCTGGGTCACTTGATGTGGGTGGCTGGAGAAATATCTAGAGATTTAGAGCTTGATGAAACTTTTAGACTTGTTACAAATAATGGTGCTAAGGCAGGGCAGAGCGTCTTTCATCTTCACCTTCACCTTTTGAGTGGCAGACCGCTGCAGTGGCCTCCAGGATAAAAATGGACATTGAAGATAGAATCGATCGGCTGGAGTCTCTTGATGAAATCAGACAACTTGCAGCTAAATATTCTGTAACTCTTGATATGAGAGATCTTGATATGCATGTAAATCTCTTTGTTCCTGATGTGCGAGTGGGCAAAGAAGCAAGTGGAAGACAGGCATTAAAAAAGTGGGCTGATGCGACATTTAGAGATCAATTTACTGGAACCTCTCATCACATTGGAAACCATATTATTGATTTTGAAGGCTCTGACTCAGCCATCGGCCTGGTGTATTCAAAAAACGAACATGAAACAGGTGATGAGTGGATCATCATGCAGATGCTTTATTGGGATACTTACAAAAGGGTTGATGGAAGATGGTTCTTTAAAAAAAGATTACCTATGTACTGGTATGCAACCGATCTAAATAAACCTCCCTTAGGAAGCAGTAAGATGCGATGGCCAGACCAAGATAGCTATGAAGGTTTTTTTCATGACCTATTTCCATCCTGGCAGGAGTTTTGGAGTAGCAGTTATGTCAAGGATAACGATGTGATTGAACCTGTGGAGGCCAATGCATTCTTGAAAGCTTTGCGTCGCGGCTCAAAGCCGGGCAAGTTAAAAGTTAAATAATAAATAAGCTACAATGCCTAGTATAAAAATTAACCCACCTATGCCTAAAACAAACAGCCCCAAGTTTCTAATAGTTTGCGTATCTTCATTCATCCAACCAGTATAACCACCTAATATTTCCATAATCAAATATGAATTCTGAAGCAAGATTAACCTTCCCAATTGATGATGTCCCAAAATCAGGAACCTTGCAGGTGATTAATGAGCATGTTCGATGGATCAGAATGCCTTTACCCATGTCACTTAATCACATAAATTTATGGGGACTGGGTAGAAAAGATGATCTGACTTTGGTTGATACAGGCATGCATCTTGAGGATACAAAAAATGCTTGGACTCATTTAATTCAGTCTGAGAAGCTTAATATCAATAATGTGGTTGTTACTCACATGCATCCAGATCATATTGGTATGGCCGGTTGGTTTGTGAAAAAATTCAATACATCATTTAGCATGAGTAGAACTGATTATTTGCAGTGTCGAATGCTCTCTGCAGATACTGGAGACAACGTTCCTAATGAAGCCGTCGATTTTTATACACAGGCTGGAATGACTGAAAAGCAGATCAAATCCTTTACTGAAAGGTTTGGATTTTTCGGCTCCATTATTCATCCTTTGCCTCAATCTTATAATCGACTCAAAGAAGGCGATGTTATTAACGTCAATGGTATTGATTGGGCTGCTATTGAAGGTCGCGGACATACCATGGAACATCTTTGTTTTTTTTCTCAAGATTTAAATATGTTTATTAGCGGAGATCAACTCCTACCTACCATTAGTTCCCATGTAGGTATTTTTCCTACCGAGCCATCTGCCAACCCAGTTGAAGATTGGATTTCTTCCTGTCACAAATTAATCTCTGTTTTACCTGAAGATGTATTGGTGCTGCCAGCACATGGCCGGCCTTTTTTAGGAGCACACAAAAGATTAAATGCTTTAATCAAACATCACGAATCATCTTTAGACAAGCTGCATGCAGTTCTCAAAACTCCGAAGCGAGCTGTGGATGTATTTGATGTGCTTTTCAAGCGAGAGATTGATGATAGCAATCTTATTATGGCTACGGGTGAATCTCTTGGTCACTTAAATTGTCTGTTATTCAGAGGCTTAATTACAAAACACATTGATAATAATCAGTGCTGGTATGAACAGAGCTAAACTCTCGCCCGAAGCCAAGGCATGGATTTTATATGATGGCGGTAATTCAGCTTTTGCAACAACCGTAATAGCAGCTTTTTTCCCTATATTTTTTAATGATTTCTGGGCCTCAGGCCTTGATGCTGAAGTCAAAACAGCTTATTTGGGTTGGGGGCTTACTATTTCAAATCTAGTTTTGCTTTTTACCTCTCCATTTATTGGAGCTCTTACAGACGTTTCTAGAACAACTAAATTACTGTTTGCTGGGTTTGCTGCTGTTTCTATAATCTCCGTTGCTATGTTGTATCTCGTTCCTGCTGGTTCTTGGCTTCAAGCATTAGTGTTTTTTGGTATTGCTAATTATTGTTTTGCAGCTGGCAATACTCTGTATGACAAAATGTTAATTCAAGTTTCAGATGAGAGCACCATTGCACGAATTTCAAGTTATGGCTTTGCATTTGGCTATCTTGGTGGCGGTCTATTATTTTTGATAAATGCTGCCATGACAATAAAACCGGAATTTTTTGGTTTAACAAGTGTTGCCGATGCTGTGAGATGGTCTTTTTTAAGTGTATCTGTATGGTGGACTTTATTCTTAATACCTATTTTGTTAAAGATAAAAGATCGTGGCTCTAATGAATCAGGCTCACATTTTAAACTTGCTTATTCAAAGGTTTTTAACACATTGAGGACCGTGTCCTCTAAAAAAAATGTTTTTATTTTTTTGCTTGCTTTCTTTTTGTATATCGATGGCGTGCATACCATCATGGCTATGGCTGCTGATTTTGCTTTAAATTTAGGATTACCAAGTAGCGATGTGATCGTTGCACTAATTTTGGTTCAGTTTGTTGCATTTCCTACCACGTTGCTTTGGTCTAAGTTTGCATATAAATTTGGTGATAAAAATACACTGCTGTTTACCATCTCTCTTTATTTGGTTGTTATTGCTTATTCTGCCTTTCTTTCCAATGCTATAGAATTTTATATCTTGGCATCCATGGTGGGTGCAATACAGGGAGGCATTCAATCTATCTCTAGAAGCTACTATGCAACTTTAATTCCTCAGAATGAGTCAGGCGAGTACTTTGGTTTTTATAATATGTTTGGTCGAGCTGGAGCTTTTCTAGGACCGGCATTGGTAGCAATATTCGTTACTTTTTTTCAAGACACACGATATGGCTTGATCCCTATAGCAGCTCTGTTTATCATGGGCGCAATTATTCTCCTCAAGGTAAAAAGCGCAAATGAATCTTTTCAGTCGTAACTCAATTATTTTGTACAGCCTACTTGGCTTAGCCAGCTTATTTTTAGCAGGCTTTATTAAGAGTTTTCTTCAATTTAATTCATGGATTGAGATCATTATTACTTCTTGCATAATTATCCCAATGTATATGTTTGCAAGGAAAATTTTTGCAAGGTTCCTCTAAATCTCATGAGAGATATATCTCAAAGGTTTCAAAAATGTTTTCCTGAAATTAGAGATCGAAAAGACGATGAAACAACCCCAGAATATCTAAATTACATAGATCAGATTGTTACTCAGGCCCATGAAGATATTTTGAAACTTAGTCCTTTGTATCAAATTTCCTCTACCTTTAGAGATCATAAACCTCTGGACCTAGGTGACATTAAAACCATTCTTAGTGAAGTAAAAAAATATAGGTCTTCTGAAATTTTATAGTTGCATACATGCTTATTTTTCAGTGTATGATTTATTGCATGAACTGGTACAGAATCAAAACTTCCTTTATTGGCCTAAAAAGGCTTGCAACTTTATCAGCTGAAGACAAGCAAGGCTGCATTAATGCTTATAAATTTTTTCAAAGAATGCAAGCTGGAGAGGAGACGAAAACTGCAGATGAGACAAAGGCAGTTGCTGCATATTATAAAGTTTTAAATAATATGCTGTCTGTTTTCGACCTAGAAAAGCTTTACATTCCACCCCAATTTAATGACTCTAAAGGCTTGTATGATAATCAGCTCATCTGTGAGCAGGCCTTGCTTCAAGAATTAAATCTTCGTGATTCCAAATCATCGCATCTTCTAGATATGGGCTGTGGCAGAGGTCGAATAGCCCACTACCTTGCAACCTTATCAGGTGGAAAAGTATCTGGTTACAACATTGATCCGAATCAAATTGAAAATGCTATTGACTGGGCTGCAGAAACAAATATGAGTGACAGGCTTAATTTTAAAGTGGGCGACCATCACGAGCCTTTGGATTATGATTCAGAGTCATTTGACGGATGTTTTTCAGTGCAAGCTGTCTGGCCTTTTTTTAAGAAAGATGAGCTTGATGATTGTGCCAGAGAGATGTATCGAATTTTAAAGCCTGGCTCCAGATATGCTTGCTCAGAATATTTACTTTCACCATATTTTGATTGGAATAATCAAGAGCATGTTGCTTTGCATAAAACATACTTACCAACATTGGCGGCTACCCAGTCAATGTATCCAGCAGATGTTTGTGCTGCATTAGAAAGAGCAGGGTTTAAAATTATTACATCTGCGCCATCAAAAAAACCTGCTTGGCCAATCTGCGAACAAAAGAGAAACTTAATCTTTGGCATCAGAAAAGTTATACGGCTTCTTGAAAAAATTAGAATTTTACCTCCATGGGTTGAGGAATCTCTTGAATTACTGCAAACAGGCGGGCAGGCCTGGACAGATGCTGAAAAAGCTAAGATTGCAGATTTAAATTGGAGGATTGTGGCTGAAAAGCCTGCAGTTTAATTTACAGAATTTAATTTTTTAAGTTCACTGGGCTTATCGGTAATAATTCCATCCACCTTCATATCAATTAATTTTTGCATTGTTGGCACATCATTAATGGTCCAAACATGGATTTTCAAATCAATGCTTTGAACATAATCAACAAATCTCTGTGTCACCAGCTTGATGCCATATTGATAAATGGGGATTTGCAAACAATTGCCCGGAATTTTTTTTCGATAAAGACCAAAGCTCGCTAATAAAAGTTTTACCACCTCTTTGGGGCCCATAGAAAGGCACACTTCAGGGTAAGCGTTATTAACTTTTTTTAATCGATCACTGCTAAAACTTGCGATGCAAATTCTATTCAATGAGTTGCACTCTTCAATAACTTTCAGGGCGGGCATAGCCACTTCATCTGTTTTAACGTCAATCTGAAACAAGGCTTCAGGAAATTTATCTAGAGCAGCTTTCAGTTTAGGTATTTGATATGAATCAAACAATCTTAAATTATCTATTTCAGAGCTATTAAGAGAGTTAAAAAGCGTTTCACGACCTAGCAATCTTAATAAATTATCATCGTGAAAAATATACGGAATACCATCTGCCGAAAGCTGAACATCAGTTTCAATATAGGCACAGCCTAGTTCTAGAGCATACTCAAATGCTTCTAGTGTATTCTCTGGCGCTTCCATGCTTCCACCTCTATGAGCAGAAATTGCAGTACCGTTAATATTTAAATATGGATGAGTTAACATTTCATTATTGTACTGAGATTGCTGTAAAATCATACAGATCTTATAATCTAGAATACTAAAAGTAGAAATTTATATTGCAATGACAGACCAAGAGATATTAATGATAGAAGGGATGAATCTTCTGTACAGCGGCATGATAGTGGTCTTTACATTTTTATTGCTTTTAATAATTTCTATCAATATGTTGAGATTAATTTTTTCCACTTCGCCGCCACATAAACTAGAGAAGACATCACCTATAGATAGTGCCGATACGGTTAAAGTCCACCATAGGATTATTAATGAAATTTTTGGAGATCTTCGCTGATGACAGAATCAAAAAAAATTGGGGTAACGGAGGTTGTTTTAAGAGATGGGCATCAGTCATTATTAGCAACTAGATTTAGATTTAAGGACATGGAAGCCGCCTTGACAGATTTGGATGCAGTTGGTTTTTGGTCTGTGGAATCATGGGGTGGAGCAATATTTGATTCATGCATCAGATATCTGGGAGAAGATCCCTGGGAAAGAATTAGAAACATTAAATCGATGATGCCAAATACTCCACAACAAATGCTTTTGAGGGGTCAAAATTTACTGGGCTACAAACATTACTCTGACGATGTAGTTGCAAAGTTTGTTGAATGCTCCAAAAATAATGGTGTAGATGTCTTTAGAGTATTTGATGCTTTGAATGACCCAAGAAATATGCATCATGCCTTGCAGTCTGTTATTGCTGTAGAAGGGCATGCTCAAGGCACTATTTCATATACAACGAGTCCAGTTCATACCATTGATTTGTGGGTAGATTTAGCAAAAAAAATTCAAGACATGGGCGCTCATTCACTTGCGATTAAGGATATGGCTGGGTTGTTAAAACCGTATGTTGCTTTTGAGTTAGTTTCAAAGCTAAAGGAATCTCTTGAGATTCCAATTCATATGCATTGTCATGCAACATCCGGCATGTCTGTTGCAACAGGAGTAAAAGCAATCGAAGCAGGGCTAGACAATATTGATACTTCAATCTCTTCCATGAGCATGACTTATGGCCATTCTCCAACCGAAACAATGATTAGTATTTTAGAGGGGACAAATAGAGATACAGGCCTTAATCTTAAAAAGTTAACTGGCGTTGCTGAGCATTTTCAAGGGGTGAGAAGAAAATATAAAAATTTTGAAGGATCTCTCAGAGGTGTAGATGCAAGAATTCTTTCCTCACAGGTTCCAGGAGGGATGTTAACTAATCTCGAAAATCAACTTAAAGCACAAGATTCACTAGATAGATTTGATGAGGTGATTCAAGAAATTCCAAAGGTTCGAGAGGACTTAGGTTTTATTCCATTGGTCACTCCTACCTCTCAAATTGTAGGCACTCAATCGGTTATCAATGTTCTTTCAAACAATAGGTATTCGACAATTACGAATGAAGTTAAATCATTATTAAAAGGAGAATATGGAGCCACCCCCGCACCAGTTAACAAGGATTTGCAACAAAGCGGAATTGGCGACAGTGCGGTCATAACATGCAGGCCAGCAGATCTTTTAAGTGATAATTTTTTATCAGTGAAAGAGGAATTTTCTAAGATTATAGAAGAGAAAAAAATGTCTTCTGAGCTTTCAGATGAAAATGTGCTTACCTATGCAATGTTTCCAGAAATAGGCCTTGCCTTCTTAAATAATATCGATAATCCTGAATTTTTTGAGACTGAACCCATGGATGTAAATCAACTCAATGATTCCTCTTATATTGTTTCCATCGATGGCAGTGATTATTCTGTAACTCTTAAAGAGGATAATTCAGTTTCAATTAATGATGGGTTAGCACCAAAACCTATTGCCAAAACTGAAACTACTGACAATGTTGGCTCAGGTCAAATTATAGAAGCGCCCTTGGGTGGCAATATTTTTAGGGCAATAGCTTCTCGAGGAGATGTGGTAGAAGCAGATTCAATAGTTTTAATTTTGGAGGCAATGAAGATGGAAACAGAAATTAAAGCTCCAATAGCTGGAACCATTACAGAAATTTTTGTAAAACCTGGAGACACAGTTAAACCTGGTAATCCACTTTTTGCCATTCAGAGTTAATGAATTTAGAAGTTATATTTTCTAGTTTAGGTATTTTTAGCCTAACCTCGGGCCAGTCAATCATGCTACTTGTAGGCCTGTTAATTTTATTTTTAGCTATTAGCAAAAAATTCGAACCATTGCTACTGCTTCCAATTGGCTTTGGGGCTATTCTTACAAACATTCCCGAAATTGGTTTGGCGCTTAGCCCAATAGAAAAATTAATCTTCTCATCAAATCCTGCCGAGCTTAATGGTGTGCTATCGTTAATTTCATTAGCAGATGCAGAATTAATTTCCAATTTTTTAAAAACAGCCTCTCATTCAGAACTATGGTTGCTGAATGAATACGCAGCTGAGCTTGGATATAAGCCAGGAATACTGAATACTTTTTATGCACTTGCAATAGGCTCGGGTGTTGCACCTTTGGTAATCTTTATGGGAGTGGGTGCAATGACTGATTTTGGTCCAATGCTAGCGAACCCCAAAACATTGATATTGGGAGCCGCAGCTCAGTTTGGAATTTTTGCTACTGTATTAGGCGCTTTGCTTCTAAACAATCTAGGTATTGTGTCATTCACCTTAAAACAAGCTGCAGCTACTGGAATAATTGGCGGTGCAGATGGCCCAACAGCTATTTATGTTTCATCAATTTTAGCCCCAGAGCTTCTGGGTGCAATTGCGGTTGCTGCTTATTCATACATGGCTCTTGTTCCATTAATACAACCTCCAATCATGAGATTGTTAACGACGCAATCAGAAAGAAAAATTAGAATGGTTCAACTTCGAGAGGTTTCACAAACAGAAAAAATCATATTCCCAATTATCTTGGTTTTTCTTGTTGGCATGATGTTGCCTAGCGCTGCGCCTTTGATAGGTATGTTTTGTTTTGGAAATTTAATGAGGGAATCATTGGTTGTTGAAAGACTTAGCGAGGTAGTTCAAAACTCCTTAATCAATATTGTAACTATTTTTTTAGGTCTAGCAGTTGGATCTAAGTTAGCCGCTGATCAGTTTCTGACCCCTGAGACATTAGGAATTTTATCATTGGGAATAGTGGCGTTTTCTATTGGCACGGCTTCTGGAATCTTGATGGCAAAACTCATGAATGTTTTGAGTGCTAATAAAATCAATCCATTGATTGGTGCAGCTGGTGTATCTGCTGTTCCTATGGCAGCGAGAGTTGCTAACAAAGTTGGTCTGGAGAATGATTCACAAAACTTTTTACTTATGCATGCCATGGGGCCTAATGTTGCTGGGGTTATCGGTTCAGCAGTTGCAGCAGGCGTGATGATTCAACTATTAGCTTGATGCCATGGATCCATTCAAGAAAATTAGGCCATACGCTGACAATGAAGTAGAGGGAGTTCTTCAATCCTTAATCAATAATCCAGATGTCTTAAAAGCTTTAATGGGTTTGCAGTTTCCTGGCTTTCTTTCAAAACTACCCTTCATTAAATTTTTTGTAAAACAGAAACTTATTTCAAAAGCTAAGAACATTCATACAATCGATGATTATCAGCAAGTATTTAAAAGCTTGATGGAAAATGTAGTTAAAGAATCAATCGCAACCTTTAATGTGAATGGTATGTCGCATTTAAAAAAAGACACCGGTTATTTATTTATTTCTAATCATCGAGATATTTCTTTGGATGCAGCATTACTGGCACTTAAACTCTATAAGTCTGGGTACAAAACTTTCAATATTGCTGTTGGAAATAACCTTATGGAAGAGTCGTGGGCCTCAGATCTCTTTCGGCTGAACAAGAGTTTTATTATCCATAGATCTGGTGGCACAAAAAAAGAAATCTATTCAGGTTTATCTTTGGCCTCTCAATTTATATATAAAAGTATATTTCAAGACAATGATTCTGTATGGATTGCCCAAAAACAGGGTAGAGCAAAAGATGGTGTTGATGAAACAGACCCCGCCTTACTAAAAATGATTCATCTCAGCAAAAGAAAAACAGAATCAGTTGCTGATTATTTTAATTCATTGAAAGTGGTTCCGATCTCAATCTCATATGAGCTTGATCCTAATGATGTGCTGAAATCGAAAGAATTATTTGCCATGGAAGCAGGCAGTAGTTACATCAAACAAAAGAATGAGGATTTGCAAAGTATTGCTAACGGAGTTACAGGTTTGAAGGGCAATGTCACAATTAACATTGCTGCACCTATGTTATTTGAGCAGGATGATGATTACCAAGTTATAGGTGAGCAAATAACAAACTCGATTGTTTCTAACTATGAGCTTCATGCCACCAACTATGCTGCACTTCAGCTGCTAGGTTTAGATTTTCAATATACTCATCAATACACAGAGCAAGAGATAATTAAGGCTAAAGAAGTGTTAACAAAAAGAATGAGTAAATTAGAGGAAGGCGTACGCTCTAAATTCTTAGAACAATACGCCAATCCTGCTATCAGAAAGCTGAAGAAGACTTAGCTTGTGTGATAGCCCGTTTCGTTATGCTCGGTTAGATCCAAACCTTCATGCTCACTTTCTTCATCAACCCTTAGTGGTGTGATAAAAGAAGTAACTTTTAATGCAACCCATGAGAAGAGCAATGTCCAAAGACATATTATTACCACTCCTTGGAGTTGAATCATAAATTGATCAAAAACAGACGGATCAAACCCACTGGCTCCTGCACCCAAGAACCCATCTGATTTGCCTAAAAAAGCAATCATTAAAATTCCCAAAATACCGCCCACACCATGAACAGGAAACACATCTAAAGAATCATCAATTTTAAAGTAACCCTTTATCATCTGAGTTGCATAGAAGCAAACAAGTCCTGCAAGCAGACCAATCAAGAGGGCTCCTTGTGGGCCAACAGTTCCTGAGGCTGGTGTAATAGTTGCTAGACCAGCAACCATGCCAGTAGCGATACCAACAACAGTAGGCTTACCAGTTTTAATCCACTCAACCGTCATCCATGTTAATGCTCCTACGGCAGCACTAATATGGGTAACAAGAATAGCCATGGCCGCATTCGAGTCTGCTGCTACTGCACTTCCTCCATTAAAACCAAACCAACCAACCCAAAGCATTGCTGCTCCCATAACTACCATAGGTCTATTATGTGGAACTAATGCTCCGCTTGGAAATCCTTTTCGTGGACCTAACATCATTGCAGCAACAAGAGCCCCAACACCACATGTGGCATGAACCACTAGCCCGCCTGCAAAATCAATGACCCCAATGCCTGCAAGATAACCACCGCCCCAAACCATATGGCATGCTGGTAAATAGACTAGAGTTACCCAAAGGACAGTAAAGATACACATTGCATTAAACTTCATTCTTTCTGCAAAGGCTCCAACAACAAGGGCTGGAGTAATAACAGCAAAGGTCATTTGAAAAACAACAAATAAACTTTCAGGTAGAGTTCCAGATACTGATTCTCTTAATAGGTTTGAAAGAAAGAGCGCTTCAGTGCCTCCAATAACCGGACCATCACCTGAAAATGCAAGGCTGTATCCGTAAATGACCCATAGTACAGAGACAATGCAGCAAATGGCAAAGCATTGCATTAAAACTGATAGAACATTTTGTGTTCTTACTAGGCCGCCATAAAACAAGGCAAGACCAGGAAGAGTCATAAATAATACCAATGCTGTAGATGTTAGAATCCATGCAGTATCTCCAGAATTTATTTCTGAGGCAAATAAATCTGGCGCACTCATTCCAAATAAAAAAAGTAATCCTAAATTAAAATGTTTCATATATATCTCCTATATTTAGATGGCGTCATTGCCAGTTTCGCCGGTTCTGATGCGAATAACATCTTCAACACTGGTAACAAAGATCTTGCCATCACCAATTTTTCCAGTTCCAGCTGAAGCTGTGATAGTGTCCAATGTAGAATTTAAGTTTTCTTCAGGGACAAGAATTTCAAGTTTAATTTTAGGGAGTGTATCTACTGTGTATTCAGCTCCTCTATACAATTCAGTATGGCCTTTTTGCCTTCCATAACCTTTTACTTCACTAATAGTTAACCCTTCGACTCCTGATGAGACAAGCGCCTCTCTAACTTCTTGAAGTTTAAATGGCTTGATAATTGCTGTAATTAATTTCATCTTAGAGGCTCGCTGAAACAGAGAGATAAATACCATCTTCATCAACACCGCTATAACCATCATCTGTAAAGTCATAAGCAGTAATTCCACAATCGTATGAGCCACACTCAAAACTAAAGGTTAAGTTTGTGTTTTCTCCCATCTCATCATATTGACCATGTGAAAAGGAAACTGGTCCTACAGCATAAGAAATCTCAAGATAATCCGATGCGCTATCTTGACCTGAAGCATACAAGAATCCTAGATCACCAAAGCTAAGACCAAGATAGATTTCCTCAAATTTTAAATCAGGTGTTGAGTCTGGATAATCAAAAACAAGGTAGCCAAAATCAATGCCAACATTATCACTGAGTTCTGTTGAGTAGCCTGCGTAGTAATCTAGCTCTGATCCAGTGCCATTACCAAAATTAACATTTGAACCCCATACTCCTGCATAGAATCCAGAATCTGCTTCATAGTCAAAGCCACCTTGAATAGCTGGGCCATCGCTTTGAGTCATTCCTCTCCAAATGTAGTCGGTCGTAAAAGACACATTAGAACTAACTGCAGCAAAAGAGGGAATCGCAATCATTGCAGCAAGTAACATCAATTTTTTCATAATTTCTCCTATTTGTTATGAATTCATATTAAGTAGATGCAATTCTCGTGCCAATTAAAACTTTACCTGTTTTTTTGCAATCATTTATCTATTGAGGAATGTATAATCTTTGTTCAAAATTTAAAAAGATAGTTAAATCAAATATGGAGATGAAGCATGGAACTAAAAGATAAAGTAGCAGCAATAACGGGTGGTGCCTCAGGTTTAGGAGAGGCATCCACTAGACATTTTGTAGCCCAGGGTGCAAAAGTTATGATTTTAGATATAAATGATGACAATGCTAAAGCTATATGTGATGAGTTGGGTGATGAAAACGTAAAATACATCAATACAAATATTATGGAAGAACAGCCAGTGATTGATGCAATGACGTCTATTAAAGAATCATTTGGTAGGCTTGATGTAGCAATCAATTGTGCTGGAACAGGTTATGGTGCAAGAATTATTGGCAAAGATGCCCCTCATCCATTAGATCATTTCAAATTTATCATTGATTTAAATTTAGTTGGGACATTTAATGTTATGCGTTTAGCTGCCGAGCTTATGGACAAAAATGAAGCTGGTGAGGATGGAGAGAAGGGAGTGATTATTAATACTGCTTCTATTGCTGGTTATGAGGGTCAAATCGGACAATCTGCATACAGCGCATCAAAAGCTGGGGTTATTGGTCTTACCCTTACCGCAGCTCGAGACTTAGCAAGGCATGGCATAAGAGTAAATACAATTGCACCTGGAATTTTTGATACGCCATTAATGAAAATGGCGCCTGATAAGGTAAGGGACCCTCTTCTAGAATCTACTCAATTTCCTCATAGATTTGGTGTTCCAGCTGAGTTTGGTAATCTTGCGGCCCACATAGTTGGAAATACCTACTTAAATGGAGAAACTATTAGACTTGATTCTGCAATGAGAATGAAGCCTAGATAATGAAATACTCTGCGTATTACATTGAAGAGACTGATGGATCATTTATTGGCTCAGTCGCTGAGTTGGATTTGGAAAAACCCTCAGATAGTTTTGTTCAAATCAAGGTTTCTCATTCATCATTAAATTTTAAAGATGCCTTATCAGCTTCTGGAAATAAAGGCGTAACTCGTAATTACCCTTTTGTACCAGGCATAGATGCAGCAGGGGCTATCTCAGATGCAAACTCTACCAAGTTTGAGGTAGGGGAAGAGGTGATAGTTACTGGCTATGACCTTGGAATGAATACCCCTGGAGGTTTTGGAGAATACATTAATGTTCCAGAGGGTTGGGTTGTAAAAAAACCTGCAAATCTTTCAGCACTAGAAGCTATGTCAATTGGAACAGCAGGCCTCACCTCAGCGGCAAGTGTGTTGAAAGTTCTTGAATCATCTCAAGAGTCAAATCTACCTGTTTTTGTTTCAGGTGCAACTGGCGGTGTTGGTTCAATTGCTGTAATGCTGATGTCTAAAATAGGCAAAGAAGTTACTGCCTTAACTGGAAAAACTAGCTCAATAGATTTTTTAAGCTCAATAGGTGCTAACAATGTGATGATGAGGGATGATTATCTAGAAGCTCCTATCAAAGCGATGGAAAGACCTTTATTCTCCTGCGCAATAGATACAGTTGGCGGAAACATCTTAAGCAAGATGCTCCCTCAAATATCACCACACGGTGTAGTGGCTTGTTGTGGAAATGTTGCAGGGATTGAGGTTAATACAACAGTGTTTCCGTTTATTTTAAGAGGCATAAGTCTTTGTGGAATTGATTCAGCCGAAGCATTGATAGAATTCAAAACCAGTCTGTGGGAAAAGTTTTCAAATGAATGGAAGCTAGATCTTTCTTCAATAATAAAAGTTGTTACAAAGAATAATTTAGAACAAGAGATTGCTTTAATTTTAAAGGGTGGGCAGCAGGGCAGAGTAGTTTTAACACACGAGGAGTAATTATGTCAGAAAAGTACGACGAATATTTTGAATCAAAAGAAGCCAATGAAGACAGCAAATCTGATGCACGAGTTGCATTGATTGTAATAATTGTTTTTGTTGTAGCTGTAGTTTTTTGGGTTTCTGGCCAGTAATTACTCAGACAGAAACTTTTCAGCATCTAAAGCTGCCATGCAGCCAAATCCAGCAGAGGTAATGGCCTGCCTATAAATTTGATCTGAAACATCTCCAGCGGCAAAAACTCCTGGCACACTCGTTGAAGTTGCCATCCCAGCAGTTCCTGATTTTATTATTATGTAGTCATTCTTCATTTCTAACTGGTCTTTAAAAATATTAGTGTTTGGGTGATGGCCAATCGCAATGAATACTCCAGTCAGTTTTAATACACCCTTACGCTTTTCAGTGGAGATTTCTATTGAGTGAACACCTTTTTCATCACCTAATACTTCAAGGAGTTCAGAATTCCAATGCATCTCAATTTTTCCTTCAGTAACGGCATCGGCAACTCTATCTTGTAGAATTTTTTCAGCCCTAAGCTCATCTCTTCTATGAATTAAATGAACTTTTGAACATATTCTTGATAGATACAATGCTTCCTCTGCAGCTGTATTTCCGCCACCAATCACTGCTACTTCTTGATCACGATAAAAGAAGCCATCACATGTTGCACAAGCGGAAACGCCTCTACCTAAAAATTCTTTTTCAGATGGAAGGCCTAGATATTTGGCACTAGCCCCTGTAGATATAATTAAGGAATCACAAGACCAGTTTTGGCTTCCATGCAGCTTGAAAGGTCTTTCAGATAATTGAGTTTCATCTATATGATCATTGATCACTTGAACGTCAAACATTTCAGCATGTTTTCTCATTCTTTGCATTAACTCTGGTCCTTGCAAGCCATCAGGGTCACCAGGCCAATTTTCAACATCAGTTGTTGTAGTTAACTGACCGCCTTCCTCAGCACCAGTAAGAAGTAATGGATTAAGACCAGCCCTTGCAGCATATATGCTCGCAGCATATCCAGCAGGTCCAGAACCTAAAATTATGAGTTTGTGATGTTGATATTCCATGTGTGAATTATAAGATAGAGATTAAAGAAATTGTTATCTTTTCTAACTAAATAAGTTATATCTCAATATAATATTAGCAATAGGAGACAATCATCGCTAAAAAAATTGAAGACTCGAATTTATCAGCAGGAACATTAAAAAATGTTTTAGCATTTTTTTGCCTTGGCTTTGTTCTTTACATATTCATTTCATTGATTTCGTATTCTTCAATGGATCCGAGCCTTTCAACCATGAGCTCTCTATCAGGCTCAATTGAGAATTTAGGGGGTCCATTTGGGGCATATCTTTCAGATGCATTGTTTTCAGTTGCTGGAATTGGAGCGTATTTAATATTGCTAATACTATCTTTTGTTGCAGTAAGGCTGCTTTTCTTTTACCAACCCTCTAACAGAATGCACAAAACCATTAAATTTATTTCTGGTATTGTTTTAATATCTTCATTTTCTTCCTTATGCGAGTATTACTATTCTGGTGACTTCTTTCCTCAGTCTTCATCCGGTGGGTTAATAGGCAATTTAGTATTCACCAATTTATCAAATATATTTGGCGTAGTTGGCTCGTTGATATTTATAGTTATTTTTTTCCTTGCATCAATTTCTTTAACATTTTCTTTTTCATGGTTGTCAGTGATTGATGTTATTGGTAAAGGCGCAAAGTATTCATTTTTTCAATTTAATGCTAAGTCCAAGCAGGCAATTCAATTTATAGTTAATTCAATTAAATCAATTGATTTTTCAAGGTTTCGTAGTGAGAACAAGCCAGTATTAGATCGCTCTATTGCTGATGCCAAGCCAAGAGAGCTTAACCTGCCTAAATCATCACCATCGGTAGATGCTAAACCTCAGGAGATCACGCGGAGCGTCACAAAAACAGAGACTCCCAAAGCAGAATCATCAGTAAGCTCAACTGTATACAAATCTAAAGAAAAAAATTCTAACACTGCAATGCCTTCAACGGATCTGCTAGACCGAGTTCTTGATGATGGGTCTTCGCTTACAAAAGAGCAATTAGATGAGGTTGCAGATAGGCTTGAAATTAAACTGCAAGAGTTTGGTGTTGAGGCCAAGGTTGTCTCGGTCATTCCTGGTCCAGTGGTAACAAGATTTGAAATTCAGCCTGCACCTGGAACCAAGGCAAGCAAAATTACAAACATTGCTCAAGATATTGCTCGCTCACTCGCAGTGATGAGCGTAAGAGTTGTTGAGGTAATTCCTGGAAAATCAGTTGTTGGAATTGAAATACCAAATACAAATCGAAAAATGGTGCGCCTCACTGAAATTCTATCTTCCGATACATTTAATAATTCAACCTCGCCACTTTCAATGGCTTTGGGTCACGATATAGCCGGCAAACCAATCGTAGTTGACCTAGCCAAGATGCCTCACTTGCTAGTTGCTGGAACAACAGGATCTGGTAAATCTGTTGGTTTAAATGCAATGCTGCTAAGTTTATTATTTAAATCTGATCCTGAGGCAGTTCGTCTCATCATGATAGACCCGAAAATATTAGAACTTTCAGTCTATGAGGGAATTCCTCATCTCCTAACACCAGTTATTACAGACATGACTGACGCATCGAATGGTTTGAGGTGGTGTGTAGCTGAAATGGATCGAAGATATAAGCTCATGTCTGAAATGGGTGTCCGTGGCTTAGCTGCCTTTAATCAAAAAGTTGCTGAGGGAAAAGCTTCTGGAGCTCCGCTGCTTGACCCTTTTAAAGAGGATGAAGAAGTATTCTTAGAAGAGCTCCCTTCAATTGTTGTGGTTGTTGATGAGTTTGCGGACATGATTATGATTGTTGGTAAAAAAGTAGAACATTTAATTGCACGAATTGCTCAAAAAGCGAGAGCTGCCGGTATCCATTTAATTCTTGCTACCCAAAGACCCTCGGTTGATGTAATTACAGGTCTTATTAAAGCGAATGTGCCCTCAAGAATTGCATTTCAGGTTTCCTCAAAGATCGATTCCCGAACTATTCTTGATCAGGGCGGGGCAGAGCAATTGCTTGGAGCTGGGGATATGCTTTATCTGCCAGCTGGACAGGGTGTTCCGGAAAGGGTGCACGGAGCATTTGTTGGTGATGATGAAGTTCATCGCGTTGTTGATAGCTGGAAGAAAAAATCTGAACCAAATTATTTAGATGAGATTACGTCTGATCTTCATGAAACTGGACCAATACCAGGTTGGTCGGATGCTGATAATTCTGATTCGTCTGATGAAAATGATGAACTCTATGATGAAGCCGTAAGTTTTGTGATTGAATCAAGGCGAGCATCAATATCCGCAGTGCAAAGAAAACTAAGGATAGGCTATAACAGAGCTGCTCGAATTATTGAGGCAATGGAAATGGCTGGATTGGTTTCAGAAATGAGCAGCAATGGAAGTAGGGAAGTTTTGGTTCCAAAGCAACAATGATTGTTAGGGCATTAGTAATATTACTTCTTTCACCAATTGCCTTGGCAGAAATCCATTTATCTCCTGATTTGTTAAATGATCAACTAAAAAATAGTTATGCTTTTACCGAAAGATCATTAAGTAAAACAAACCTAAAAATTGAAGAATCAACAGGGAATATTTTATTTGATGGTGCGGGCTTAACCGTGAATGTTTTTACTCCATTCGAAGAGAAATATCGTTTAGAAGGGAACAAGGTTGAGATACATGACTTATTTTTAGATCAAAAGCAGGTTATTGATTTAGAGCAAACAAATAATTTTTTTCTCAGTATTTTGCTTAATGGCATTGAAGATAGTGCAGCCGAATACACTTTACATTATCTAAACAAATCTATTATTGAGGTTGTTCCAACAGACGGTTCCCCCAAAGTAACATTTTTATTTGTTAAAAATAAGCTTGATCTTGTTCGCTATACCGATTCTATTGGTGTTGAGCATGCAATAGAGTTAACACAAATATGATTAAAATTTTTTTAATAGCTTTTGGAGGCGGTTTAGGTGCCACAGCTCGGTACCTAGTCAATGACCTCTTTAAAGCAACATATATTTTCATGCTTCCCAGCGGAATAATGCTTATTAATTTTATTGGATGTTTTTGCATTGGAATTGGTATGGCTCAAATTTCTGATTATAAATCCAATGCTTATTTCTTTTTAATTGTTGGCTTCCTGGGTTCATTTACTACTATGTCTGCCTTCTCTCAGCAAACAATTGAAATGCTATACAATGGTAAAGATTTGAATGCCTTGATCTATGTTCTAGCATCAATTGCTTCATGTTTAATTGGGACTTATTTAGCTTACTCATTATTTAAAACAACATAACAATGATTGATACGAATTTACTTAAATCTGATCCACAAGTTGTAGCAGAAAAGCTGAAATTTAAAAATTATGATTTAGACATTTCGGCATTTGAAATTCTTGAATCTGATCGAAAGAAATTTCAAACTGAAACTGAAGATTTGCAGGCGCAGCGCAATACTCTGTCGAAAGAATATGGACTGCTAAAAAAAGAAGGCAAAGATAACACTGCCTTAAATAAAAAAATTGAGTCTATTAAAAAAGACTTGGATCAGTGCTCTGAAAAACTTGCTTTCTGCAAAAGTGGTTTAACAGATCTATTGCTAGATATCCCAAATATTCCTGATTCGTCAGTTCCTCATGGTGCAAATGAAGATGCAAATGTAAAAATAAGAGATTTTGGTGAGCCAATCATTTCTGGCGGGAAAGATCATCTAGATATAACTTCATTGATTGATACTGAATCTGCAAATTTACTGGCAGGCTCTCGTTTTGCTGTTCTAATTGGCAAAGTTGCCAAGCTGCACAGAGCTCTTATAGCTTTTATGCTAGATAAGGCACATGAAAATGGCTATGTTGAGCATTACCTTCCCATGGTTGCGAATACTGAGTCCTTAACTGCAACAGGCCAACTTCCTAAATTCTCTGATGATCTATTTCAGCTAACTGATGATTATTATTTAATTCCTACAGCAGAAGTACCTTTAACTAATTTATTTAGAAATCAGATATTAGACTCTAATGAATTTCCATTAAAGCTAACGGCTCATACTAGTTGCTTTAGATCTGAGGCAGGCAGCTATGGAAAAGATACCAGGGGCCTAATTAGACAACATCAGTTTGAGAAGGTTGAGTTAGTTCAAGTTTGTCACCCCGATCAATCATTTGCTGCATTAGAAAACTTAACTTCACATGCTGAGATTATTTTGCAAGAGCTTAATCTTCCTTATCGAGTAGTTGAATTATGCTCAGGTGATCTTGGTTTTGGGGCGGCAAAAACATATGATTTAGAGGTATGGATTCCCAGCCAAGAAACATATAGAGAAATCTCTTCATGCTCCAATTGCACTGATTTTCAAGCTAGAAGAGCAAAAATTAGGTTTAAAGAGGGTGGTACCTCTCGGTTAGCTCATACTCTTAACGGTTCCGCACTTGCAGCTGGAAGAGCTTTGATTGCAGTGATTGAAAATTATTACGATCAAAAAGGAAAAATCGAAATTCCAGAGGCGTTACAGGCCTATACAAAGTTCAAATCAATTGAAATTTAATCTTTTTTAAAATGTTACCTAATTGTTCCTTTTAATAAGTTGCAAAGAGGTATAAAATTATTTCAACGTCTTATTTTAATTTTTTAGAGGGAAATTATGAAATCTTTGCGTAACTTATTCATCGTTGCTGCCTTAATTGCTATTCCAGCATTTGGTCAGGAACTAACATCAGATATCACAGGTGTAGTAACAAATTCAGCTGGTGATCCAGTCGTAGGTGCCAATGTCACAGTCACTTATACCAAAAGCAATTCAAGCGTGACTAGAACGACAAACTCAAATGGTCGTTATAATGCTGGTGGCCTTAAGCCAGGTGGTCCTTACGATGTAAGCGTTCAGTCAGGTGTTTATCAATCCGAAACAACCGCAGGCATTACTTTGATTGTTGGAGATACTCGTAGATTAAATTTTTCTCTTGAATCAATTGACGAAGTTGTTGTAGTAGCTAGTGCAGGAACTGCATTGGACACTGGGTATGGTTTTGGTACAGCTTTGACTGCTAAAGATATTGAGCAAAACGCATCAGTAAACAGAGACCTTAAAGATTTTATTAGATTAAACCCAATGGTTTCATTGGATGATGCTGAAGATAACTATGAGGCTATTTCAATTGCTGGCGCACACCCAAGAACGAATGACCTTCGTGTAGATGGTGTTTCTTTTAATGATGACTTTGGTCTAAACGCAAATGGTTATCCAGCACAGAGAAGTCCTATTTCTTTAAATGCTATTGAACAGCTTTCTGTAAAAGTTGCTCCTGCATCAGTTGAGTACTCAGGTTTTAGAGGTGGTGTGATTGAGGTGATTACCAAATCAGGAACCAACGAGTTCACCGGTGAATTCTTTTCTTATGACAGAGGGGATTCTTTAATGGGTGATAAATCTGGTGAGGATGACTATTCATTTGATCTAGAGGATACTTCCGAAGGCTTTGCATTCGGTGGACCACTTATTAAAGATAAAGCATTTTTCTACGTTACATATGAAGAAGCTGAAGTTAACAAACCAATCACTCACGGACCAGAAGGTTCAGGACTGCCTAATGTTCAAGGCATTACAGTTGCTGAAGTAGACCAAATTAGAAACATTACCAAAAACAAATATGGTTTTGATCCTCTAGGTTACACATCAAGCAATCTTTCTGCTCAAGAATACATGACAGCAAGATTAGACCTGAATATTACTGACAACCATCGTCTCACAATTAACCACAAAGAAGTTGAAAGTTCTAAGCTAAATGGTGCTAACAGCTCGTATGGTACTTTTACTTTTTCATCTGCTGAATATCAAAAAGGTGAAAATACTGAAACTGATGGTTTCTTGCTTGTTTCTAATTGGTCAGATGATTTGATTACTGAAATTAGTTATTCCACAAAAGAACAAAAAACTTCACAAATGTCCCCAGTTGGGCAAAACCTTCCATCTTTCACAATTGAAAACTGTGGAGCAAGAGAGATTGTTTGTGAGGTAGGCCCAGATATTTACAGAAGTGCAAACGCACTTGAAACTGAAAACAGCTTCTTCAAAGTTAAAATGACTTACTATGATGATAATCATAAATGGACAGCTGGATATGAAACAAAAGAGTGGGACATTTATAATGTATTTATTGTTGCTCAAAATGGATCATATGACTTTGATGGTATCTCAGGATACGAGAGCCAAAAAGCTACTGGTTTCTTCCACAATAATTCAAGAGATCTTACAGAAGCAGGCGGAGCTGCTGCGTTTAAATATGATCTAACTTCTATGTATATTCAAGATGAGATTGAAATTTCAGATAAATTGAATGTCTTGGTTGGATTAAGATATGACGAATTTGATTCCGACGACGCGCCTTCCTTAAACCAAGGCTTTAAAGATACTTATGGTTTTGCTAACCAAGGCATTGCTGGAACCGATCTTCTAAATTACAGATTTAGTTTTGAGTATGAAATTGATGATGTGAGCTCTTTAAAGGGTTTATATGGAACTTTCTCATCTAAACTTCCAACTGTTTGGATTTCAAATGCTTATACAAATGACGGTGTAAGGATTGCTGCTTACAGCGGAAGAAATGCTCCTGGTTGTGATCCTACAACAGGTGTTACATCAACGCTTCCAGCTTGTGTAAATACTGCTATACAAAATGCACCTTTAACAGATGCAGTAATTAACTTTATTGCGCCAAGCTTTGAGTGGCCTGAGACCAAGACTCTTAATTTGACTTACGACAGACAAATTGGTGATTGGATGATGACTGCTACTTACTTGCATTCTGATCAAGAAGAAGCTTTGTATAAAATTATTGATGGCTCACCTTTAAAGGGCGATCAACCATTAACACCTACTTTAAAAGCACCTGATGGCAGACCTATCTACAACCAAACAGGTAGAAACACATACAAAGGCGGCCTCTATAATGAAAGTGGTGGAGAAAGAGAGGTAGTTTCAGTAGCTTTCTCTAGATACTTTAATGATGGTGATGGTTCATTCACAATTGGTTATACAAATCAAAACATTGATGAGCTGAGCGGTATGGCATCAACAACTGCTAATTCAAGTTATGGTAAATATGCAGCATCTGATTACAACAATAGGACTGCGCAGCGCTCAATTTATGAGACAGAGCACAGATTGTTTGCGACCATGTCATCAACTCATTATTTCTTAGGTGCTGACAAGCCAACAACTTTCAATCTTTACTTCGAAAGAAAATCTGGTCTTCCTGGAACCTATTCTTGGGATACATACACTTCAAGAAACTATGGTGGGACTGCTTATCAAAGAGAGGCTTTTGGGTATGAGAAGAATCTAAATGATGATAGCTCTCATTTAATCTATGTTCCAACAGGACTCACAGATCCTAATGTATGTTGGGGCTCATGTGCTGGAGCACCTGATTTAGCAATTGCTAACCAGGTCCTTGACATGCTTTATAATCAGCTTGGCCTAGCATCATATGCAGGACAAATTGTTCCAAATGGAGTGTACGAATATCCATGGCAAACATCACTAGATCTTAAGATTACTCAGATTCTTCCTGGTTTCAGAGCTGAAGATGAGTTCGTTATCAGCTTGGGAATAGAAAACTTACTTAATCTTATAGATTCTGATAATGGTGAGATTAAATACGGTCCATATAATGGAAAAATGGCCGTTCTTGATATGTACATGAACGATGATTTTTCTAAATATATCTATCCTAACTATAAAGGTAGAGGATATCCTGATTGGGCTTATGGTTTTAACCAAAATAACCCTAAAGGTATTAGAAAATCAGCTGTTAACAGTATATGGAGAGCCCAACTAGGCTTTACATATAAGTTTTCATTCTAGGATAATTTAAAATTTTAAAAGGGCGGTCTCTACCGCCCTTTTTTTTGCTAAAATGAATTATGTCCTTTAATTTAATTCCTGCATTCTCAATGTCTGATATCCAAGACAGAGATACTAAAACTATTGCTGAGCTTAAATCAGCTCTCACCACTCATGGGTTTTTTACAATCACTGATCATGGTATTGCTGATGAAATTTTGGCTGCTAGCTATTCCCTAAGCAAAGATTTTTTTTCACTTCCGGTAAATATTAAAAATGAATATGCTCACCCTGAAAGCGCTGGTGCTCGTGGTTACACTCCCTTTGGAAAAGAAACAGCTGTAGGTGAAACTACTCCTGACTTAAAGGAGTTTTGGCATCATGGCCCAAATACGGATCAATCCTATGACCCAAGGATTGCTCGGAATATCTCAGTATCAGAGATTGAACAATTCAATGGTCAATTTGACCTATTGTTTGCTCAGCTTAATCAATTAGGCATGAAAGTTCTTAGTGCAATTGCAGTAATTTTAAACAAGGAACCAGACTTTTTTGATTCTTGGGCTCTGAAAGGTAATTCCGTTTTAAGACTTATTCATTATCCACCCATTGAAGATTCTTCTAATGTGTTAAGAGCAAGAGCGCACGAAGATATAAATTTAATTACTTTGCTGGTTGGTGCTGAGGAGTCAGGGCTTGAGGTCCAAAATCCAAACGATGAGTGGATTCCAATTGCTGCTAAAAGTAAATCTATAGTTTGTAATATTGGAGATATGATGCAATTAGTAACTCGCTCAAAACTCAAAAGTACAAGCCATAGAGTTGTAGATCATAATTCAAGCTCTTCTGCATCTAGGTATAGCATGCCTTTTTTTCTCCATCCATCCCCTGAAATAGAGCTCTGTTCCATTGTCGATGATTCAACAGAATCTATAAGCGCACATGATTTTTTAGAGGAAAGATTAAAGGCAATTAAGTTATACTAAGCCATGACAATTTACTCGATGCTTCAAATTATTATTGGCTTTATCGGCATGGTCTGTATTGCTATACCTTTTTCACAAAATAGATCCTCAATTAATTACAGACACATAGTTGCTGCAATTTTTCTGCAAATTATCTTAGCTTTTGCTTTATTAAAAATACCCTTCATTGTGCAAATCTTTGCTTATCTTTCCGAAGGTGTAACAGCCTTGCAGTCAGCTACGCAAGAGGGCGCAGAATTTGTTTTTGGATATCTCAGCAACACTTCTTCATCACCATTTGAGAATTCTGGTACTGGAAATTCAATGATTTTCGCTTTCCAAATCTTACCCCTAATCATTGTTATCTCAAGCCTATCTGCATTACTCTGGTTCTGGAATATTCTGCCTTTAATTATCAGAGCTATTTCTAAAGTATTTGAAAAACTATTTAATATTGGTGGCCCTATCGGATTGGGTGCAACCGCTAATATTATTATGGGTCAGGTAGAGGCTCCTTTGTTAGTAAGGCCCTATTTGTCAAAGATGAGTGAGAAGGAACTATTAATTTTGATGACGGCTGGTATGTCTACTGTGTCAGGCTCCATTATGATTGCTTTAGTATCAATGCTTGCCCCTCAGTTTCCTGATTTAAATCTGATTCAACATCTGGTTTCAGCTTCAATCCTATCTATACCTGCTGCAATAATGTACGCAAATATTATGATTCCATCTGCTGAAGTTACTAACTTTGATGGCAATTCTGTGCCTAAGGTTTATGACAGCTCAATGGATGCAATAACTAGAGGCACCAGAGATGGCTTAGATATTTGTTTAAATGTTGGTGCAATTCTCATAGCCTTTATTGCTTTAGTGTCATTGCTAAACTCTTTGCTTGCAATATTTGGTGGTTGGATTGGTATTTCAGACCTTTCATTGCAACTTATCTTGGGCTATATCTTTTTTCCAATAGTTTGGCTTATGGGAGTTCCTCTCTCTGAAACCTTAGCTTCAGCAGAGTTATTGGGTCTAAAAACAGCCCTCAATGAATTCGTTGCATATGGAGCTCTTGCAAACTTAGAGCCTGACGTTTTATCAGAAAGATCTAAGCTTATTACTCTGTATGCCTTATGTGGTTTTGCTAACTTTTCTTCAGTTGGAATTCTCGTCTCAGGTATTAGCGCTATGGCACCAGAAAGAAAAAATGACCTTATCAAGGTATCATTAAAAGCTTTGGTTGGTGCAACTTTAGCCTCGTGCATGACCGGTTTAGTAATAGGGATTTTCTAATTTAGAAAAACAATTGAAGCATTGAGAAATGCAGCAAAACTTAACCATAGAATATATGGTAAGTATAAAAAATATAAAAGTGTCGATTCTTTTTTCAGCGTCATCAGTATTCTTTGATTGATAAAAAGCAGTACAGAGATATTTACTAAGGCTAGGAGTGGTGCATGGAAGAAGAAAAAGATCCAAGACCATGCCGCATTTAACCCTAGCTGAAAAATAAATGGCTTCCATATAATATTCGCTGCTTTGAATGAAACAAATGCCATTAATGCATAGAGGATTGGCCACACGATACCAAAAATAAAGCTTGGCGGATTTAAAGGGCTTTTAATTAAGGCTGCGTACCATCCATCGGAATTAATATATATATTTGCTAGAGAGCCAATAACCGATGCGAGCAGCACCAAGAAAGGTAAAAGATACTTCATACCTAACTAAGCTTTTTCAACTAAGATAGAGCAGATTGAATACCCAGCTCCAAAGGAGCAAATAATCCCTTTTTGCCCTTTCTCCAAATGATTGTATTTATGAAATGATATCAAGGAGCCAGCCGAGCCGGTATTTGCATATTCATCAAGTACATTTGGAGCTCTTTCAGGTGGGAAATCATCACCCAGAAGTTTCTTAACTACGTAAGTATTCATATTAATGTTTGCTTGGTGCAGCCAGTATTGCTCAACTTCTTGTGGAGATAAATTATTTTCTTCAAGGTGCTCGGTAATTAAAGATGCAACCATTGGCATTACCTCTTTGAAAACACTCCTGCCATTTTGTACAAATAGCAACTCAGCTTCTGAGTATTGTTTACTTTCTATTGAATTCATAAAGCCAAAATTATTTCTAATATTATTAGAAAAATGAGTTTTTAATTTCGCATTGATAATTTTGAATTTATTTTTTGACTGCGAGTCTTTTTCAACCACAGTCGCAGTACAAACATCACCGAAGATAAAATGACTATCTCTATTTTTATAATTATTATGAGCAGAGGTAATCTCAGGGTTAATCACTAAGATTTTTGATGCCTTTCCAGCAGCAATATCAGAATATGCATTACTAATCCCAAAGGTTGTGGAGGAGCAGCCTACCATCATGTCGTATGCATAACCTTCGATACCTAATTCATTTTGAACCTCAATAGCAATTGCAGGATATGCTCTTTGAAGATTTGCTGTTGAGACAATTACTGCATCTATATCTTTCGCATTTAACCCGGCATTTTCTAATGCTTCATTAGCAGCCATAACACTGACTTCTGCGCAAAGGGACAGAGCATCATCACTTCTTGCTTCTATTTGGGGCTTCATTAATTTAGGGTCTAGAAGAGAATCCTTTTCTACAACATACCTATTTTGAATGCCTGAGGCTTTAACTATAAATTCAGATGAAGAAGGTTCCAGTGCCTTTATAGCTCCTGCATTAATTTGATCGGCATGCTCATCATTGAATAGACGAACATATTCGTTAAAAGACTCTACAAGCTCATCATTTGAAATTTTATGAGGTGGAGTCCAGATACCTGTCCCAGAAATATATATATCTTGCATGCGTTTACATTATTACATGTTATTTTATAGTCTTATGGAGATAATATCATTAGATACAAACTCTAACTCTAATCTACATTTTGAGATGCATTATTCTCATTTAGATATTGTATTGGGCGTAGTTCAAATTTCACATGGCATGGCTGAGCACAAGGTAAGATATCAGCATTTTATAGATCATCTAAACTCTGAAGGCTTTCACGTAGCAATTTACGATCATCGGGGCCATGGCAACAGAATTATAGATAAAAAGATTGGTTATTTTGCTAAAAAAAGCGGATGGAGTTGCGTTGTAAATGATTTGATTGCAGTTCATCAAAAAACAAACAGCCTGTTCCCTGACTTACCTAAAATACTACTAGGTCACAGTATGGGCTCTTGGATAAGTCTTTCGGCCATGCAACAAGAAACAGCATTTAATATGTTACTGCTATCCGGATCAAGTTATCCCAATTCTTTTGAAACAGTATTGCAAAAAATATTATTAAAAATTGAAATATTAAGATTGGGTGCTCAGGGCTATAGTAAATTTATACATAGGGTTATTTTTGGTGGTTTTAATTCTAAGTTTGAAGATGCTGTCAGCCCAAATGATTGGCTTTCAAGAGATTTTGAGGTTGTAAAAAAATATACAGAAGATTCTTTATGTGGGTTTGTTGTTTCCAACCAACTATGGCTCGATGTTGTAAATGGCGTTGAGTCAGTATTTACGCCCATTCAGCTAAGATTAATCGATAAAAATATTCCAATATTGGTATTCTCAGGATCAGAGGATCCAGTTGGCTCAATGGGGAAAGGAACTCAGAAATTACATGATTGCTTAGTAAACATTGGCTGCAAATCAAAGCTTTATCTTGTTGAGGGTGCGAGACATGAAACTCTTAATGAAACAGATAAAATGAACACTTATAATTATGTTTTATCATTTTTAAAGAAGAATTTATAAGGAGTTTAAGTTGGACCTAACAAATAAAGTATCTCTAATTACAGGAGCGGGCCAAGGAATAGGCGAGGGCATTGCAAGAACTCTTGCAGCTCAAGGATCAAAAGTTATTCTTGTTGATCTTAATGCTGATTCAGCTGGAAAAGTTGCGCATGATATTAATGATGAATTCTCAGGCTCTGCCTTAAGTTTTGAAGCAGACTTAACTGATTCAAAAGCCATTTCAGCAATGCTCGCTTTTGGAAAAACTCACTTCAATAAAATTGATTGTATTTGTAACAATGCTGCAGCTTCCAAAGGCATTGGCCCTATTGAAAATTATTCTCTTAACGAAGTACAGGCAACTCTTGACCTGACGTTTACATCTTTGTGGAAATGCCTGCAAGCTGAGGTTATGTTTTTAAAAGAGCAATCTACCCCTGCATCAATAGTAAATATTTCATCTAATTCAGCCATTAATGGTTATGCCTTCAACTCTATTTATGCAGCCAGCAAGGCAGCAGTGAATAACTTAACTCAATCGGTTGCAAAAGAGGTTGCTAGAAACGGCATAAGAGTGAACGCAGTCTCCCCAGGTACTATAAACACTCCGGGTGTTAAAAAGTATTTTGAAGAAGAGCCAAAGGCAAAAAAAATGCTTGAAAGATCTTCTTTACTGCGAAGAATAGGCGAACCAGAAGAAATTGGTGAACTAGTATCATTTTTGTTGTCTGATAGAGCTTCCTTTATTACAGGTCAAATTATCTCAGTTGACGGCGGCTCATCAATTAATTAGCTCCATGATTAAAAAGATTTATAAATATCCAGAGCTTGTTCGGGTTGAGAAGAATGATGTTCGATATTACCGCGATTCTCAAGAAAATCTTGTTCCTTCTGTAACTACCATTCTTTCAGCCACTGGAGATCATTCTGGTATTGATGCATGGAAAAGAAGAGTTGGCCCAAAAACTGCAAAAGCTGTAGTTGAAGAAGCTACCACTATTGGAACAGCAGTTCATTTGGCAATTGAGAACTACCTTAACGGAGAAAATTGGGATCAGTTTTCTGATGATAAATTGGGCTTAATGGCTCATCAAATTGCAAAACGTTTTGTTGACGATTGTTTGATTGATATTGATGAAGTTTGGGGCCTTGAATCAGGCTTGGTGGTCGATGGTTTGTATGCTGGTACCGCTGATTGCATAGGAATTTTTAAAGGTAAGCCTACCATTATTGATTTTAAAACAGCAAAAAAAATAAAGCGCAAAGACTGGATCGAAGATTATTTTCTTCAAGGTGCTGCTTATGCAAATGCGCACAATGTTATGTATGAAACAAACATAGATTCAATAGCAATTTTAATGGTAGACCGAGATTTATTATTTAAAGAATTTTTGATTAGCAATAAAGAATTCGAAAGCTTTACGGCAAAATGGAAACACAGAATTATAGGTTACTATAAAACACATGAAATTTTAGGGAGAGAATAAATGAATGATTTAAAAAATAGGGTAGTTATGATTACGGGCGCTAGCTCTGGCTTTGGAAAAGAAGCCGCAAAAATGTGTGTTGAGCTTGGTGCAAAAGTAGTGCTTGGTGCTCGCCGAGAAAATAACCTAAAAGAATTATGTGATGAGCTTGGTTTAGATTCAGCCACCTACAAAGTAGCTGACGTAACTTCAAAAAAGCAGATGCATGCTTTAGCAGACCATGGCATAAAAACTTTTGGCAGAATTGATTCCTTGGTAAACAATGCTGGTGTGATGCCTTTGTCCCTTCTAGAAAAAGGTAGAACAGATGAATGGGATCAAATGATTGACGTTAATATTAAAGGTGTTTTGTATGGTATTGATTCAGTCTATTCGCACATGCTTGAAAGGGAGTCTGGACAAATAATTAATATATCTTCTGTTGCAGGAAAAAGAGTGATGCCAGGGAGCGCCGTTTATTCTGGAACTAAGTATGCTGTTAGAGCTATCTCTGAAGGTTTGAGGCTTGAGTCTTCAGGGAAGCTTCAAGTTACTTGTATTTACCCTGGGGCGTTCACCACAGAGCTTGCTTTTTCAATCAAAGATGAATCAATGATGCAGGCTTTAATTAGCAGAGGCCTTGGAGATATAGCGCAGCCTGCAGAAAGAGTTGCTGAAGCAATTATCTATGCTTTGCAACAAGATCCCGGTGTTTCTGTAAATGAAATTGTTATAAGACCTACAGCTCAAGAAGCTTAATTTTTATTCCATGCTAAAGTATTTTTTCCCACTACTGTTTTTTAGCTCAACTACAGTATCAGCAGCCCCTCAATGCCTTGAAGCAGACCTTATACTTAATAATGGACACATATATAGCGGATTAAGTGAGCAATCATACAAGGGAACAATAGCTATAAAAGGCTCAAAAATTACTTATGCTGGGGAATCCCTATCTCAAAACAAATTCCATTGCTCGGGAGCAAAAGTTATTGATCTCGATGGAAAATATATTTTTCCTGGCTTTACTGATGCTCATGGCCATTTAAAAGGCATTGGCTACAGAGAGCTTACTTTAAATTTACAAGGCATTTCATCATTAGCAGAAACCCTTGATATTGTGCAAACATTTTTGCTAACCAAGAAGCCAGGTGAATGGGTCATAGGCAGAGGTTGGATTGATAAACTTTGGCCTGAAAAAAGGTTTCCAACCAAGCAAGATCTTGATAAGTTTTCTAAAAGTCATCCTGTTGTCCTTGAAAGAGCTGACGGACATGCAGTTGTTGTTAATAGCATTGTTTTAAAAATGGCTAATATTAATTCAGGCACTCAAAACCCCCAAGGTGGTTTTATAGAAAAAGATGCTAATGGAGAACCAACAGGTCTCCTCGTTGACATGGCTACAAATCTTATTGCAGATCTGATCCCTAAACTCACACGCGCCAATGATAAAAGAGCTTTTTTAGAAGGCATTAAAAGAAATGTAAGTTTGGGCTGGACTCAAATTCATGTTCCAGGCGGAACCTATGAAGATATCTCTATCTTAGAAGAAATTAAATCTGAAAATAATCTTCATCAACGTATTTATTTTATGGTTAGTGATGGCGAGCCGGCAGATAGACTTTTAGAAGAGGGGCCAAGCATAGATCCTGAGCACTTGCTTACTGTTAGAGCAATTAAAATGTATGCAGATGGAGCTCTGGGTTCAAGAGGAGCAGCCTTGCTAGAAAAATACAACGATTATGATGGTCAAGGGGTATTTATTTTTCTTGAAGAAGAGACAAAACCAAGGCTGGCAAAGGCTCTTAAAAAAGGCATACAAATTGGAACTCATGCCATTGGGGATCACGGAAATAGAGTGGTTCTAGATTGGTATGAAGATGCATTTGAGGATGCCCGAAATAATAACAATTCTTTAATTGATCCAAGGTGGAGAATTGAACACTCACAAAACATAACTCCACAAGACCAGCAAAGGTTTGTTGACTTAAAAATTATTCCTTCCATGCAAGCGTCTCATGCAATAGGCGACCTTCATTTTGCTGTTGATCGTCTTGGGTTGGAAAGAATTAAAAATGCCTATGTTTGGCGGAGCCTAATTGATCAAGGTTTGATAATTGCAGGTGGAACAGATGCCCCTGTTGAAATTGGTGACCCAAGGATTGAATTTTATGCGGCTGTAACCAGGATGGATGTTGACGGTTATCACGGCGAAGGCTGGAATCTAGATCAGAAAATTACTAGATTTGAAGCACTTAAGATGTTTACAATTTGGCCTGCTATTGCCTCTTTTCAAGAAGATGTAAAAGGAACAATTGAGGTTGGAAAGTTGGCTGACTTCTCTATTTTTGATTCTGACTTAATGCTGGCTCCTGAGAATCAAATTTTAAATTCAAAAAATATTCTTACCATAGTAGGTGGGCGCATAGTATTTCAAGCTTTATAAGACTATTTGCTGTCGAGGATTAAATCTGAACACTTGGCTCCAATCACATTGCAAGTAGCATTGGTATTGCCTGAAATAATTTCTGGAAAAATTGATGCATCGGCAACTCTAAGTCCGCTGATTCCTTTGACTCTTAATTGATCATCAACAACACACTCTGAACCAATGCCCATTTTACATGTACCTGTTGGATGATACACAGATAAAGATTCATTTTTAATAAACTCTTTTATGTCAGCTTCAGTATTAATTATATAACCTGGCTGTAACTCCTTAGCATCAAGTTCCTGCATTGCAGGAGTTCTAAATATCTCTCTTGTTTTTTGCACTCCCTCAATCATTGCTTGCAAATCATTGTCTGTTGAAAGGTAATTAGCATGTATTTTAGGAGCATCATTTGGATTAGATGAAACTAGCTCTATGTGACCGCGGCTTTTGGGTCTCAGGTTGCATACTGAAGCAGTAATTCCTGATGAAGGCTTCATTGAGCCATTTTTATTATACTTACCAGCACCTGGTGCAAAGTGGATCTGAGCATTAGGAGTTTTTGCCTCATTACTTGTTTTAAAAAATACCCCGATATCAGAAGCAGGATATGTCATCAACCCTTTATGTTTAGCATAGAAGTTAAATAGATTAGCAATCATTCTAAGTGGCTTCATTAGCTCGCTAAATGTATTTAATGTATCAATCTTATAACTAATGTTAACGGTTAAATGATCTTGCAAGTTTTGACCAACACCCGGAAGATGATGGATCAGCGGAATCCCTAGATCTTTTAAATGAGTTGTTGGACCAATTCCAGAAAGCATTAGTATTTGAGGAGAGTTAATACTTCCCCCTGATAATATTATTTCAGAGGAACATCCTATGACCTTGGTTCCATTTTTATTGTTTATTTTTACTCCAATGGCTTTTTTGTTTACCGTGATAATCTTTTCAACTGTGGTGTTTACAAGTAAGTCTAAATTTGGCCTATTAAGAACTGGTTTTAAAAAAGCATCAGCAGCACTAAACCTTTGGCCATTTTTAATATTCACTTGATATTGACCAAAACCCTCTTGGTCTTGGCCGTTAAAATCATCATTGCTTTTAAGACCATATTGTTCACATGCTTTTAAAAAAGTTTTTGAAGCATTGAGGATGGGTTGATAGGTTTCTGTCCAAAGCTCACCAAAATTACCATGATATTGATCTTCATGATTTTGATTATTTTCTAAGTTTGTAAAATACTTCATCAAGTCTCGGTAGCCCCAACCATTGTTTCCTGCTTGCTCCCAAGCAAGATAATCCTCTGCCTGACCCCTGATGTATAACATTCCATTGATAGAACTGCTTCCACCAAGAGTTTTACCTCTTGGCCAATTTATTGTTCGATTATTTAAATTAAGTTCTGGCTCAGTCTCATAACACCATCCATATTTTTTATTTTTAAATAGCGAACTTGCTGCTAATGGCATTTTAATTGAGGGGGAATTATCCATTGGTCCAGCCTCAATTATTAATACAGAATTTGAGGGATCCTTAGAGAGTTTGTTTGCTAAAACACAACCTGCACTTCCTGCACCAACAATGATATATTTATGGCTAAATTTCATAAATCTAATATCACTCAGGTACGAATATGCGTCAAGTAATTGCTATAGGAGGAGGGGGCTTTGGCAGGACCCAAAAATCTCATTTAATTGAACAATACATCTTGGATCAATCTAGCCAAGAAAAACCAAATATTTGCTTTATCCCAACTGCAACCGGAGACCTAGATCCTTATGTTGTAAATTTCTATACTGTCTTTTCAAAATTAAATTGCAACCCATCACACATAAGTTTTTTTAAAAGGACCATCGATCTCGAAGAGCATATTTTAAATCAAGATGTTATCTTTGTGGGAGGTGGTAATACTAAGAGCATGTTGGCAGTATGGAAGGATTGGGGCTTGGACTTAATTTTAAAGAAAGCTTATGATCAAGGCGCTGTGATGAGCGGAGTAAGTGCCGGTGCAATTTGTTGGTTCGAGCAGGGTCTTACAGACTCCTGGGCCAGTGAACTAAAGATGATGCCTTGCATGAATTTTATTTCTGGCAATTGTGCACCACATTATGATGAGGAGCCTCAAAGAAGACCAGCAACAAAAAAATTACTTCAAGATAATGCAATAAGTTTTATGTATGGAATAGAAGGTGGGGCAGCACTTCATTTTATTAATGAGCAACCCGAGAAAACGGTTAGATTTCAAAAAAATAAACATTCCTATAACGTAACCTTAAAAGATAGCACAGTCTCTGAGAAACCATACCCAATCAAGGAGCTAGAGCAATGAATTTATGGAGACTAATTAATCCCTTTGTAGCATTACTTGCTAGATCGCCTCTACACTTTTTGATTAGCCATCAGCTTTTAGTCGTAAGTTTTAAAGGTATCAAGAGCGGAAAAAGCTATCTAATCCCAGTGAGTTATCACAAACATGATAATAACTACACTGCAGTCACTCTCAGATCAAATGTTTGGTGGAAAAATTTAAAGAAAGGCTCTACTACGCAAATTTGGCTCAAAGGCAAGCTAGTTCAAGCCGATATCCAGCTTGAGTTTGTTGACAATGACCTAGTAGCAGACACATTAACGGACCTTGTTACAAACAATTCGATCGATGCTTTTTTTGCTAAAATTAAATTGAACAAGGATGGTTCACCAAATCAAGAAGACTTAACAAAGGCTGCATCATTGCACACAGTGCTTAAGTTTACTGTCTAATCTTTATTTGTTGCTCTGATCTAATCTCCATCTGAGTTTTGCCTTCAAATTCAGAAATGTAACCTTTAACACATACATTTTTTCTTTTTAAAAATTTTTCTGGTTTATAAGAAAAGTATTGTGAAAATCGACCAAACCAAATCAAGCCGGTCATCTGTTGATTTGGGTAATCGCGTCCAAAGTTAAGAAAAATTGGTCCCCCGGAAGACCTTTTTAAATATTTTGTAGAGACAATTCTGCCGCATACAATTTTTGTTTCTCCAACATACTTGTATGCTTCTTTAACATCAATTGCTTGTTCTTCCTGGGCAAAAATATTTGTAGAATTTAGCAGAAGAAATAAAGAAAGCAGAATTTGGTAATGGTGTTTAGAATTAGATTGCATCCTCTTATAATAATATATATTTGATTTTTAATCTGAATAAGTTAATTTATAACTTAACCAACTTAATTTTTTGAGTCTTTTATGTTTACAAGAATGGATCAAAGTACAGAAGAGGAATGGCAGCATATCAGCGAAGAGCATATGCCGCATATATTTGATATGCCAAAAAGAATCATCTCAATGCTCAAACAAGCTGAAGAATTAACTCTGGGTTTTGGAACAGATCAGCTGCATCATGCTCTGCAGACTGCAACAATGGCAAGAAGAGCAGGGGCTGAAGATGAAATGGTTTTAATTAGTTTAGTTCATGACATTGGTAAAGTGATCAATGTCCCAAATCATGGTCAAATCGCAGCTGAAATGATTAAACCCTATGTTAGCGAAGACGCGTACCATGTCATTAGAACTCATCAAGACTTTCAGGGCGAGCATTACTACCATTACATGGGTAAGCCGCAGGATCTTCGTAAGCAATATGAAAATGAATCTTGGTATGCAAAAGCAACAGAATTTACAGACGATTGGGATCAAGCAGCTTTTGATCCAGATTACAAAACAGATTCTTTGGAATCATTTGAGCCACTGATCATTAAATTTTTTGCCGCACCTCACACCATATAAGATTAAAGGATGAGCGCTCGCTTATTTTTACTTAGCATCTTTGGTTTTAGTTTTAGCGGTTGCTCCTCTTCATTGTTAGAGTCCAGAGTAGAATCAAAATCCAATGTCAGTCTTTGCCATAGCATGGTTTATAAAAAAAAATCTCTTTCAGTTAAATCTTTTACATTAATGCTGCAAGAGGCTCTAAAAAGAGATCTTAATTGCCAATCAATTGCTGAGGAAATACTCAAATTTCAGCAAAAAAATTCAGGCATGTCAGGAGATAATTTTATCTCTAATGAGCCCTCATCCAATCCTCCAACAGAAGGAATAAACCCAGCAACAGGCCAAGCTCCAAAATAAATCAACAGGTTTATTTTATACATATTATTTACTTTGCAGTAAAACTAATATTCATGTACTTTATCAGTAATTGTTAGATCTAAATTTATTCTTTATTCAGATTTAACTTAATTTTAATAATTAAAATAAGGGGAATTTCAATGAATTACTGTAAATGGTTATTCGTGTTTTGTTGTGTAACTTTTGTGTCAATTGAATCTTATGCTCAAGACATTGAAGAGGTTATGGTTACTGGTTCATACATCAAAGGCAGTGCAACTGATGGCGCATCACCTGTTGAGATAATAGACCGAGATACAATTGAGGATATTGGGGCAACTACAATTGCTGATATCACTAGGAACTTATCGGTCAATTCTGGATCAGAGAATAATTCTGATTCTTTTACGCAGGGAGCTACCCAAGGCACTTCAAACGTAAATTTAAGAGGTTTGGGTCTTTCATCAACATTAATTCTTGTGGATGGAAGAAGGCATACTCTTACAGGGGCAACAGCCAATGATGGTAGCGCTTTTGTAAATACCAACGCAATTCCAACAGTAGCTGTTGAGAGAGTTGAAGTTTTAAAAGAGGGTGCAGCATCAATCTATGGTTCTGACGCAGTCGCCGGAGTTGTCAATTATATTTTTAGAAGAGATTTTACTGGTGTTGAGTTTGAATTCTCAAGCCAAGAAGCTGATATTAGTGGCCAAACAGATGATAGGATGAGTGTTATATGGGGTGCTAAAAATGGTAATTCAAATTTTGTATTAGCAGCCAGTGTGCTTGATAGATCACCAATGTCGGGTGCTGACTTTGATCCTAGTTTGGCTCAACTTGGTATAAGTGGTCTAGGAACTAGCTTCTTGTTGTTTGGACCGAGCACTGTGGATTCAGGGCCATATGCGGGAACCTATTCTCCATTTCAAAATGTTGCAGATCCTTCATGTGTAGCAAACCAAGGAATATTGATTCCTCAAGCAAGTGGTGAGAGATGTGGCTTTGTTTACGGCCCAAGATTTAATGTCGTGAATGATGAAGATCATGAAAGCATGTATGGCTCATTCAAAACATTACTGGGAAATGGAAATGCATTCGAGATTGATTATATGAGTACAGCCATTGATGTAAATGACAACCCGCAGTCTCCATCCTATCCCGCTCTTTCATATTTAAGTCCTGCCAATGCAATTATGCCTGGAACGGGTGGAAATCCATTTGGTGTGCCAGTCTTATGGTTAGGCAGAGCCTTAGGTTCAGCCTTCCCATCACCTATTGCCCCAAGAGAGATCGAAACAGATAGATTCTCAGTTGGCCTATCTGGTGATTTTGATAATGGCTTTGATTGGGATGCTCATTACACAGTTAGTAGTGAAGATTTTTATGGTCAACAGCCTGATACAAGTACATCTAAATTTAGCGCAGCAATTAAAGGTAATGGTGGAAGTGCAGGAAACCAAACTTGGGACTTGTTTACTCCTTCAAATAATTCTGCTGATTTAATTAAATGGATATCTACAAATCAACAAACATGGACTGAAACAGAATTAGCTGTTTTTGATTTTGTTGTTTCTGGTCAACTGGGATCAGTTGATATCGCTTCAGGTTTTCAATACAGAGATGAAACATTTAATGTAGCACGTGGCGCCTCATCTATTGCTCAGTTTGATGCAGCTGGAAATATCACAGTGCCTGCTGATTTACTATTTTTAGGTGGTGGCCTAGAAAGTAATGCAAGCAGAGATGCTATGGCTGTCTTTGTAGAAGGATCCGTGGATGCTTCAGATAAGCTTGAGTTAAAAGGTGCACTAAGATATGAGGATCTAGACTCAGATAGTTCTATTAATCCAAAAATTGCGTTTAAATATCAAGCTTCAGACACTCTCGCATTTAGAGGATCATTTAGTACCTCATTTAGAGAGGCTTCTTTGGCCCAGTTAACTTCAACTAGTATTGGTTTGCAGGGTATTCAGGATTACAACGCTGATGGTTCACCAAAAGGCGGCACTGTCTTTATTAGAATTGCTGCGAAAAATAATCCAAACCTTGCACCAGAAGAATCAGACAACATGAACATTGGTGCATTATGGAATCCAACGGATCAACTTTCTATGAAATTAGATTATTGGGCTATTGATTACACCGATGTGATTACCATTGAAAATGCTCAGGGTAAAGTTGCAGCTAACCCCAATGATCCTGATGTAAAAAGAACCACTGGTGGAACTCTTACAGGCGTAACTACCAAGTATTTTAATGCAAGCCAAGTCAATACAAGCGGTATAGATTTTGAATCAACATACGACTTTGATACAGCATGGGGTCAGGCTCAAGTTGGCGTAAACATGATGCATATGCTGGAATATGAGATTCCATTAAATGGCGTAACCACAGATGTGGTTGGATTGTTTAACCATGACAATTTTGCTAGATCAATGCCTGAGACTAAAGCAGTTTTTCATGCAGCACTTCAAAATGGTAATAATAGATTATCCATGTTCGGAAGATACACATCTGACTACAGGACTACGCGACCATTGGACGCTATAGCCAAGGCTCGTGGTTTTTCACAAAGCATTGATAGTTTCTTTACTGTTGATTTAATGGATGCTTACACTATTGAAATGAATGATAGCGAGCTTAAGCTATCTGTCGGCATTACGAATCTATTTGATGAAGAAGTCCCATTGGTCTATGACGCAGCTAACTGGAGCTATGATTCAAAGCATCATGATCCGAGAGGGCGCATGGTCTATGTTGGCTTTAAGTTAAGCAGATAAAGGTAAGTACACAAAACGCAGCATCAGAAATGGTGTTGCGTTTTTTTTGGTAGAAGCTTTCTATTGATCAGAATTAAGCTTTAAAATCTCAGACTCTTTAGGCTGAGACTCCAACCTTGCTATTGGTATAGCACTTCTTATTTTGTTCGCGCTATCAATTAAGCAGACTTC
>ERZ1046367.34-NODE-34-length-105917-cov-11.868858_pt1 | contig 105917 bp, 96 predicted proteins | sample MGYA00383091_ERZ1046367 | MGnify/ENA primary metagenome ERZ1046367 (study PRJEB29581, sample SAMEA5548361) | metagenome | biome: marine; feature: coastal; material: water | depth 50 m | study: Short-term variability in the microbial, nano- and picoplankton... | reverse complement strand
GGGCTCAAACCGGACCTTCGCTGCGAATGGCGCTGAGGTCAGCTATGCGGACAAAGTGGCGTCAGCGATAAGCAATCCAATGGCCGCTTTGTCTATTTGGCAAAACATTTACCTTCATCTGTTTTGAAAATTGGCTAGGAACAATGTCACGACTTCTATCAGGATTATGAGCACATGAATATCCGCTTCGGGACATGACAACCTTTTTTAGTCTCAAAATTACAAGCAAATAATCTTGGAAATCAGGAGTGCCTGGGAGTCAAAATTGCAGCTACGCGGTGCACAACTGGGGTATCTGCAATATTTATTGCACAAACAATAATTCATGCTATATGTATTGCATAAACACCTATATTCGCACACTGAGAAGGCATATAACTCGTTGAAACACTTTAAATCTCTTGTCGAATCATATGACGGAAAACTTACCGTTGCTGACCGCGCGCTGATTTCCATCGTATTGAGTGAGCCATCAGAAGCGATCTACTTGTCGTCAGGGGAGTTGGCTGCAAAAGCGAATGTTCACGCCTCGACGGTTGTGCGATTGGCCCGCAAGCTGGGTTTCGAAGGCTACCCCGATATGCGCAGCAGCGTGCGCCGCGACGTTGATCAAAACCCTAGTTTTTCCAATATCAGCCAACAGCGCCGCACGAGCATTGAACAGGGTTCAAACCTTGCAAACCTGATTGAAGCCGAGATGGCTGCGATCGCAGCGGTTGCAAGCTCCGTGTCTCAGATCCAAATTGATGACGGTGCAAAATTTCTGGCTAACGCAAATTCGATTTATCTTGTTGGTCGCGGCGGTGCGGCGCCGTTAATGGCGCATCTTGATCGCCGCTTGCGACGCGCCAGCTTTCGGGTGGAAACTTTGTTGAACTTACAACGCCGGGATATGGCCGAGCGGTTAATCAGCTTGAAAGCGAATGACGTGGTTATTGTTTTCGGCTTTCAGGCGCCGGTTTCATTGCCGGCAGGTTTTGAAGCTCTCATGGATCATGCCCGAGTGACGGGGGCCAAAACGATTAGTATAGGAGATACCTCCATTCTAACCGCCCGACCGCGCGCGGATTTGACTTTGAGCATCAGCCGCCCGGACCAGAGTGCGATGCAAATGCGATCAGGCGCGATGCTGGTGTGCGAGGCGCTGGCAATGACATTGGCGAATAAGGATCCGGAACGGGCTGTTAAGGGGCTTGAGTCCCTTGAGCGACTGCGTTCGGACATGCAAAGCTCGGAAGCCGAGTGATGTCGTTTATTTCTACAAGTTCTGGCAATTTCAGCAACAGATTTGGCCGCGCGATGCGTGACCCGGTAAGTCTTGTTATGCTGTTGCTGCTTGCGGTACTCGCCTACTTGGTGGCTTGGCCGTTCATCCAACTTGTCATCAATACACTCACTTGGGGTGAAGGCTCTCGTCGGATCTCTCGCGAGGCTGTTCCGGGCGAGTTTACGTGGTTCTATTGGCTGCAAGTGACCGCCGGACCAATCTCCGGAAAAATGCTATACGGCCCGTTGATGAACACCCTGATTACGGGGATCGTCTCAACGGTGTTGGCACTCATCGCAGGTGGAACGCTAGCGTGGTGTGTCGTTCGATCAGATATGCCGGGCAAACGCTGGTTACAGCCGATTTTAACTTTGCCCTATATTTTGCCATCGTTTGCAGTTGCATTGGCGTGGGAAACTGTGTTCCGCAGCCCCAAAGTTGGCGGTCAACCTGGGTTATACGAGGCGTTTCTAGGGGCAGCCCCGCCAGAATGGCTTTCATACGGTGTTGTGCCAATCTCTATCACGCTTGCCATTCACTACTTTCCGTTTGCCTATCTTCTGGTAGCTGGGGCGTTGGCAACTATTGATAGCCAGATGGAAGAAAGTGCGCTGATCTCTGGCGCTGGAAAATTAACGATTTTGCGCCGGATAACTTTTCCAGTGGTGGCTCCGGCCTTCGTGGCAGCACTTATATTGACCTTTGGGAAAACTATTGGCCAATTCGCTCTACCATTTCTGCTTGGCGCACCAACTCAGTTTCATACTGTGGCTACGATGATTTATGCCAACCTTGCTTTAGGTTTGGATTCAATGGCTTACGTGTTGGCCGTTGTCTTAATCGCTATGTCTCTATTGTCAATTTGGCTGTCGAACCGATTTATCAAGAAAAAGTCTGGCCGATTTGAAACCATCAGTGGCAAAGGCTTTAGATCGCGCGAGATTGCGCTAGGAAACTGGCGCTGGTTTGTCTTTGGCGTCGTGGCCTTGTTTGGATTTACCGTTGGTATTTTGCCGCTGATCCTACTTGGAGCCCAATCTGTGATGTTGATTGATGGGTTTTACGGGCTTGAAAACCTGACATCGCATTTCTGGATTGGCAAATCCAACCCCGACATCGCAGGTGGAGAACCGGGCGTAGTCCATAACAAGATCATTCTGGGCGCCACATGGAACACGCTTAAACTGGCGTTTCTGTCGGCGGTAATTGCTTCGATAATTGGGATTGTTATTGCTTATATTGCCGTGCGTCGGGCAAGTAACCCGTTGGCGGTGCTGCTTGATCAGATTGCCTTTATTCCGTTTTTGTTCCCGACCATTGCCTTTGGCGCAATGTATCTGACCCTGTTTGCCGAACCTGTCGGACCAATTCCCGCGCTTTATGGAACATTCACGCTTTTGGTAGTAATTTCGGTGGTCAGTCGGTTGCCGTATTCCGTTAAAACCGGGATCACTGCCGTTACCCAAATCGGACAAGAGTTGGAAGAAGCAGCCGAAGTCGCTGGCGCAAGCTGGGGGCGGCGGTTTCGCAAAATAATCATGCCACTGGCCAGCTCGGGTATCATGTCTGGGATGATGGTTAGCTTTGTTGGTGTGATGCGAGAATTGTCGTTGATCATCTTACTGATCACCCCCGCAACGCGCGTTTTGATGACCGCAGGCTTTGGCTATGCCGAAGAAGGCCTGACGCAGTTGACCAACGCGCTGGTACTGATCGTGGCGCTTCTAACAATCGCAGGCGAGCTGATCTTGTGGAAAATCGGCAAGGGTCGCATGGCGCGCTTGCGCGAAAAACAATCTTGAAGGGCGGGCGTTATGGCCAAAATATCAATTCGTAATCTAACCAAGCGTTACGGCGATATGACAGCGCTGAACACTGTTTCGCTGGAAATCGACAATGGCGAATTTTTGGTGCTGCTCGGGCCCTCTGGTTGCGGGAAGACGACATTGTTACGCTGCCTTGCCGGGTTGGAAACCCCGGACGAGGGCGAGATAATTATTGGCGACGAGGTTATTTATTCGTCCGAACAGAAAATTATGCAGCCGCCCGGTAAGCGTAATCTGGGTATGGTCTTCCAGAGCTATGCTTTGTGGCCCCACATGACTGTGCGCGACAATGTAAAATTTGGCCTCGACGTTCTGAAGACACCGAAAGCCGCATCCGACAGGCAGCTCGACGAAGTGCTGACCAAACTTGGCATGGATCATCTTAGCGAGCGCTACCCGTCGGAACTGTCGGGCGGGCAGCAGCAGCGGGTTGCATTGGCGCGACTTTTAGCAACCAAGCCACCTATTTTTCTAATGGACGAACCGCTGTCAAATCTTGATGCCCGACTGCGTATGGATATGCGCGTAGAGTTGAAGCGCTTTCAATCCGAAGCCGGTGCCACGACGGTTTATGTAACGCATGACCAGACCGAAGCGATGACCATGTCAACGCGCGTCGTTGTGATGAAAAACGGCGAAATTCAGCAAGTTTCCCCTCCGGGCGAGCTGTACAAACAGCCGCAAAACACATTTGTAGCTGATTTTATCGGCATGCCGCGAATCAATTTGGTTGAGCTGCAAGGCAAGGGGCAGGTCTTCAGCAACGGTGACATCACAGTTGATGTTGGGTGGCACCCGAAGGCTAAGAACGTGGTGCTTGGTTCGCGCCCCGAAGATCTAACAATTTCGCCCGACCTTAATGCGGTGGGCGAGACATATACCGTGATGGCCGTTCTGCCAAACGGGCCAGAAACCATCATTCAGCTGCAAAAGGGCAAAACCGTCGTCATTGGCCGTGTTGGCCATGATTCCATTTTTGAAAGTGGCCAAGAGGTCAGGGTCGCCTATACCCAAGCCGCGCTCAATGTTTATGACGCAGACACACAAGCACTGATCTCACCACACAATAATGTTCAGAATTAACCAACCATAGCAATGCCTTAACAACAGGGAGAAGACAAGTGAAACAACTCGGAAAGCTTAGAAGTCTGACCGCCATCTGTGCGATTACATTGGCTGGTGCCAGTTTTGCACAGGCAGATGAAACATGGCAGCGCGCAGCAGGTGTAGGTGAATTCACGCCGGCCACACAAGATTGGGCAGCAATTGAGGCCGCTGCACGCGCGGAGGGTTCGGTTGTTGTTTATTCAGTGTCCTCAAGAATAGCCAAACTTGTTGACGGTTTTCAGGAAAAGTACGGCATCGAGATTATCGGACATGATATTGCATCGGACTTGCAACTTGAAAAGCTACGCCGCGAAAACAACGCGGGCGTCTACGAAGTTGACGTTCTGTTTAACTCGGAATCCTCGATTTTACTTAACGAAGCACTGCCTACAAATCTGGTTTGGAATTTCATTCCCGACAGCGTGTCGGCAGAATTGACTGACGCCGAAATGAACCCGCTTTTGATCCAGCGCCATAGCAGCCGAATTGTGTATTATAATACCGCTCTAAACCCGGACGGCGCCCCTATTAGCTCCCTTTGGGATCTGACCCGCGATGAATGGTCTGGCCGCACCCTGTTGCCAAGCCCGTTAGAGGACGGTCTGTCCGCCAACTTCATTCAGACAATTCTGGCACATCCTGATGACATGGGCGCTGCCTATAAGCGCGAATTCGGGGAACCAATCAGCTATTCTGAAGCAGTGATTGAAGCTGTCGAAGACATCGCAACGATTGACGCGCCCAATGCCTCGATGGAATGGCTGTATCGCTTTTTGCAAAATGATCCGGTTTTCCAAGGATCAACGACTAAGATTTTCAAAAACGTTGGTGACATAGCGCAAGAAAACCCGCCCATCGGCATCACCACCTTCTCCAAACTTCGCAAAAACGAAGAAGGTGTTTATGCAGCGGGTCCTATTTATGACCTTGATCCAGCATTTGGCGTAACCTACCCAACTGCGCTGATGATCGCCGATATGGCACCGCACCCAAATGCGGCCAAACTTCTGATCCGCTATATGATGGAAGAGGGATTCTCACCCTGGAACGAGCCGGGTGATTATGCAGCGCGCGCCAGCGTTGAGGCCGTGCAGGTAGATGAATTCGACCTGCCAGCCTTTGGTGAACTTGGTCTCTGGCCGGTGGATGCCGAAGAAATCTACTATACCAAGTTCAGCTTCCTTGCCCTTTATTTGGCGCTTAGCTGACAGCATTTTCCCCCGGCCGGACAATCTGGCCGGGGCAACTAATAGTCTCCGACCTGTCGGGAAAGGGTTTTTCGTGACCATAAGCACCATATTGTTTGACGCAGGCGACATTCTTTACAACAAGCCAAAACGCAAATCTGCGGTGATCGAGTTTCTATCCAGCCGCGGGTACAGCGCGCCTATGGAAAACGACCCGATCGAGAAGGCTAAACGGCTCGAAGCCCACGCTGGCAAAATCGAAACACCTGCCTTTTTTGAATGGCTTATGGCGCATTATGGTGTGGATAACGCACAAGATGCAGCAGATGGGATCAAGATTTTGAAAGAACAGCAAAGTGCCGTTCAGTTTTTTCCAAATGTGCCAGAAACCCTGCACGAGCTAAAACGCCGTGGCTTTAAACTTGGCATCGTGACCAATACTTTTAACTCGCAAGAAGAAAAAACCCGTTGGTTCAAGACCGTTGGCATTGACGATATCTGGGATTCCTACGCCGATTCGTTCGTGCTGCAAATCACCAAACCAGACCCGCGCATTTACATGGCCGCCATTGACCCGCTAAATGTCAAACCCGAAAACTCTATTTTTGTGGGTCATGCCCAAACCGAGTTGGACGGTGCAAAGTCTGTCGGCATGACAACCGTCATGTTCAATCCCGACGCAAGTTGCACAGTCGCTGATTTCAAAGCTAAGGATTTTAGCGATCTGCTGAGAGTGCCGCCAATTGCCGAGGCAAGACTTGTAGGCTGAGTGCACCTTTGTCACGGCAGTTGATGCCATTGGTTCCTTGGTTTAAATATTGATGGTGGCCGGAAAGATTGGTCGCATTGATGCAGTTGTTCCAGAAAATGACTGAGACGTTCTTCTTAGCCGGTTGCTTCTAAGCGGCCATTTGACCATTCCGCAGCAGTGGTCACAATGGGCTCAAAGCTGCCGTTCGCTATGCGCTGTACAAAGGCCAGCAATGCGGACAAAACTAGCATTCAGTGTCGTCTGCTCAATGCCCTAGTTTCGATATTTAGTCAGGACAAACGTAACTCAACTGAGTTCAAGTGCGTGTTTCAATGGTAAATCAAAGTCAACAACGTCGCCAATCCCGAATGACGGGTCTGCGGCTGGGGTAGATGCTTTGATCTGACCAGACGCAGCCTCCAAGACGTATTCACGCTGTTCTCCAGCAAATGCGACACCACGCACCGTTCCTCTATATGGCCCTAGACCTACAGAAACTGCACCAGGACGCCAAGCGAGATAGCCACCTCTTTGAGCCGTAACAAATGGCAGACGGCCTTGGTCTCCAACAAGCGTTTGCTCAACGACTTCTAAGATATTCTCGAACCCAAAAAAATCGGCTGCAAATTTTGTCTTGGGCTTGTTGTAAAGCTCATCAGGCGTCCCTAACTGTTCGATCAGACCGTCTTTCATCAGAACGATACGGTCGGCCAGCGCCAATGCCTCAGCCTGATCGTGAGTGACGAAGACCATTGTAATGCCGGTGTCCCGCTGAACGCGCTGTAGCTCGGTGCGCATGTCCAGACGTAGACGCGCGTCGAGGTTTGATAGGGGTTCGTCCAATAACAGCACTTTAGGCTCCATCACCAGTGACCGCGCCAACGATAGTCGTTGCTGTTGACCGCCTGACATTTCAGCAGGTTTACGATCTGCCAGATGTGCGAGCCCCACTGTCTGCAATCCGTCTTCGACCTTTGCGGTGATTTCCGCTGCGGGTAGTTTTTGCAAGCGTAGTCCAAAGGCGACGTTCTCGAATGCCGTCAGATGGGGGAATAAGGCGTAGGATTGGAACACAAGCCCGACGCCGCGTTTGTTGGCTGGTACCTTGGTTACGTCGCGCCCGTCGATGGAAATCTTACCCGAATGCGGGGTCATCAACCCTGCAATGGCTCGCATGATTGTGGTTTTGCCACACCCCGAAGGCCCAAGCAGCGCGATCAGTTCGCCCCTGCGAATGTTGAGGCCCAAGTCGGGCACAACGACGCTTTGCCCGTAAGCCAGTGACAATTTATCCAGCGAAACGAAGCTGTCAGACATAGCGAGAGAACCCCAAGAATTTTTCGGCGACAAAGACAATCGCAACGGAGAGGAAAGCAAGAAGTGCTGAGAGAGCTGCCACAGATGGATCGTAGGTAATTTCCATATAGGACAGCATATCAATAGGCAGCGTACGTACGCCGGGGCCGGACAAGAATAGGGATACCGGCACTTGATTAAAGCTGGTCACAAAGCCGAGGATGAATGCAGCTAAGACGCCGCTTTGGATGTTTGGCAAGATTACCCGCATGAATGCGCCAATGCGCGAGCAGCCAAGCAAAACTGCCGCTTCCTCCATGTCGCTGCGCAAATTGCCAAGGCTTGATGACACAACACGGACGGCATAGGGCAGTACCAGTGCGGTATGTGCCATGAACAAAGCCAGCGTGACGGTGAAGTTTAGAGGCACCACGAGATAGCGCAGCAAGGCAAGGCCGACAATGATGCCCGGCACGATGATCGGTGCGGCGACGATGGTTTTGATCGTTTCCGCGTACGGGATGTCATAACGGCTGATGGCGTAGGCGGCAGGGATGCCGAGGATTAAAGCGGTGATTGTGCCAAAGATAGCGAGAAACATTGAAAGGGCAAAGCTTTCGCGGAAACTCTCAACCGTGAAGACCTTCAAATACCATTTTAATGATATCCCATTCGGGGGAAAAGTCATGAAGTCTCCCGCTGACAGACCTGCAAGAATAATGATCACAAATGGACCGATGAGAAACAGCAGCGTCGTTCCGATGATCAAGCGAGAGGCCAGTCTAGTATTCATCTTAGTTCCTTGCCGCCGCAATGCGTTTTAGCAGGATGTTTGCCCCAAAACTCATCACGATTAGGACTGTCGCGATCACGCCTGCGGAGACAAAATCATTGGCAACATTGACCCGTTGGTAAAGCAGGGTTTCCAACATCAGCACCTTGGAACCTCCAAGGATCGCGGGTGTTATGTAGGCTGTCAGCGAGCCAGTAAAAACAAGCGTGCCACCGATGACCAAGCCGTCTTTGGTCAGCGGCAGGATGACTTTGGTGAAGACCTGTATCCAGTTTGCGCCTAGCACACGTGCAGCGGGTATTACGTCCTTGGGCAGGTTTTCCATGGCGCTTACCAGTGAGATAATCATCAAAGGCAAAAATAATTGCAGCAAGCCGATGAAGACGGCGGTTTCTGTAAAGAGAATGCGGATGGGGGTTTTGCTCAACCCAAGGCTAATAATTGTGTCGTTCACGATCCCTGTGCGTCCCAAGATCACGATCCACGCGTAGGTCCGTGCGACAGGTGAAATCATCAAAGGCAAAACAACCAAACCAAACACTCGACCTCGATGTCTGCCATCAAGGTTCACGATACAGAAGGCGCACGCGTAGCCGATGATCGCACTGACCACGGACACCAAAGCGCCCAATTTCAATGTACGCAAAAACACCGTCTGATTAAGAGGCTTAGACGCAAAATCAATGTAACCTTGCAACGACCAACTGCCGTCAACCTTAAAGGCCTCGGACAGCAAAATTCCGACCGGTAATAAAAACAACAAGGCAGTGAACACAGCAGCAGGTAAGGCCAGCGCCAGTCCCTCGCGATTGTTCTGAAACATGAGTTATCTCCGGTGGAGGATGCCAGCGGGATACGATGTCTCGCTGGCACAAGCGGTTTAGTTAACGACGTTCTCGTTCCACCGCTCAACCCAGGCTTCGCGGTTGTCGATAATGGCGGCTGGATCAAGCATCGTCAGCGAGTTGATCAGCTCCGCGCCATATGTCAGGCTTTTGGCAATTTCGTCACTGACAACCACGTCGGTGTTGGCCGGACTATCCAGCTTTGCCTCTGCAATGCGTGTCTGCACCTCAACGGACAGCCAATAGTCCATGAATTGATAGGCCAACTCTTCATTGCCGTTGCCTTTGGTCATAACCATGACGTTCATACCACCAGTCTGGCCCTCGGTCGGTTCAGCCCATGCAAACGGCAGGTCAGCACCGGAAAAACGGCTCCATGCAAAACGACCTACAGGGGCCGCAATGACTTCCTCTTGCAGCATCAACTGCGCCAGTTCTGACGAGCGATTGTAGAAGGTCACAATGTCGTCGCCACTTTCGCCGATGGCGTCAATTGTCTGCGCATAGTCGGCACCTTCGTGGCCCAACGCGTTGCTCAACATCATCAATGTCAACGGGCCTTGAGTACCGGTGATATTGGGCAAGGCCACGCGACCAGCAAGATCGTCGGACAAAAGATCAGCCCAGCTGTCAACCGTCACAAGATCGGACCGATACACGATAGATGTCGCATAATAGCTGTATCCGACAGCCATTCCATTGCCCAACGGGTCTTTCGCGGCTTCGTACAAATCTGCGTGGCTCGAAATTTGCGCTACATCCAACGGTTGCAACAGATCCTGACGGGCCAAAGACAACGCATCTTGCGTGGACATAACAGCCATATCGATGACTGGATTGGCCGCATTTGCTTCGATTTTTGCCATCCGCTCAACGCTGTTGCCGGTTTCGATCACCACCTCGCAACCGCAAACCTCTTCGAACGGATTGAACACAGCCTCGGCCATTGCGTCTTGACCAAAGGCGTAGACTGAAATTGTGAGTGTCCTGTCTTGCGCGTGCCCTGCACCAGCAATCAGGCCAAGGGCTGCAGTTGTTGCCAAAAAATACTTCATTTCGATCTCCTTGTTGCAGTTTGTACAATTGATGGAACCGGCCCGGTGGATTCACGCAGCATCAACGACATGTCGACGACACTTGGGGCAGGTACTTCCGCATTTTGTCGAATGACAGCATCCAGACAGGCGACGGCACGCCGTGATAGCTCGGCCGTGTTAGGCACGATTGTTGAAAGCGTCGGTCTAACGGCCGTGGCAAGAGGCAAGTCATCAAAGCCAACGACGCTGATCTCTTCAGGGCATTTGAGGCCAGAACGGCCTGCCTCAGAGACGACGCGCAATGCAAGCAGATCAGAGACAGTCAGTACGGCTGTGACGCCATGATCGCTTTGATCCAACAGGTTTGGAAAGCTCTTAGACGTCCAAACGACTTCATACTCAAATCCTTCCAGAGCACCCAACATTCCAGCTATCCTCTCTTGCTGCACGGGCGACGACGCATCATCACCCAAAAGCAGAAACTTGCGATGGCCCAAGTCCAGCATGGCTTGGGCAGACAGTGCGCCACCCTGCCGATGATTTGCGGCTACAGTATTTTGCGGATCAGGCTGGGTGCTAAGAACAACGCAGGGGGCTGCTGTGACATCCAATTGCGTTCCACGCTGAGGAAGAATAATGATGCCATCAACGCCACGCTGGATAAGCTGATTGATCGCCTTTGCCTGCCCATCCGCTGTTCCACGCGCATTTGCAATCAAAACGCCAAACCCACATTTGTCGGCTTCGGCCTCGACCGCGTGGGCAAACTCAGGAAAAACCGGCTTTGTGATATCCGGCATCACCAAGCCCAAAATTCCGCTGCGACCCGTTTTCAAAGCACGTCCAGCAGCACTCGGAAAATAGCCAACGCTTTGAGCGTGCGACGTCACAAGTTTGACCACATTTTGCGACACGCGACCTTTGCCAGTCAGCGCATTTGAGACCGTAGCTACGGATAACCCGAGGTCTTGTGCAATTTGCTTTTGATTTGTCAAAATCATTCCTCTAGGCTTGCTTAAACGATTAAGCGGCGAGGTATTCGACTTGTCAAGACATTCACTCTCGCTCAAACAGCCAAAGGTTCAGGCACCGATATAAATAATGACCGAAGGTGCAACTCGATGCGCACATTAATCCATAACGCTCGTGTTCTAACTATGAACGACAATTTCGAGGAATTCGAAAAGGGCTGGCTTGCGATTTTGGATAAAGAGATTCAAGGGCGTGGTGTGGGCGATACCCATGATGCTTTTAGCCAATTTGATGACGTAATAGACGCGGGTGGTGACCTGATTATGCCTGGCATGGTCAACACTCACTGCCACATGCCGATGACTGTATTTCGGGGCTTGGGCGAAGACGTCGATGAGCGGCTGTTTCGCTACATCTTGCCATTGGAACGTGAGGCCGTGACCCCAGATGTTGTTCGTATAGGCGCGCAACTCGCAGCCGTGGAAATGATTCTGGGTGGTGTGACCACCACGGCTGACATGTACTATTACGAACAAGAAGTAGGTCGCGTGATTGATGCGTCGGGAATGCGCGGCATTGTCGGGCAATCCCTCGCGGATTTTGACGCCCCTGACCACACGTCCTTTGATGAAGGCTTTGCGCTCACGGACGATTTGCGGGATGAGTTTCAAGGTAATGATCGCGTTATGGCGTCCATCGCGCCGCACGCGCCTTACTCTACGGGTCCGGCGATCATGGAACGAGTTGCGAGGTATGCCACTGATTACCCAGATATCCGCGTCCAGATGCATCTCGCGGAAATGAAATCAGAGATGAAGTGGTGTGCGGACCACCATAATTGTCGCCCAGTAGGACTTGCAGACAAGTCAGGCTTGCTGAAACCCGGCGCGATCATGGCGCATTGCTTAGAGCTGACGCCTGATGAAATTGTAGTTTTAGCTGAGCGGGGCGTAGGCGTTGCCCATAACGCAAGGTCGAACGCCAAAGCTGGCAGAGGCATAGCCCCCGTCGAGGCGATGCGTAACTCAGGCGTTCCTGTCGGCTTGGCCACAGACGGCCCGATGAGTGGTAACGCGCTGGATATCATCGCACAGATGGCACCAGCTTCAATGTTTGCAAAGCTTCTTGGTGGTAGCCGAAAGTGCCTTCCTGCGCGGGATATCATTGCAATGGCGACCATAGAAGGGGCAAAGGTTTTAGGTTTAAGTGGCACAATTGGGTCACTTGATGCTGGAAAGAAAGCTGATGTGATCCGAGTGTCACTCCAAGAACCACGCATGAATCCAATTTACGATATTTATGCCTCATTGGTGTTTTCGGCGAATGCATCAGACGTCCGTGATGTCATGATCGACGGCAAATGGGTCGTCACGGGGCGCGAGGTTGTGACAATTGAAGCACCGAAAGCTATCAGCGATGCTAATCAGATAGCTGCAATGTTTCGATCGAAGATGGCGCGGATCGATGCTGACGCTTGATTGCTGTGCTGTCAGAGGAAAACTTGGTTGAGGCGAGCAGGGCGAACACCTAGCGCCGTCGGATGATAAAGCGCGAAGCATATAAGGTCGTGAAGCAATCGAGCTTACCAATTGCAGTGAAGGGTGCTTTACGAGCTGAAATCGCAGAAAATAGCAAGAACAAGGTGGCGCTTGTGATCGGACAGGAAACTGTACACGAACAAAGGTACTCTGGATAATCAGGGCTAGGCATGTAGGCATCAGAGCAGTCCCGTAGAGGCTCATACAGCCCTCTGGTGGCTCCTATTACAATACCCACCCAATTCTCCCCCCCCATGATGTATGCCTAGTGCTGCTGCATTACTCGCTCACGACCTGCAGAAGGTGCCTTCAGGCTAGGGCGGGAATAGTCGAAAGAAACGGTAAGGGATGCTCATCGGAATATCTTAGTTTCCGCGTATTTTTGAAGCAACATCAAGGAATATTGCCTTTTTCGTCTCCCGTTCTTGTATCCAACTCCATACTTAGGAGAACCTAAATGTTAATAGTTGCTTAACTAAATTTTGAACGAGTGATGATCACTCAAAGTCAGAACAGACACTGTCTCAAGTTTATTAATCGCTCTAACCATAATTACCTGCATCAACAGAATTACGGATTTATTATCTTGTTTATGACGCCTGCGGGACCGCGTACCAATATTGGGAAAGTCTTGCCATAAACTTTGACAGCCGCGTGGATTGCCTCATCAACCGACCATTTATACTGCCATCTTTTGTTATCAAGCGTGATCCGCTTACCCTCAGCATCGAATTCAACAATTTCCCAGGCAGATCCGCATTTTTGTATTTCGATATGTTTTGTTGTCATTTCTACTTCCTATGACCTCATTTGCTCGAAAAGATGTATGGGGTCGTGGGAACTTATGCTTTTGAATTTCAGACAATGCCTTTTGAGTTTATGACAAAATGCTGAATTTAGGTACTGCTTGGGTTATTTGGTTTGAGCCGGGCAGGGCGAAAACCTAGCGTCGCCGGATGATAAAGCGCAAACCCATTTACGTACTTCAAGACGAGCCCACGGATCATCTGCTTGGCGGTGATGATGTATGTGAGGTATCCTTGTTCGCTTCGAAATGTGCAAGTCGTGAGCAAGCATGAACAGTGCCCTGAATAAGGAGAGACTTGGCAAATGCAGAAGCCACGCTATAAAACGCAGGCTTTTACCGCTTATTCAGTATCAATTCTTGGAGCTGTTCAGCGGCATTTTCCCAAGGTGTTTGGCCATAGTTATCTAATGCCGAAACGTAGCGCTTTGCATTTCTGTGGCTGTCCCTTCAAGTGTGGAACTTTTCTAAACTCATCTGAACACAGATCACCGCAGACCTGAGCAAACGATTGGGTGCTAAATGCTATCTAGGCTAAAGCAAGAACCTTCAACGTCGAAACATCTTTCTTCCGCATTTGTTACTTAGGTTAGGCCCCCAGAGGGTAGATAGAGGTAGTGGTATTTATCATCATAAGCCTCTCATGTGGGCGACTTGGGTTTTGTATCATGGTTTGTTGGGATGTGCCCCTCGGTTTCGCCATTGTTCCACCCAGACTTCTAGCCTCCCGTTTTGCTCACATTTGGTTATATATGGGTCGCACGATTTACACAGAGTTAGAAAATGGCCGTGGAAAAACCTGTCTTGCCGTGTGGGCGCGGCCGGGAGACCGAGCATGGTGGCCACTTGTTTGGCTTGGGCGTCCCGGTGGCTTTGTCAGAAAAATTGTCTTGAGGCGGGCAGAGTGCTTCCACTATCGCTCCACAATGAGGATGATCAGCCTCATGAGTACACATTAGCTCTCGTGGAGTGGGGCAAAATCCACTCCACTTTCTTTGGTCGTCTGCTGTTTGGATGCAACGCCTGATAAATTTTGTCAGAAACAAGCGTTAGTCGACTGCATTCGTGATTAGATTTATATAAGCAAATTCGATGATCCAGGAGTCCTGTAATGTTGGCGCGACGTCTGGAATTCCTGTCGCTGTTCAGGTCACTGTGCCAAAGTGATAGCGTATCTGATACTAAGAGATTTACACTTTGATAAAAAAACTTCGAAAACCCCCCATTTACGCGTTTCCTCGACTATCCAAGGCGGACCTTTGGTTTATACGCATAGGCGGTAACGGCCTAGGCAATTTGATGTTTACATGGGCCCGTTGCCTGACTGCTGCCAAGCAAAATGACTGGCAGTTGATCTGGCCGACGTGGCAGTCGTTCAAGCCCAAGAATTGGCGTATGAATCCTTATGATCACCGAACTTATTCCGATCTCTTTAATCCTACCGAAACGTATGTGACGGGACTGCGCAAACCTCTGTACCTCGCGAGGCATCGTTGGGTACCGGAATTGTACGCTAAGGAAAACGAGGTAACGCCAGGCTCGGTAGTTGAGTTTCGCGGAATGGAAGACATGTTTGCACCCTTCCGGTACGACCACGAACTCGTGTATCGAGAGTTGTTGAGGATTGCGCGTCCTCAGCACCTTGGTGCGTTTGAGGATCCTAACCTGGCACCAATTGCTATCCACGTGCGGCGAGGTGATTTTGCAAATCGTAGCAGTTACGAGGACATTATCAATACGCATAATAGCATGCTGCCGATAGAGTGGTATGTCGAAGCGTTGCAGGCCGTGCGCTCGGCGACTGGTCAAAATACCTCGGCGTACGTTTTCTCCGATGGGACAGATGCAGAACTGAAACCACTGCTGGAGCTTCCGTTCGTCAACCGCGCGGATTTTGGCTCTGGACTTGGTGACATGTTAGGACTTGCACGCAGCCGTCTCTTAATTGCCTCAGGTTCCACCTTCAGTATGTGGGGGAGCTTTCTTGGCCAAGTGCCGACGATTTGGCATCCAGGAAAAATACTCCAGCAATTGCTGCTTGAACACCCGGAGCACGAGATCGAATGGGCTCGGGGCGATGGTCTGCCAGCTTGGGTAGCTGATATTCTTCTGAATGATCCGGTTAAATGAATGCGAGGAATCCAAGTTTTTATTGACCGTTTGCAAATTTTGGCAACCACGTCGCACATTCAGGTTTGCTACTTAGGCCACGCTAACAATCTATGTGATCATCATCAATGGATTAAGCCTCCTACAGATCGTTTTTGTATCGCTACCCCAAGCAGCCACGCCTTGCATATAAGACAAAGCAAAACCAACTGGCGGCGCAATGAAAAATGTATGCAAGTAGATCGCTAAAAGTACGCCAACCAAACCGTGCCGCCGCACTTGCTCCGTGGCGTGTTTGTAGCGCGGCTTAAAGAACAGTCTGGCCGGCCTTGCAAAAACGGTTTTGCGTTCATCTAATTCAAATAGCTACCAGCCACCGCCACCGCCGCCACCGCCGCCACCGCCACTGCCACTAGAGCTGAAGCCATTTCCAGATGACGACGGAGGTGAATAATTTGCGGCTCCTGCAAAGCTGGCTTCAAAGCTTGATAGACTGCCTGAACCAAGCTCATCTGCCATTCGATGCCGGCTGTAGTACCAATATGCATCGTTTTGGATATCAGTAGAATCAGCCCATACCGCCAGCTTTTTGCTAAATTTATCCGCCCAAACCGTTTCCAAACCCATAGCAAAGGCATAAGGATACAATGATGAAAATTGCTTCGCTGACGCCTCTGGTTCGCCCTGCAGCGTTTGATGTTCAGCCGCCTTTATATACATTTTAAGACCCTCAATGTCGCTCATGATTTTCCCACCCTCAACAGAGTAATTTTTCATCTTTGTCGTAATTATAAAAAAGCTTGATGCGAGCGATATAAAACCAAAGAATATGAAGATAGCGCCAGGATTGTAGCTTAAGCCAAACATGATCCACAAAAAAACTGCACTTCCAAAAACAGAAAATATTACTGTAATGCGAGGAAGAAAATAAGACACAACCGCCAGAATACAAAGTACAATAAGAGTTTGAAAAAATGAAATTGAAAATAAAAGATTTAATGAAAGACTTACAGAAGAAATTAGAACTGCGAGTAAACTAATAATAATTGGAAAATTCATTTTTAAATTGTTGCTAAACTCTTTTTTTGCAAATTTGATAAGTTTCCCCGCGATGCTGCTAACTCTTCTCGCAAAATCTTTTGACTCATCAAAGATATCGAATACGTCACCTGATCTGGATAACCCCATGTGGTGTAAAAGTAGTCTTTCCCCATCTGTTGCAGCTTCAAATTCATCCGAAATGCACTCGATAGCAGTTTCACTTAGTTTTAGAATTTTCTTTGAAGCCAGGCTTACTAAAGCAATTGTGATCATTTTGTTTTTTTCAACATTTCCTTGTCTTGAAATAAACCGCATAGCTAACGGTGAGATAGCTTTTGGTGGGTAAAATTGCGGGTACACTGTGGGCATCACGGTTGAAGCTTTACCGATGCGGTACCAAATGATCACGACAACCATTAAAAATGCCAGCATAACACCAGCAAAGATTGCGCTCATCTTCAGGAATTCGCGTTGGTACTCCTCTTCAGCGGCCAAAACCGCCAAACGCTTCTTTTCTTCAGCTTCAAAAAAGGCGGCGCGATACGCTTCGTTTATCACCGGATAATCATCTGCAGGCATCAAGAAATTTCGCTTGAACTTGATCCTTGCAGTAAGACCTGTTCCAGATTGAAACCATTGTGAACTTTTAAAATCGATCGACTCACTTTTTTCGGTTACTTTTACGCCCAGCAAGTTGGTCTTGCTTCCAAACCTACCACTGAAAACTTTATAGCCAATGTATTCCGCGTTTTGTGGAAACCTTACTGTTGCCGATGCATTTTTAATAACGAAATTCCAATTACTTGGGATTATATTCCAATAAAGTTGGTCGCTTTCGTCAAACTGTAAAACAGCTTTATCAACTTTATAGGATATTTCATAATTATAAAAATTGTTGACTGGAAGAAAAGCGTCCTTGTCTCCAAAATAATAAACAATTGAGTCAGAACTTGTTTCTATCTTTGCAATCGTTTCCTGAGTACTGTCGCGCGTTACTGATAGATTATAATAAGGAATATCTTTTTGATAAGCTTCAACATTTTCAAGTGGAAACCAACGGTATATTCCTCGCTTGATATCCTGACCTTCAGCCCAAACCCTTATATTTTCGGTGATTGATAAGTCACCACTTTCTAGGATTTCGATATCTACGTCATAAGTGTCGATATACTCTTCACAATTTGCAGAGATTGTTGCACCGAGTAGAATAAATGTGGACATTATTAAACGCAGCATCAATCCACTCCGATGCTGACTTCTGTCAAATTACGCTCGTTTTTATCGTAAATTTCAAAAAAAGAAGCCTCGCGAAAGGTAAACAAATTTGCGATTACCAAGTCCGGAAAAGTTTGAACGGATGTGTTATAGTCCCGGACTGTACCATTATAATACCGGCGGGACTTTTGTATAACGTCTTCGAGTTGTGAGAGTTCTTGTTGTAGGTCTCTGAAGCTGCCATCAGCTTTCAAATCGGGATAGGCCTCGGTAACTGAGAGCATGTTGACTAAAGCCGAGCCAATGGCACCTTCGGCGGTTGCACGCTCTTCAGGGTCATCAGTATAGGCGGCGGACCGTGCATTTGTCAGCTTTTCAAGAGTTTCCACCTCATGCGATGCATAGCCTTTGACGACGTTAACCAGATTTTTTATCAAGTTGAATCGGCGCTTTAACTGTACGTCAATTGAACTCCAACCTTCGTTGACAAATTCCCGCCCCCTAACCAAACGGTTGTAGATGACAACCGCCCATATGATGACCACCAAAACTAAAAAAATAGTAAAGCTAAATATGAGTAGCAGCGCCCCTCCGACGGTCATAATGTGGGTTCCTTTCGTTGCAACCTTATTCAATTTTTAAACTGAATCCGGTTAAATTAGCAAGTTAACCTCAATCGGAGCAATTTAGTTAGCGGTGAGTAGGGAGGGTTACTTAGCCTTGCCTGATGTCAAAGCGTTACCCATTTTATTACGTAGAAACCGCCTCTAAATTGTTCACCGTGCAGCGATGATGTACGATCGTGTTCCCCCCGTTGCATCGCACCGATCTTTAAAAGATTAATGATTATTTGGTTTTGAGGCGGCGTGGCATATCTTTTTTTCCTGCTGAGGACTTGAGCTATTTGGTTACAGTCACAGGAGTATTGACCTTTTCTGTCTGTTTGCGTTTGTGTAAACTCGTGCTGGCGCAACCTCTGAAAATTTACGCGAGAGCTTTTTTTTAAACGTCTATAGTTGATGGCCTTGCTAATTCTGAAACTAGCAACAGCCTAAGGGTAAGAAGACCAGGAGCGATCTTTGATGACAGGAAATAGGCTTTCCGTGGCTCCTTTGAGATCATCCTACGATGTGGTCATCGTTGGAGGTGCGATCATGGGATCGGCAACTGCCTGGTTTTTATGCGATAATTCTGATTTTGACGGATCGGTATTAGTCGTCGAGCGCGACCCAACCTACAAAGATACATCAACTGCTCATACGACATCTTGCATGCGACAACAGTTTTCGTCAGAGCTCAACGTCCGCATTTCTCAGTTTGCGGCAGATTTTGTCAAAAATCTCCGAAGCTACATGGGAGGTGATGACCGGGTGCCTGAGCTTTCAATTCGGTCTTTTGGGTACATGTATCTGGCAAACAACGATAGTTTTGCCAACGTTCTGCGTGAAAACCAGAAAGTACAATTGGCTGCGGGGGCAGCAACGGAGTTGATGACAGCGAAGGAGATAAAGAAGCGCTTTCCTTTCTACAATGTTGACGATGTTGTGCTCGGTTCCATCAACATAATTGATGAGGGATACTGGGACAGTGCAGCCGTATTCGATTGGTGGCGGCGCCAGTCACAGGAACGTGGCGTGGAATTTGTTTCCAACGAAGTCGTCGCTATGTCCAAAAATGCTGCTGGTACCCGTGTCGAAAGTGTGCGCCTCAAGTCGGGGGATGTCATCCATTGTGGTCAGGTTGTAAATGCGTCTGGTCCGCGGGCGTCCTTGACAGCCAGCATGGCTGGGATCGAAGTGCCTGTCGAGCCTCGGAAGCGCTATTCTTGCGTTTTCAAAGCAGAACAACCTTTGGATCAAGATTTGCCTCTCACCATCGACCCATCAGGCGTTCATGTGCGTGAAAATGGTGGTGGAACATATCAGTGTGGAGGGCATTCTATTATCGATCCCGCAGTGGATTATAATGATTTCTCTGTCGATTATTCGTTTTGGGAATGTCAAATTTGGCCTATCCTAGCAGCACGCATTCCACAGTTTGAGGCCGTCAAGGTGCAGAGTGAGTGGAGCGGTCACTATTCGATGAACACATTTGATCATAACGCAATCATTGGACCGCACACCGAAGTCGAAAACTTCATTTTTCTCAATGGTTTTTCCGGTCACGGGTTACAACAGGCTCCGGCCATGGGGCGTGGCACTGCAGAGTGGTTGACCTATGGTGAGTATCGCAGCCTCGAACTCTCACCTTTCAATTTTGAGCGAATTTTAAAAGGCCTTCCGATCGTTGAGACAGCAGTGATATAGTACTGTTTCAATCATCCGAGCGTTCTTCACGCCATGCAGCCCAGTCTTCGGGGGTATCTAGGTCACGCCGAGCGCGGTTTTCTGGCAGAGCAACAAATGTGATCCTATTTGTGCATTGTTTCAGGATGGCTCGTGCGCCAATATCACCTGTCAGCTCGGCAATTTTGGGAAACAGGGTGCTTGAAAAAACGATTGGATGGCCGGGGCAGCCTGCTTCGGTCGTTGCTTGCCAGGCCAAGCTTTTCGAGCCCGTATCCACAGCGCTCAAAAGTTTTTTCAAATCCACTTGCGTCAACTCCGGTAAGTCGGCGAGGAGCAACATCGCTGCCGTAGTGTTTTTGGGAAGGTTTGCAAACCCAGCACGAAGGGAAGCGGCCATGCCTTCCCGAGCATCAGCTACCGAAACGCGTTGAATGTTAAGACCCTCCAGAGCATCGTATCTGGGATGAGGTGGGGAGGGTAGTGTCACAATGACAGTTCCATTTGTAGCCTGTAGGGCTATTTCTGTTTGGCGCTTTATCAATGGTACGGTGCTGATGTGTTGCAAAAGTTTGTCGGTCCCGCGCATACGGATCGACTGGCCTGCGGCGAGGATGATAATTGGGATATGACTTGTTTTTGACATGTCCACTACACGTGTCCGAAATCCGCATCATGGAGCGACGTTGCAGCCAAACGCGCGAGGTAATGTTGCCTCATAATTTTATTAGCATGATACTGCATTTCGAATGATATGGCGGTGATCCGCTCAAACTTCGTACAAGGCCTGAGTGTGAAATTCCTCGTCTGCGGCCTTGTGGTATAGCTGTCGAGAGTGTTTACCCAACCGCCCATTGCATGCCAGAGGTAGACAAACAGCAACTTGGCCCATTCCAGCTGCACCAAATTTGACCAGTCTTTATTGGTCGGTTGATACAGTGTGGAATAGCTGAAAGTGCCGCCTCCGATCACGGCTACTCGTACGGTGGAATGCATAGGTAAACTCCAGAGTTGTAAAAGTATGAAACGGATTTGCTAGGTTTTGGGCAAGTATTAAAATGACTATTCATGTCTTTTTGAGGTTCATGAGGAGCCGCCACCGCTTCCAATATTAAGGTGGCAAACCCTTCTTTGAAAATTGACAGATGTCGGAAAAGTCTGCCACGGCATGTAAAAAATACTGTTGGCATATTGTCGGCCTTGGCCCAAGCCAGTCGAGCTCCACCTAGGGACAAGGTGATTTAAACGATGTCTGTTAGACCATACATTATGAAAACTCAGAAAGTGGCTCAGTTTGATCCACAGGTATAAGAATTTCGCGCCTGCGGTTAAGATGGCTGTTGCTTCAGACGAATAAGGACGACGAGTGGCGCATAAATGTTGGTGATACCATGCCTATTTTTGAGACCCAGCCACATGACAATTCGAGTAAATACCAGGGGCATCTGAGACCAGTTGGAGTGCGGGAGCGTCTGTCCGATGCGAGGATCTGAAAGATTGGAACGGTGGAAACAGCGTTGCTTTTTCCGGTCGCGGAGCGCTTATCAGAATTGATTGACTACTTGCGGATAGGTACGCCGTATAGCTCAAGTCTATGTCCCTTGAGCTGATATCCCAGCTTCCTTGCTATTTTCTCCTGAAGGGCCTCAATCTCGGGGTCGACAAATTCGATCACTTTGCCTGAATTGATGTCGATCAGGTGATCATGATGTTCACGCTCGGCGTCCTCGTAGCGCGCGCGCCCATCTCCAAACTCAAGTTTGTCCAGAATATCGGCCTCCTCGAACAATTTTACCGTCCTGTAAACAGTAGCAAGGGAAATGCGCGGGTCTCGCGAGGAAGCCCTTGCATAAAGCTCCTCAACGTCAGGGTGATCCTTGCTTTCCTGCAAAACGCCGGCAATGATCCGACGCTGTTCTGTCATCCGCAGGCCTTTGGCTTCGCAGCGTTCAAGGATGGTATCTGTATTGTGCATTTCAAGCTTCGTCCCTTGTTTGGGCTTCCTGTCTAACCAAACTGTGCGGGTGTGACCACCCGTTATGGCGGGTAATTCACCACCGATGCGGGTTGACAGATAGAACTAAAAGCCTCATTGCACCATCTTCGCCTTCTGCCGCGTGAGCAGCACGGTCTCGAGTTTCGTATCGGGACCCCTTAGAGGCAACATATTGATCCCAAAATCACGCGTGGGGCCAAGGTCAGGGTCGGCCGCTGCACATTATGTGCGCGGTTGGGATCAAGGCCTACCACAGAGACGCCTGCCAACGCAGGCATGAGTTAGGTCACGTGTAAAACGTCGGACCGGAAAGATTTTGTTTTGACGACTTTTATTGAATTGGGTTTGCCGCACAAGCTGGTGGATCGTTTGAATGGCACTGGAATTAATGCGCCTACACCAATCCAAGAACGCGCAATTCCACCCGCACTAGATGGTCAAGACGTCATTGGATTGGCGCAGACAGGTACTGGAAAAACTCTTGCCTTTGGTTTGCCATTGATCGCGCGCATGCAATCCTACGGCCGCAAACCCGATCAGCGTACTGCACGTGGGCTAGTGTTGGCTCCGACGCGCGAATTGGCAAGCCAGATCAGTGTGAGCCTGCGTGAGCAGGTTGACGGAACGCCGTTCAAGATAGGTCTGGTTGTGGGGGGCGTATCAATTGGTCCGCAAATAAAGAGACTAGAGCGTGGTGTAGATATCCTCGTAGCAACGCCTGGACGACTAATTGACCTGATGGAGCGTCGTGCGCTCGAACTAAACAAAACTGATTTTCTGGTCTTGGACGAGGCAGACCAGATGTTGGACTTGGGTTTCATCCATGCTCTGCGCAAGATCGCTGCTTGGTTGCCTCAGGATCGGCAGACAATGTTATTTTCCGCGACCATGCCAAAACAGATGTCGGAAATTGCTGAAACCTACCTGAAGAATCCTGTACGTGTGCAGGTATCTCCACCTGGTAAAGCCGCTGACAAGATCGCTCAGTCAGTTCATTTTATAGCTAAGGCAGAGAAAACATCGCTCTTGATCGAATTGCTGGATAAGCATCGAGGCGAGGCTGCAATTGTTTTTGCGCGAACAAAGCATGGATCAGAACGCCTGATGAAAGCTTTGGTTAAGTCAGGTTTTGCAGCAGACTCGGTCCATGGAAACAAGAGTCAAGGCCAGCGTGAACGAGCGATCAAAGGGTTTAGAGGTGGGACAACCATGGTGCTGGTCGCGACCGACGTTGCGGCCCGAGGGCTGGATATCCCGCAAGTTCGACATGTTTACAATTATGATTTGCCGAATGTCGCGGAAAATTACATCCATAGAATTGGCCGGACTGCGCGTGCGGGCATGGATGGTGCCGCCGCCGCGTTCTGCTCACCTGATGAAGTTGACGAACTGCGTGCCATTCAGAAGCTCTTGAAGATTTCGATTCCCATTGCATCTGGCCGGCCTTGGATAGGGCTGGACGAGCCTGCAAAGAAAACTGGTGGTGCTCGTCATAGAAATGGTCCACCCCGTAACGGCGGTTCTCAAGACAAGCCTGGAGGTGGTCAGCGACGCCGGCGTAGGGGGCCTCCGCGAGGCAAACGTTCTCAAAAAGCTGCCTAGTAAACCAGTTTCCCCTGCATCACGCGCTTAGCGGCACCGGATACGGTAATGGCTGTACCGGAAGTGCTAACATCTATTATGCTGGGGCGACCCATTTCTTCGCCCTGGCTAATACGAAACTTTTGGTCGCAGTTTTCCAATTGGGCAATCAGCGCACCGAGAGTTGCGCAAGCACTGCCCGTTGCTGGATCTTCGGGGATATTATCGAGCGGAGCAAACATGCGGGCACGGATTGAGCCTTGATCTCGTACATAGGCGAATTGTGCGAAGTCGAGGCTGGTTGGATGTTTATCCCGGCCTGTTCGAAATGCTCGTATGTCAGGTGACAAGTTAGATAGCGCCTTCACGCTGTCCAGTTCGGTAATTGTAAATGCAAGGCCGAGTGTGGCCAAGACTGGTGGATGGTTATGGATGATGATGTGCTTAACATCCGTGCCGAGCGCGGAAGCGACCAAAGCAATTTCGGGTGTAGCCAGTATGTTAAATGGTTCTGAGGTTGTGAATTGCGCGGTTCCCGCAGAAACCTTGCAGAGCATAGGTCCAACTCCAAGCTCTAGCGTCATTACGGAGCCGTGTCCTAATTCAGTGAGTGCAACCGCGGATCCAACCACTGGATGACCGGCAAACGGTATTTCCATGGTTGGGGTAAATATGCGTACTCGGGCAGTGTGTGCACTATCTTCTGGTGGGAAAATAAAAGATGTTTCTGAGAAATTAAACTCTGTGGCGATGCGCTGTAAATCTGCTTCGGGAAGTCTATCGGCTCCGAGCACTACGGCCAGTTGGTTTCCCCCAAAGGGCACCTTCGAAAAAACGTCATAAACAAAAAAGTCAGTCATTGCGCTACATTAAGTCAGGTTCGCGCCCAACCCTTTTCGCGAGAGACGCCACGGTTAGACCCTGAACAACTATTGAAAAAATTACGACAATATAGGTCGCGGTGAGGATTAGCGGTTTCCACTCAGAGTCGGGCAGGGATAAGGCAAGCGCAACGGATATACCGCCTTTTAACCCGCCCCACGTCATTATTGGTATCACACCTCGACTGAAGTTCCGAAAAGGTTCAAGCACAAGCACTGGTACGGCAACAGCTGCCAATCGCGCAAATAGCGCTAAAAGGATTGCGAAGAAGCCTGCTACCAAGAAATTACTTGTGAAAGCTACTGCGAAGACTTCGAAGCCGATCAAAAGGAATAGTACTGCATTCAGAATTTCGTCAATTAGTTTCCAGAAGGAGTCAACGTATTCACGCGTCTCGGCGCTCATTCCGTGTTTTGTCCCAATTTCGCCAATCAGCAAACCGGCACAAACGGCCATGATAGGAGCCGAAACGTGCAAGGCTACAGCTAGTTCGTACCCACCGAATGCAAGCCCTAATGTCAGTAAAACCTCCAAAGAGGGATCGTCGATCAACCGCATAACACGAAAAGTAAACCAGCCTAACGTTATGCCAAGTATTGCACCACCAAACGTCTCCTGTACAAATAATAGTGCTGCATCGTCTAATTCTGTGGTCCCATGGTTCGCAAGGTCGTGTTCGCCTGGCGAAAATGCGATTCCGATTAGGACTAAAAACACTACATATCCAACGCCATCGTTGAATAGGCTTTCACCTGCGATCTTGGTCTCCAGCGACTTTTGAAGATTAGCTTCGCGTAATACCCCCAAGACTGCGACGGGGTCGGTCGGCGATATCAGCGCACCAAAAACCAAAGCGATCACGAGCGGCATGCCTGTTATCCAACTGAAACCAAATCCAACTATTGCAGTTGATAGCCCGACGCCCAACGTTGCCATAAGTGCAACGGGCACCCACTGCGCACGAAGGTCCTTGAGCTTCACGTGCAAGGCGCCCGCAAAAAGAAGCAATCCCAACATACCTTCGAGCAGAGCGTCAGAAAAGTCGATGCCGATTATAAGATGGCGTGCGTTGTTTGCTATGGCGAGATTTGGCCAAATTTGATCGATGCCCAGCACCGCAAAAGATGCGAGAAGCGCAACTACTAGGATGCCAATGGCTGAAGGCAATCTAAGGAATAAATAGTTTATAGATCCAAAAATACCAGCTAAAACAATAAGTAAGGATGCGATTTGTAAGAAGTTCATAGATATGCCTGCGTCAAGATTTCATTAGGCGTAACACGATGGATTGACGCTGACTAGGCGGCGCCAAGCTCAATCCAGACCGGAAGGTGGTCCGACGCAACAGTAGCGGGCCGTCGATTGAAAACGCCCTTGTTTCGTACGCGGAAGTCACTGTTGATTGCAAAGCTATCCAGCGCAGCGATGGGACGGGCTGCGGGAAAGGAATGTCCAGGGTCATGAAACACAAATCCTTGCATTGCAGTATCTAATGCGAGCTTGGAACCCCACTCGTTGAAATCACCAGCAAAAACGGTGGGCATCTCGGGTAAGTGACGGAAAGCACGGGTAATCGCACTGAGTTGCATCAGTCTATATCGCCGCAGTAGGCCGAGATGCACGCCAATGATCCGAATAGATCCGATTGGAGTCTTCAGTTCAGCAAGAATGGCGCCCCGAGGTTCCAAACCTGGCAGCTTGATTTTCGCGGTGCGTTGCACCCTGATGGGATCGCGGATAAGCATTGCGTTTCCGTGCCAACCTAGTGATCCGCTAGGTTGTTCAAAGTCAACGACTTGAAAATTGCGCGCCTTTATCAGGTCGTGGGGCAGGGCCGAAGGGCGTGGAGGGAGACGCTTATCGGCCTCTTGAAGGATTACGATATCTGCTTTTAAAGCACGGATCACAAGCATTGAACGATCAGGGCGACGCTGCATGTCCAACCCGACACATTTCTGAAGATTATAACTCGCTATACGCAGAGATTTCATATTCATCCTGTCAAACGTGTAAGTAATTCTTGTCAGCGTCTAAACGGAGCAACCATGTGGCTTTATGCCGTTGTTGTGAGCTAGGTGCCACAAAATGTGCGTTGCACCTGTTCCTCGCTACGTGGTGGACGCATCAAATCAGTGAAATCTGGGTTTTCTAAGTATGGATTTGCATATGCCGTCATAAGTCTGTGAATTTGGTTCTCCTCACCGTTCACGGCAGCCTGAATCATCCGTTCGATCTGGTGGTTACGTGGAATTAGCGCCGGGTTGGCTGTCGACATTGTCTCCAATGGATCAGTTTGTTCCTGATCCAACCTTGCACGCCACGTATTCTCCCATTTGGAGAAGCTGTCGCTATCGACAAATCGACTTTTAGCAGTGCCTTTGATTAGTGATCTAAAACTGTTTGTAAAATCGGCATTGCTTTGCTCCATGAGGGACAAAAAATCGGTTATCAGAGACTTGTCGCCTTTTTTTTCAGATATTAGACCTATCTTTGCGCGGAAAAAACTTAACCAATGGCGGTCAATGATATTGGGCATCTCGTGAATTTCAGATGTGAAATCCACCACGGCTGCATCTTGATTTGGCATCAACGGCACCAGTGCCGTGGCCAGTTGCGCCATATTCCATACAATTATATGGGGTTGGTTACCGTACGCATAGCGGCCCGCCCGATCAATTGAAGAGAACACTTTCATTGGGTTGTACTCGTCGAGGAAAGCGCATGGCCCATAATCGATAGTTTCGCCGGAAATGGTACAATTGTCGGTATTCATTACTCCGTGGATAAACCCAACAGCCATCCAGTGAGCGATAAGTTTTGCTTGTTCAGCAATAACTGCGCGTAGGAATTCCAGGGGGGATGATGCAGTGGGGTAATGACGTTGAACTGAATATTCAAATAAAGCTTGCAATCCCGGTTTGTCTTGTGCGGCCGCCAGAGCCTGAAATGTTCCTACACGAATGTGGCTGGATGCTACGCGCGTGAAAACTGCACCCGGCAAAGCTGTTTCCCGAACAACAGTGTCGCCGGTTTCAACTGCTGCCAAGGCTCTGGTGGTCGGCAGACCGAGGGCGTGCATTGCTTCTGACAGTATATATTCGCGCAGCACTGGGCCGAGCCAGGCCCGACCGTCGCCCCGGCGAGAATATGGCGTTTGTCCTGACCCTTTCAGCTGGATATCAAACCCATTGGCTTCGCCTAATAAAATGGCGCGACCATCACCAAGGTTTGGGTTCCAGTGTCCAAATTGATGTCCTGCGTAGCGTTGCGCAAGTGGATTTGCACCGTGTGGCACAACATTACCTGAGAATACTTGCGCGAGCTCGTTTTCATTTTTCGTTCCTGAAATACCAATTTGATCGGCTAACTCAAAATTGAAAATAATCAAACGAGGATTCGACACAGGGGTCGGAATCTGAGCAGAATGAAGCTGCTTTGGCAGTTTGCCGTAGGTGTTTTTTAGGGGAAGAATTAGGTCCATAGCAAGTAAGGTAAACCTCAGGCGCAGGATTACCAGAGCAAGCTTGGAGACAATTGCGCGATTGGCGATGAGAGTGCAAAAAATAAAAGCATAGTTGGAGACACCAACGCGTGATGTTTTAGGGATTTGCAGTCAGCGCTTGCGTAACATCACAATATTTCTGAGTTGTCCTGATCAACATCAAGCTTGACTACTCGAATGTCTAAATCTTCAAAAGATCTTGATAGCACAGCAAGAATATTGCCTCCAACGCCTCGACGCCCCACGTTGAGACGAACGAAGAATTTATTGATGGATTTAGTAGAACAGCCAACCTCAACGTGCTTCTGAAAGGCTATGATTGAATAGCCGATTGGTGTCCGGCGCGATCCGGCCTAATAGATGACACCGAGGAGCGATCCCTTCAAAATAGTACATGTGCGTGTTGTTGTGCTTGGTTGAATCCGGTCTCGTCTCTAAACGGGGATACCAGAAGGTTTCGTACTGGAATTTTTTATAGCTTGCGAGGTGCAGAGTAGCGCTCATAGCATTGCAAGTCTTTCCGTCAAAAGTGAAAAAAATCCGTCTGCGTCTAGATCGCTTATAAACATTGCGTTGGGTGGGCGGTCAGTGACACCCCACCAGTCGGCAACAGTCATGCCGAGGGTTAATTCAGATTGTGTTTCTATTTCTACGTTGACGTGCCTACCAGAAAACAAATCCGGATTAATTAGGTAAGCTATCACGCAAGGATCGTGCAATGGCGCACCCTCTGATCCATATTTTTTTATGTCGAAGCGCTCAAAAAAATCTGTCATTTGGGCTACCGCTATCCCTACCGGTGATTCAAGATTCCGGAACGCATCATTGCGTTTCTTGGTCACAAGAGCTTTGTGTGTGACGTCCAGAGGCAGGACGGTTATCGGCACCCCAGAACGAAAAATGATCTGTGCAGCCTGAGGGTCAACGTAGATGTTGAACTCTGCCGCAGGTGTAATGTTGCCAACTTCGAAATATGCGCCGCCCATGAGCACAATTTCTTGTACCTTTTTGATTAACTCTGGTGCTTTTTCAAAGGCAGCAGCGATATTAGTTAGTGGGCCAAGAGGGCACAATGTCACTGTCCCGGCTGCACATTCGCGAAGTGTGTCGATAATAAAATCAACCGCGTGTTGGTCTTGCAGTTGTATCTTCGGGTCTGGAAGAACCGGCCCATCTAATCCAGTCTTACCATGCACGTGCTCTGCAGTGACCAAATCCCTGCGTAAGGGGCGGTCGCAACCAGCAAATACCTTCACATTAGTTTTGCCAGCTAACTCACAGATAATAAGCGCATTTTTTTGAGTAAGTTCCAGCGGTACATTGCCCGCAACAGCGGTAATTCCCAAGACCTCGATTTCTTTAGGACTCGCTAATGCAAGAAGAATAGCAACGGCGTCATCCTGTCCGGGGTCGGTATCTATGATGATTTTTCTCGCAGTCATGGGCTTTCCTTGATTATCAGAAAGGCACATTGGCAAGGGCTCTGTGCCTTTGCAAGCGGGTAGGATGTTAATTGTGAATTACCTTAGCGATTGAAAGTGCACTTACATAAGCGTTGAGGTCTGCATAGCTTAAATCTTAAAAGACTGCTGACGGTTATCGTGAAATTACCAATGAGAAAATTGATCAAGATTTCAAGAATAAATAGGAAGTGCGGTTTCGGCTAACATTTGGATCAATCGGCGCGCCAACAACTGTAAAATCAATAAGTTCATTGATAGTAGGAAACGGCCCCCAGGTGGGGCCGCCTCCGGTTTCTGCAATAGAGCTCTGCTTTTATCCGTCGAAATCAACTTCTTCGGTGATGCGCAGGGCCATGGCGCGGTGGCTGGCGAGGGTCATCAGGTTCACTTTGTCAGCAGTAAAACTTCCCCATCCCGCGACAAGTGGGTCAGGGCTGGTACCGGGCGCGATGGGATATTCGTAGTTGGCCTTGGCATAAATTTCTTGTGCCAAAGGTGAAGTCAGGAATTCCATTAATTTTAGTGCGTTGTCCCTGTTTGGGGCAGACTTGGTCATCGCAACGCCTGAGATATTCACATGAGTGCCACCGTTTTCGAAGGTTGGAAACAAAACATTGACGCTGTTGGCCCAGGCTTTCTGCTCCTCATCGGCAAGCATTTTCCCCATGTAGTATGTGTTGCCAACTGCGACGTCGCACTCACCCGCCCAAATCGCCTTGACTTGCGCACGGTCATTACCTTGGGGTCTGCGAGCTAAATTTGCCTTAACGCCTTCAAGCCACGCCTTGGCGCCAGCTTCTCCGTGGTTTTCAACCATGGCCGAGGTTAGGGCAACATTGTAAGCGTGGGTTCCGGATCGCGTGCAGATGCGACCAGCCCATTTAGGACTTGCAAGGTCTTCGTAGGTTGTGATGTCGCCTTCGGCGACGCGATCTTTTGAAGCATAAACAATACGAGCCCGTGTGGTCAGGCCATACCAGTGTCCGTCTGGATCTTTGTATTGCTCTGGAACGTTCGTATCGAGGACGGCACTCTCGACTGGCTGAGTAAGCTTTTTATCAACGACAGCGGCAAGACGCGATATATCGACAGTGAGTAAAATGTCGGCTGGCGACCTGTCACCCTCAGACTGCAAGCGTTCAATCATGCCTTTGGCAAGATACGCTACATTAACTGTGATACCAGTTTTGGACGTAAATGCATCAGTTAGCGGTTTGATCAACTCAGGCTGTCGGTACGAGTAAATATTGACTTCGTTAGCCAGTGCAGGAGTTGCTGTGGTCAGAGCCATAACCGCAAATAAAGGGATTTTAATTTTGGAAAACATACGCATCGCTCTCATAAAAGTTTCAATGGAGCTGAATTACCCGACTAAATTAGTCGGGTCAATACCTGAATAAAATACTAAGAAAAAAATTTTTGAGATTTCAGAGGGAAAAATCAGTTTCTTTTTAGCGTTGAGAAGTTTAAGTTTGATTGACAGTGCTTTGCTTTTCTTTTCTTTTTATTTTATTCCAGAGCGCGTCCATTTCCTCTAAAGAGGAATCTTCAGGACGTTTCCCATTGGCCCTCAGCAGCATTTCAATGCCTTCAAACCGTCGAATAAATTTTTGATTCGTGCGTCGAAGAGCAGCTTCTGGATCTACTTTGAGATGCCGAGCAAGGTTAGCGATTACAAAAAGCAGATCGCCCATCTCTGCCTCTATCTCATCCTGGGACATGGCAGCGCGCGCCTCGATCAGTTCTTCAGTTTCTTCAGAAATTTTGTCGAGTACTTGTGTTATTTCAGGCCAGTCAAAGCCAACACGGGCGGCGCGCTTCTGTAATTTTACAGCGCGTAACAACGCTGGGAGCCCAACGGCAACACCATCAAGTGTGCCTTGCTGTTTTTCACGAACGCGTTCGGCAGCTTTTATGGTTTCCCAGTCTTTGGTTTGCTGTTCAGCAGACTTGTCACGCGACTCATTGCCAAACACATGCGGATGGCGAGCCACCATCTTGTCAGACATATTTTTGACTACGTCATCGAATGTAAAAAGGTCCTTTTCAGCTGCCATCTGCGCATGAAATACAGATTGAAACAGCAAGTCTCCAAGTTCACCTTTTAATTCGCTCCATGCTTCTCGTTCAATGGCGTCTGCCACTTCGTATGCTTCCTCAATTGTGAAAGGCGCGATTGTCGAGAAATTCTGTTTTACATCCCAAGGGCAGCCTGTTTCAGGGTCGCGCAGGCGGCGCATGATTTCTAGCAGGCGTGGCATGCCACCGTTGGGATTTTGGATCAGAGGATTTTCATCCATTGCGGTAGGCTCCTTTATTCGGTTGAGTACATCAAAGGAAATGTGGTGCGAGGAGTCCAGTCATGCCTGTCATAAACCGGATCGCAGAGTTTGCGGACGAGATGAGCGCGTGGCGCCATTATTTGCATCAGCATCCGGAACTATCCTTTGATTGTCACAAGACAGCAAAATTCGTGGCTGAAAGGCTCCGGACGTTTGGCGTGGACGAGGTGCACGAAGGTATTGCCATCTCTGGAGTCGTTGCGCTGGTCAGTGGGCAAGGAGATGGTCCCACAATAGGCTTGCGCGCCGATATGGATGCCTTGCCTTTAAATGAGATTTCGGGGGCAGAGTGGGCCTCAAAAATATCAGGAAAAATGCATGCTTGTGGCCATGATGGGCACACAACGATGCTATTGGGAGCAGCGCGCTACCTTGCAGAAACACGTAATTTTAGAGGGCGCGTCGCCCTCATTTTTCAGCCGGCAGAAGAATTTGGCGGCGGTGGTGAGGCTATGGTTTCCGAAGGCATAATGGAACGATTTAACATAAGCCAGGTCTATGCGCTTCACAATGCTCCCGGTTTTGACGTGGGGACGATCCATACCAATACCGGCCCAATCATGGCGGCTGTTGACGAATTCACAGTGACATTTAGCGGGGTGGGTGGGCACGCTGCTTACCCGAATAAAACGGTAGACCCAATTATAGCAGTAACTGCCTTTGCCGATGGGTGTCAGACAATTATTTCACGAAACTGTCCCCCTACCAGCCCTTTAGTGGTTTCAGTGACTAGAATCGACGCAGGTGGTACAGCGCTTAACATTATTCCTCAGACTGCGTTGGTAGGGGGAACGGTTCGAAGTTTTGACCCAGAATTACGGGAAATGTGCGAAGTGCGAATTCGCGAGTTAGTAGAAGGCTTGAATTTGGCCTTCGGGGTAACAGCAAAAGTTCATTATGATCGAGGCTATCCCCCAACAGTAAATCATCCTGAGCAGACGGCCTTTGCCGCGAAGGTGGCCAAAGAAATAGTTGGCTCTGAGCGCGTAGACTTGTCTTTTCCCGCAGAAATGGGGGCCGAGGATTTTTCTTACATGCTAGAGGCTCGCCCTGGGGCTTATCTCTTTTTGGGGCAGGGTGATACTCCTATGTGCCATCACCCCGCCTACGATTTCAACGATGATATTGCGCCAATTGGAGCTTCTTTTTTTGCGCGTTTGGTAGAGCGTGCACAACCGGTGTGACCAGATGCGACTTTTTGCTGAGGGCATATAGGCTTTTAGCGCGTAAATTTTCTTAGTGCAGCAGGGTAGTCTTAAAGCTTGACCTTGCGTTTGCTTAACGTAAAATTTGATCAAATTATTGATCCGGGGAGACTCCAGGATGGCGTTGGAAGATGCAAAGCATGAGGTGGATGTGGCCTTCACGCGTAAAAGCTCGCGTGGACGCTGTTTTGAAAATACGTTTGGTGGGGCAAATTCGTTTCTTCGGCGCCGGTATTCCAAGGATTTGGAGGGCGTGGACATCGCGGTAACAGGAATTCCATTTGATCACTCAGTGACAAACCGTCCTGGAACACGGCTTGGACCAAGAGCAATTCGTGAGGCTAGCGCCCTTCAAGCGGCTGATGCACCGTATGGATGGGGATATGACCCGTTGGAAGAGCTAAAGATCGTCGACTACGGTGACTTGGCGTTTGATTATGCCCGAATCTGTGATTTTCCCAGAACATTGACGGCCCATATCAAGAGTATTCTTGATCGCGGAGCCGCTAGTATCGCGCTTGGTGGAGATCACTACATCACCTTTCCAATCCTAAAGGCATACGCCGAAAAATACGGTCCAGTGAGCCTTTTGCAGTTTGACGCTCATACCGATACCTGGGCTGATGATGACATGGATAGGATTGATCACGGCACCATGTTTTACAAAGCGGTCAAAATGGGGTTGGTCGACCCCAAACGCTCGGTGCAGGTAGGAATTCGGACGGAGAACCCGGATACGCTGGGTTTTAATATTATTGATGCTCGCGAGGTGCACGAAATCGGCCCCACCGCCGTTGTACGTAAGATCAAGGATATTCTAGGGACACATCCGACCTATCTAAGTTTTGATATCGATGGCCTCGACCCAGCTTTTGCGCCTGGAACTGGAACGCCTGTTTGGGGTGGCTTGAGTAGTGGTCAGGCAAGCATTATTCTGCGTGATCTAGCCGGGATTAACATGGTTGGTGGAGACATTGTAGAAGTTTCACCGCCCTTCGACACGACTGGTGCCACTGCGATAGCTGGGGCACACATTGCAACAGAGCTTATTTGTTTGTGGGGTTGGAAGCAATTGCACAAAGGCTAATGATATCGTCTGATGACGGCTGAAATCTCTTTGATTTACAGATCTTTTACCAAGAGTTTGATACCTCGTTCCATAAATTATTTAATGACCGAAACTTGATATATTTCATCAGGATTTGAAGGGAAAAGGATTGCGCAAAATGACTTTGATCTGGATCTTATTGAGCCTTTTTCTCATATTATTGGCCTACATTCGTTTTGTGCCCAGCGATCCGGCTAAATGGCATGTGGCACCAAAACTAGCTGGTGACCAAATATTCAATAATGGTGCGGTGCGTGTCGTTCTGATTGGAAAGGATGGCTTGCGTCGGCTCGTTAAGGTTGTAGAGGATGATCCTCGCTCGCAAATCCTTGTCGGCTCGGCGGAGGAGGGGATGATCACATTTATCAGCCGCTCCCGAATAGTTGGGTTTCCAGACTACACAACAGTACTTCAAGATGGTGAAAGATTGGTGATGCTGGCGCGTTCACGCTTCGGACGGAAAGATTTTGGCATCAATGCTGAACGACTTGACCGTTGGATTGACGCTTTGTCCGCCTTTTAAATTGGAGCTGAGACATCCCGGCGATACTTCTCGCCATATAGGGACATTTAAAGACATCTGACATTGGGCCATGAACATTCGGCCGTCGACCTGCAAACAAATTGTTTCGCCAATCTCGATGCGCTGACCTGTGCTATCTGTACAATAGCAGTCCACCGGCACACCGTTCATGAAGCCATCTGAAAATGCTGTAGATGCCAAAAGGCAAAATAGTGCTGCAAAACGTACCATAGATTTAGTGTACAGCCGTGCGAGCACTTGACCAAGACAAAGGATTGTCTCACTTAGCGTCATGGTCCCTATTGAACGATTAGAGCTAATCATCCAGCGCTTTGAGTTTCTCGAAGCCCAAATGGCCGAGGGCAGCGGCATAGACATTGCTGTACTGGCGAAAGAATATTCTGATCTCAGGCCGGTGGTTGAGCGAATCTCTTCCTACAAGCTGATGCTGGCGGGCATTGAAGAAGCCGAGTTGATGTTAGAGGACTCGGAATTTCGGGCTCTCGCAGAAGAAGAATTGCTTACGTTGCGCGCTTCTCTCCCAGGCTTAGAGCATGAATTGCAACTGGCACTGTTACCCAAAGATGCGGCAGACGCGCGCCCAGTAATACTTGAAATTCGACCTGGAACGGGTGGCGATGAGGCGGCACTTTTTGCGGGAGACTTGCTACGCATGTATCAGCGTTACGCCGAGACTCGTGGCTGGACGCTTGATATTCTGGAAGAACAAACAACAGAGCTGGGAGGTATCAAGGAGGTTGTGGCCCATATAAATGGCGTAAATGTTTTTGCACGATTGAAATATGAAAGTGGGGTTCATCGCGTTCAGCGTGTGCCTACGACGGAAAGTGGTGGGCGTATTCACACGTCCGCGGCGACCGTGGCCGTTTTGCCAAAGGCCGAGGACGTGGATATTCAGATTGACGTAAATGATTTACGGATTGATACGATGCGGTCATCTGGTGCGGGTGGTCAGCATGTAAACACCACCGACTCAGCCGTAAGGATCACGCACTTGCCGTCTGGGATTGTCGTGACCAGCTCCGAAAAATCGCAGCATCGTAATCGTGAAATTGCGATGCAGGTTCTCAAAACGCGACTGTATGATATGGAACGTCAGCGGATCGATAGCGAACGGGCTGCAAACCGGGCCGGGCAGGTTGGTTCTGGCGACAGGTCGGAACGTATTCGCACTTATAATTTTCCTCAAGGGCGCATGACAGATCATAGAATTAATCTAACACTTTATAAGCTGGATCAGGTTATGCAGGGTGATTTGGATGAAGTTATTGATGCACTTACAGCTGACGCACAGGCCATAATGCTTGCGGAGATAAACGCGTGAGCCAAACAGTAGGGGGGTTAATCCTTGCAGCCACAAAAGCGTTGCAAAGGGTTGGTGTCGCAAGCGCAGGACGTGATGCACGGGCCTTGGTTGCTATGTCGACCAGCCGCCGCACCGACCGGCTGAGCTTGGAACTTAACGAAAATGTCAGCGATGCAGAAGAGCTGATTCTGGGCAATGTGCTTAAAGATCGATTGCAACGGAAACCACTGTCACAAATTATTGGAAAAAGGCAATTTTTCGAGCATGAGTTCCAAGTCACCTCAGATACACTCGATCCGCGACCGGAAACTGAATGTTTAGTTCTGGCTGCTCTTGCTGGGCCGGTGAAGAGAATGTTGGATCTTGGGACAGGGACTGGCGCTGTTGCTATTTCAATTTTGGCTGCCCGACCCGCTGCAAGCGGTATGGCGACTGATATTTCGATTGAAGCCCTGCGTGTTGCGGCTGGCAACGCCGAGCAGACAGGAACTGCAAACCGTCTAGACCTGATTGTAAGCGATTGGTTTGAAAAGGTGCAGGGAAAGTTTGATCTTATTGTATCCAATCCACCCTATATTTCAAAGGAAGAGATGAACACACTGGCGCCAGAGTTGTCATTCGAGCCGCGTCTCGCGTTGACGGATGAGGGAGACGGACTTTCGGCCTACCGGAAAATTCTGGATAACGCTATGAATTACCTTACGCCTGGCGGACGATTGCTCGTCGAGATTGGTTGGCAGCAAGGAGATTTGGTTTCTCAACTTTTTAAAGAAGCTGGGCTTGAAAAAATTGAAATCCAGCAGGACCTAGATGGACGTGATCGAGTTGTTTTAGGGCAAAGTTCCAACACTTATTAAATTATTTCTAAAAATTTTTACTCATCTGGCCGAAATACCCTTGTACCGAAGCGCAAGGCCGACTAATGAGAAGTAGTTCATACGGCGGACGCCATGCAGGTGGTCCCGTGGGGCACCAAGCCAAAAATGTCGCAACCGGAATTATTCAGAGCGTAAGAGGCGTGAAACGGTTAGGGCGACTGCAATTGATCAAGGCTGGATTGCAAGAATATGAGATCTTCGAAGTCACGTCCGCGCAATAAACCAAACCGGAACCGTCCGTCAGGCAATATCGTTAATCGAGTGTTTGATAGCTCTGGACCGGAAGGTAAAGTGCGGGGCACCCCGCAGCAGATAATCGACAAGTACAACCAATTGACGCGAGACGCTCAATTGGGAAACGATCGCGTCGCAGCAGAAAATTTTCAACAACACGCTGAACATTATTTGCGAATGCTCAATGAAGCGCAGCGTGAGCAGGAAGCTCGGCGCGAAGAACAGGAAGCCCGTCGTGAAGAGCAGGAGCGCCAGAACCGTGAGCGTCAGGCTGAACGTGATCGTGAGCGTCGGGAACGGATGGATCGTCAGGAGCGGGAAGCCGGTGGCCGTGAAACCGAAGAGCTGCCCGAAGTTATTCTGGACCCGTCCGAGAGCGAACAGCCGGACCTAATTGTTGATTCACCTGAGGACAAACTGGTAGAAACCTCGGAAGTTGTCGCAGAGAGCAAGCCTAAAATACCTCGAAAAACTACACCTCGAAGGCGTTCTAGCACTGCTGTCAAGAAAAAGGCAGACGATACCACTGTGGCCGATGTCGACTCAGTAGAGCAATCATCAGCTAGTGAGGGCAACGCCGCAGAATAACTATTGCCTGCTTGGCGCACTGGTAGATTAAATCTGATAATCGTACGCTTATCGTCGCTCCAGTACGCGAGCGAGGGCACAAAATTGTTCCAAAGTGATTTGTTCTGCCCGGTCAGTGGGCGCAATTCCTGCTGCAAGCAATAAGTCTTCTATATTAGGGGCCTGCCCTTTCAAAGAGGCTCGTAACATTTTGCGTCGTTGGTTGAATGCGGCAGCGACAACACGGTTTAGTGTTGCGGGGTTTGCTGGAAACCTCGGCCTGCTCAATGCGGTTAGGTGAACTACGGCAGAGTTTACCTTCGGTGGCGGTGTGAAAGCATTTGGGGGCAATGTCATCACAATCTTTGCGTCAGATCTCCACTGGGCTAGAAGCGCCAATCGTCCGTAGGCTTTGCTACCCGGTTTGGCGACAATACGGTCTGCAACCTCGCGCTGAAACATGAGCGTGAGGCTCTGCCAAAATGGAGGCCACTTCGGCGGTGTTAGCCATCGCACCAGCAGTTCCGTTCCTATGTTGTAGGGTAAATTTGCGGCGATGCGGATTGGAGGAGTTAGAAATTTCAGTGGATTGACGTCAAGTGCATCGTCATTAACTACCATGAGCTGACCTGGATAAGCATTTGCTATTTCTTCCAATGCAGGCAAACACCGCGTGTCCTTTTCGATCGCCAAAACGTGTCGCGCACCCTCAGCTAGTAAACCGCGTGTTAATCCACCCGGACCGGGGCCGATCTCAAGAATATCGGAACCTTGCAGGTCTCCGACCTGTCGAGCAATTTTAGCTGTGAGGTTAAGGTCGAGCAAAAAGTTTTGTCCGAGAGATTTGCGAGCAGACAACTCGTGCGTGGCGATTACTTCACGAAGTGGGGGCAGAGTGTCGATTGCATTTTTCATGTCTTAACGCGCCTTCGACATGCGAAACGCAAGCTGCAATGCCGCGATGGTGCTGGACGGGTTTGCGATACCTTTTCCTGCAATGTCGAAAGCTGTGCCATGATCAGGCGATGTGCGAATAAACGGTAACCCAAGCGTAACGTTGACACTGTTGTCGAAATCCAATGTTTTAACTGGGATTAGGGCTTGGTCGTGGTAGGCACAGATCGCTACATCGTAGGTGTCGCGGGCGCTCGCATGAAACATTGTATCAGCAGACCAAGGTCCAGTGATGTCTAGTCCGATTCCTTGCAACTCGGCGATTACTGGCGCGATAGTTGTGAAGTCTTCATGCCCCATAACGCCGCCTTCGCCTGCATGTGGGTTTAATCCGGCTACCGCAATGCGCGGCTTGTCGATACCAAACTGTTGAATGAGACCAGTGTGTGCGATGCGTATCGTATCACGCAAAAGATCAGCGGTCAGAGCTTTGGGTACATCGCTGAGCGGGATATGAATAGTGGCCGGGACAACACGTAATTGATCTGACGCCAACATCATCACTACTCGCCCAACATCGCTTAAATATGCGAGATATTCGGTATGTCCTGGCCAAGGAAAATTGGCACCATCCTTCAATACTTTTTTGTTTATTGGTGCGGTACAAAGTGCGGAAGCTGCGCCAGATATCGCTAAATCTGTGCCGCGCGAAATTACCTCAATGACACTTTCAGAATTTTCAGGATCTGGTAGGCCCGGCTTTTCAACTCCAAAAAAAGGATGTGGCAGAACTGGGAGCGCGTTCGCGGAAATTGATATAGCCTCCGCCGGCTCCTGTATTATCGAAAATGGGACCCTGCCTGGCAAATGTTCCGGATCAGCAATCAGAAAAAACGGGACGTCCGCCTTTAAATGTTTCCAAGCTTTTTCGGCAAGTTCAAGTCCAATCCCTGCGGGTTCGCCACAGGTGTAGGCAATTGGAGCTAGCATCAATTTTCAACGATGATGGCTTCAGCCCGCAGCTGCTCAAGATAGCTGTTAGCAAAAGATTCGAGCCTTTGCCGCCGCAACGCGGCAGCAACATCTTCACGAGATAATTCCTCGTCTAGCTTTGCGGTACGTCCGCACAGCATAAGATAAACTAATGCCTGATTGTTGGCTGTAGTCAGGTTGGTTGATGCTTCATTATCATCAAGTTTGGCTAGCTCAAGAGCAATATCGCGCGGAATTTCTCCGGGTGATTTAGTTTCGCGAGCAAGTGTGCCTAAAGGTTTTTCCAGAGCATATCCGTACAGGTCATCACAGCGGTCAAATTTGTCTCGAATGGCACCTGCTTCAGCGAGATTATCAGCTGTGCGCCCACCTGGCAGATAGACCATAGCGTAATCGATTGCGGAGTAAGCTGTTGGCCGTTTACCGGTTTCCTGTATGCCACGCATTTGAAATAAAGCAACCGCGTTGGGCAATTGCACAGGATCGCTGACCTCGGCACGACCCAATGCACTGATGAGGGGACGTAGTTCAGGTGGCAGGTTGGTGATCGACATCCAATCAATTTTTCCACCTTGATCTTTTGTCGACGATGCGGAGTACGTGCGGGCTGCGGCCTCAAAATCGATATAAGTTGTGATCTCCGAGAGTTGTGATGCAAGTCCCATGACCTGTTCTTGTGTTTGTGGCGTAACTGGGATGACAATTTCTGAAAGCAAAACGCGCACACCACCCGCACCGCTATTTGCGGCAATGGCTCGGTCGATTTCTTTTTCAGTGATTTGCACACGTGATCCAAAACGCGTTTGAGTTACGCCGCTCCAAGCGATACCGGCGTAAATAAACGCTCGGATTGTTTGCTCGTCCACACCCTCGGCTGCTAAAGCTTTGAGGATTTCCTCGGGTTTTACATTAGCCCTTTGGGCGAATTGAACCAGACCAGCCTGGAGCCCGTCTTCACTTGGTTGAACACCAGAAATCTCGGCAGCTTCGAGCTTGAGGCGGTCTTCTAGCAACTGTTCGCGCGCAAGTTTGCGCACATCGCCCGGCGCGTTCATAATAGCTAAGAGAAGGGCGCGCTGTTCTATTTCATAAAATGAAACTGCGCGGTCATTCACAATGATCGCTGGTGAAAAGGCACTTTGGGCAACGGCTACCGTTGAGATCAAAATAGTCATCAAAATGGCTATGACACTGAAAAGGGAGCGTGACATCATATTACGTTCTTTCTGCTCATTTTAAGATCTGCCGCATTTACGAGAATAACTCTTATCTTTCGAATTTACCGAAAAACCAAGGAGGCCGACGGACAATCCAATATCAGTGCTAGGAAGCACTGTAGTGGATGTGGAGAAGCGGCGCGAGACCGTAAGTTCAAACTTAACGCATTCGTTGCGATATTCGAGTCCTACTCCTGCCTCTGCAGTCTCATTGTTTCCAGCATCGAACCGCCAGTCAAATAGGCTGGTCCAGTGACGACTTAACCGATAGCGACTGTCTAGCGCCCATTCTGCGAGTGTTTTATCTCGATCCTCTGCTGAATCCGCGCCCAACCAAATATAGCTTGCATCTAGCCAAAGTTTTTCATTCGTCCAACCTATGCGTGCAGAGGCCTTGTTAATGCCGTCGTCTAGGCTGAACAATGTACGTGTCGCTAGATCAAAGCCTTTGGAAGTTTTGTATTGACCAGCAACAAGAAAATCTGTCTCAGAGGTCGACAGTCCCGAGGTATGCGAGAAATCTGGTTGTACGTCCTGATGATAAACCTGACCTATCGTGAAGTTGCCCCGCCACCTATCTTTGGAATAGCGTGCCCAGTTTAAACCGATTGCTCCTGTGATACCGCGCTCTCGACGATCGTAGGACGGGAATCGCGACAAAGCCAATAAGTTGCCTTCGTCAAACTCGACCCGAGTACTTTCGTCGTTAGCGACATCCAGATTGCTACCCCCAGTCCAGCCGATCTGCGCGACAGGTTCTAGTAGGTAGGTATTACCATCATTGCCAACTTTGCTCATAGGGTAGCGCATTTGTGCCGCGATCGTCGGCGTGAACTGACTTTGATAGGACTTTACTGCCGCATCATTCTGTGTGTGATAGGCGTCTAATGCAAATTCGCCTGTGACACCTACTCGCAGACCATTTTTTAGATTCCAATTGCGCCGCCAAAGAACTGAGGCATTCAATCGCCCAACGTCACGGCCATCGACAATGTTATCGTCATCAGGACCATCTACATCAAGGTCTGAGTGGCGATAGTGGATATGAGCCTCGAGGTTGGTGCGCAGTTCTCCACCGATGGAGGAAGGGTAATAACGGCGTTGCGTTTCAGCGAGCGCCACGAATGTTGGAAGTGTGTTGTATTCCTCTCCGGGGCGCAACGTCTGATAATGAAAAATGGCAAACCGAGTGTTTTTATTTCTATATGTTTGCTGCAGTGTGAGGTTGCTTTCAAGACGGTCTTCGTCTGAATAATCGTAATCGATCAAATAACTGTCGTCGCTCGTCGACTGGATGTTAAAGTCTAGTTTGTAGTCGCTTGGTAGATCAAAAGCTCCGTCAGCGAAGAGGTATGCACGGGTTTTGTTTGGTTTGATCGTGTCATCAGTGAATGCAGTATTGATGTTGACGAAACCGTTACTGAAAACCTGTCGATAACGAAGCTCCAATGTCCGGGTTTCGGAGGAGACATAGGGAGTTAACGTCAAATCGCGATAATTTCCCAGCGTTATAAAATAAGGGATTTTAACTCCCCACCCTAACTGCGTTGTGTTGCGAATCGTCGGAACAAGAAACCCTGTTACACGGTCAAGTCTTGGATCTGGTAGCCGCAGTGTTGGGAAGTACGCAACAGGTACATTGCGGATTAAAAATGTCGCATTATCGAAGTAGATTTGTCGCTTGAGGTCATCATGAACGACGCGCTGTGCACGAATTTGCCACAGAGGCGCTTTTTCATCCAGACATACAATACATGATGACACCGACGCTTTCGTTAAAATATTGTAACGCCCTTCAACGCGGTCTAACTGGTTCGCTGCAAGCTGAACTTGCTGTTTCAGAACAAGGCGCGCACTGTGCATCAGTCCGTTGCTAAACTTGCTGTCTAGCTCTGCAGATGAAGCCAGAATGGTGACTTCACTCCCTTGTAAAATGCGAATAGGTCCATAAACAACGACTTTATCTATCCTGCTGTCATAAGTGATTTTCTCAGCAAGCAGTCGCGAGTTGCCCATCAGCGCTTCAACATGACCCTCTGCAGTCAGTTGCGACTGACCATCGATGAAGACATGGTCCGCAATCAACACAACATTTTCGTTTTCAGGAACTTCCTGTGCAAGAGAAGAAGAGGTCAAAGTAACCGACAGCAGAATGCCGGACAGAAGACGTTTGGCAGCGTTCATCCGTCCTCCATATGTAAAAGAAAACCTAAGGCCAACATGACACTTGCGATTGGTGGCGCCCAAGCTGCTAAAAGCACAGGAATTTGCCCGTTTTCCCCAAGAATTTGAGCAAAGTTCCTGACAAAGTAGAGCGCAAATCCTAACAAAATTGATGAAAGCACAGCGACGCCCGTATTGCCGAATCTTGTGTGACGCATTGTGAACGCAGAAGCGATAAGAACCATGGCCACAAGAAACACCGGTTGAGCAATTTCCATGTTCAGCCAAACCATGTGGCGTCTTGCTGAGAAACCAGAAATTTTTAAGTCCTGAATGAACTTTGGAAGTTTCCAGATTGGAATAGCGGCGGGTGTTCCAAACCGATCTCGAATTCGGTCTGGGGTAAGCGTGCTAGAAAAGATCATCACGTCTTGTTCAGTCGAGCGCTCCTCTGAATTAATGCCCTGGATAAGAGGCCAGCTCTTAACGCTGTGTAACTCCCAAGCTCCTTCGATAAGATTTGCAGATTTGGCCTTGATGCGCGACTTTGGACCTCCACCCTTGTAATATGCCAAGATTGAGACGTCGTAGAACACAGTTGCATCCGCATTGGTTCGAACCGCGTGAATAACTGCTTGCCCTTCTGAGCCGCCCTGACGCAGCCAAAGACCCTCGTCAGTTAGAGAAAGGACGTTCAGGCCGTCAGACCGCAAGTTGTCTGACATTTGATCGTATCGCACGGATGTCGTTGCAACGACTGGATTTAATGTCGTTACGGCAAAGACACCAATCAGTAATGCCACAGCAGTAGGGGAGAGCAGGGATAATAATGCAGAGCGGCCAGCAGCCCGCGTAACAACCAATTCCGATGTTCTCGCCAATCCAACGAAAAGGGCAACTGTGGACAAAACTATAATTAGTGGAAGTAACTGGTAAAGGCCTTCTGGGGCCTTCAGTAACGTGAGTAAAATGATTGAAGCAAAGCCAACCTCGTCGATATCAAATCGGCGCAACTCCTCCATTAGGTTGATTAGCGCCATCAGGATGAAAAATATTGTAAGAAGACCTAAAAAAATCCAGGTGAACTTGCGTGCGATATAGAAGTGTATCGTCATAAGGGGTCTACTTGGCGAGGTTGGTTAAATGGGTTCGCCGCAAAACAAAGCATCCCCGTGACAAGCAGGGCCCCAGCTAATGCCGGTACGTAGACAAGAGGCCAAAGAGTGGCATCATCGCGTACCGGATCAACAAATGCGCTTTTCATCATTTCGAGAAATATGAGAAGGACAAAGCCTATTATGATTTGCCGCCACACACCGAAACGGCTGTAACCGCCTAAAAGTAATACAGAAAATCCTACGAGTGAAAAGACAATGCATGTAAATGCCTGTGACACTCGGCCATGAGCTTCATATAATATACGTCCCCTATCGATCCCTGTGTCCTCAGACACCAAGTGACTCTTGAACATGAGGGGGATCGTGTTCAGGTGTTTAATTTCTTTTTTCCTTGATCCATCTTTTTCCATTAGGGCGCTGATATCGTAAGAAAAGTCTGAAAAATTGGTGGTTATCAATCGGTTGTCGCGATTGTCAAGTGTTTGTGCCAACCCGTCCAACATGACCAGTTTGGCACCGGTTTCGTCTTGGACAAGGAAAGCCTCCGCGGCTGTGTAAGATGTGGTTTTACTTTTGGAGCGTTTGTCCGAAAGAAATACATCCTTGAGAACACCTGCTGGGGTGATTTCGCGAATATAGAAAGTGATGCCTGACGCTGGATGCAAGAAAGTGCCCTCGGTAAGCAGTCGCGCAGTGACGTTTTCGGTTATTTCTTTTTTTCGTTCTGACAGTTGCACAAGGCTGGCAGGGACAAGAAAGTGTGTCAGCGCTGTCATCATAAGGGCAACTAGCATTCCAAAATAAAACACAGGGCGGGCTAGCCGCCATGGGCTGATGCCAGTTGCCTGCATAACGGTTAATTCGCTTTCACTGTTGAGCCTGTTAATAACATAGATTGTCGCTGCAAATACGGCCATAGGCAGCACCAGTCGGATCAAGTTGGGTAGGCTCAGGATAGTCAATTCGAGAAAAACGGACGCAGTTTGGCCACTAGCTATCAGTTGGTCAAATAACACAACTGCGCGATTGACCCAGTAGACTGACACCAGAACAAGAGCGAAAAAGCCGAACATAGTCAGGAGCTGCGACAGTATATATCTGTCGAATTTACTCACCGTCCAAGAATCCCCCAAGTCCTATTTTTCTGTGACTTTAGAGGAATTGGCAGACTGGGAAAACTGCTATCTGGTCAAGGGTCATCGCGCGAGGTAGGACTATGCCTAAATAGTGGGAGATGAAACGTGTCAAAACCAGTAAACCTGTCCTTTTTGGAGACCAATTTAGACGCCATCAAAGGTGCGAAAGGACGGGTCTGCGTCTTTATTCCGATCGAAGGTAACCTTGGTCAGGAAGCGCGCCGCGTTAATCGACTTACCAAGGGAGCAATTGTTCGTTTGCGTGATGCAAAGGGTAAAGATGTGCGTTCAGGCGAGATCGTAACTTTAGCTTGGCCTGTGGGAATGGAAGCTGAAGCTGTTGAAGTTGTCTTTTTACCGCGTCGTTGCTCGGTACAGGATGCAAGAGAGGTGGGGGCGAAAATTGCAGCGAGGCGTAACAACACCCAGTTACTCGTGTTAGCCGGCAATCACGCGAAAGCGGCAGAAATTGCGATGGGTATTGCGCTGCGTGATTACGTATTTGACGACCACAAGACGGCTGATCCCAAGGAAGATGCACGAAACGTTCAGATGATGGTTGCGAAACCTGACGACGTGCACGCGGCTGCAACGCGGTTGTTATCCGTAACTGAAGGAGTGTTTTTCACCCGAGATTTGGTGAATGAGCCCGCTAATGTATTGACAACAAACGAGTTTGCAAATCGGTTGGAGGCGATGCGGGGTATCGGATTGGAAATTGAAGTATTGGAGGAGAATCAACTCGCAGACTTGGGCATGGGGGCGTTATTGTCAGTGGGTGAGGGGTCTGAAAGTCCCTCTAAAGTTGTTGTCATGCATTGGAACGGTGGTGAGCGAGATGTACCGCCGCTTGCGCTTATTGGCAAAGGTGTTGTGTTTGACACTGGTGGAATTTCTTTGAAACCCGCCGCTGGCATGGAAGACATGACCATGGATATGGGCGGTGCTGGAGTGGTTGCAGGTGTCATGCGCGCGCTGGCATTACGAAAGGCGCAGGCCAACGTTGTCGGACTTGTCGGTTTGGTCGAGAATATGCCATCGGGCAGTGCAACGCGGCCGGGAGATGTAGTGAAATCGATGAAGGGCGATACGATAGAAGTAATCAACACTGACGCTGAAGGTAGATTGGTTTTATGTGACGTCATGCATTACGCTCAGAAACGATTTAAACCCGCAGGAATGGTTGATCTAGCAACCCTGACAGGGGCAATCATTGTGGGACTTGGCCATGAAAATGCTGGAGTTTTTTCAAATAATGATCAATTTTGTAACCAGTTTCTCAAAGCAGCAAGTGCAGAGGGAGAAGGGGCTTGGCGTATGCCGCTTGGCAAAGCCTACGCTGATCAGCTTAAGTCGCGGATCGCAGATGTGAAAAATACTGGGGGGCGGGCCGCCGGATCTGTTACTGCTGCGGAATTTCTGCATCGGTTTGTAACTGACGAAACGCCATGGATACATCTTGACATTGCTGGTGTTGCAAGCGTCAAGAGCGCTACAAAGTTTGCTCCGAGCGGCGCTACGGGCTGGGGGGTGATGGCGTTGGATCGGTTAGTTGCCGATCAATACGAAAATTTGGAATAAGCCCTTGGGTGCAGCTTACTTTTACCATCTGACTAGGGCGCCGTTGGAGGAGGCATTGCCGCGCCTCCTTGAAAAGGCCATTGCCGCAGGATGGAAGGTAATCGTGCGCGGACAGGACTTGGATAGGCTTGATTGGTTGGATCAGAAGCTTTGGCTTTTGGGAGATGAGAGTTTTCTGCCGCATGGCCAATCCGGCGGTCCCTATGATAAATCGCAACCTGTTTTGTTGACGACCAACTCAGAAAACTTAAATGGTGCCTCCTGTGTGATGACCTTTGATGGTGCAGTGGTTACGGCGGAGGAAGTGAAAGCTGCTGAAAGGGTATGTATTTTGTTTGACGGACATGACCAGAGCGCGGTACAGCACGCACGAAATCAGTGGAAATTGCTGACAAATGCTGGCTGTGCAGCCCAGTATTGGTCAGAGGAGGGTGGATCTTGGCTCAAAAAGGCTGAATCTTAAATGGCAAATCACAAATTAAAACGTAGTATTAAGGTGTTAGCCACCCAAAAATTTTGCGGTCAACAGCACAAAATTATCGTTGCACCAACCATTCTTGGATTATGCAAAACCTTCTGAAACGTAGCTTGGCGCACGCTCCTAGTGGAAAAAAACGTCTTTTGACTGAATGTCTTGCCGTGGTATTGGTGTTTTTGAAACGATACGGCTGATGAATGCCAAGCGTAAAATTTTAAACCAAGTACTTGCGAAAAATCTTTGCTAAGGGTTGTTTCACTACGTACAAATGCTTCTTTCAACCAAAGCGCACTAAAAGTTGGCCAAAGACGAGCTAAATAATTGATTTTCAAATTTAAAAGTTTAGCGCGTCAAAATCATCTTATTGCCGGAAATCGTAATTTTCTCAAATCTCTTTAGGTACATCATCCCTAAGAGTGATTGACCCATCCGGCCCTCGTTTACGCTAGCTGGGATGCTACGATCTTCGAATTGTCCGAGTGCAACTTTACTGAGCCGTATTGGAGCTGTTCTGACTTCTCCATTTGCCGTCATAGCGCGCCCGTAGTACGGCAAATCTTCTGGGTTAAACCCAACTCGGCTTGCATCCTGTTTTGACAAGACGATATCTGTCGCGCCCGTGTCCACCATAAAGGTAACAGGTACACTATTTACATCAAGCGTCAGTCGGAAATGCCCATCTCGTCCACGCAAAATTTCAATTTTGCCTTTATCCGTCATAATGGCCTGCTGAGGCATTACTGTTGAACTTATGTCCTCCCACAAACCAATCACGGCAATCACACCGAGGAAAATTAACGCCCAAAGTACTGCTTGCTGAAGTGTTTTACCGAAACCTTGGCGGTTGCTAGTAAAAAACCAAAACGCGATTGCTGATGTTAGCAACACCAAGTAAAAAAGGTTTCCAAGTTCAAAGGTCGTCATGGTTAGCTATATAATTGCCTGGCACCAGAAGAAAAGGTTAGCCAGAAAATCCAAAATCGCGCAATCCCTCAAGAATAAATTGTACGGCAAGTGCGGCGAGTAACATTCCCAGCAATCGGGTCACCACAGTGTTACCTTTTCGGCCTAAAAGACGTTCCAAAAATCCTGCACTTAAGAAAAAAGCTAAGGCCACCATAATTACTGCGAAAGCAACACCCAACACCAGTAATGGTGAGGTAATGCCCGGGTTTTGACCCGCCAAAAGTATGACCGTAGCAATCGCCCCAGGCCCTGCGATCAAAGGAATAGCCAACGGAAAGACGGAGGGGTCCGGTCGTTCCTCTTCCTCCGCATGACCTTCCCGCCGTTTGGTGCGGCGTTCAAATAGCATGTCCAAGGCGGTCAGAAATAGCAAAGCGCCTCCAGAAATTCGAAAAGCCGGCATTGATACGCCGACAAAGGTTAATACGGCCTCTCCCAGAAACGCAAAAAGCGCAAGGACCCCAAAAGCAGTGAGGCATGAATGCAATGCAATGATGCGACGCTCGCGCGATCCAACTCCTTGTGTTAAAGCAACGAACAGTGGCGTCAGTCCGATTGGATCAATAATTACGAACAGAGTGACGAATGCTGAGATAAGAAATGAACTGTCCATTAAGCTTGGTTAAACTGAGCCACTTGCAGATTCAAGTTTTTCCAATGCGCGCAACCATAGTTCCTCTGCACGGGCCTGCGCGTCACGCACCTCGGCGTATTTCCGCTGCCAAACATCCATTTCGCCAAGGTTTCCTTCCTCGTATAGAGTAGGGTCAGCAAGTTTAGCGGCAACCTTATCGTTCATCTCATTGAGCTTGTCGACGCGCTGCTCACATTTGCGCACCTCAGAGCGCAGGGTAAGTATGGTGTCTCGCGAGGGGCGTTTGCGTACTTCTTGATGGGTTCTCCCAACGGGCTTTTCGCGCGTTAAGAGTTGGGCACGATAGGTTTCCAGATCACCGTCATATGGACAAACGGTGCCATCAGTTACAAGCCAAAGCCGATCCGCTGTCATCGACAAAAGATGCATGTCATGGCTTACTAAAACTACTGCACCTGTGTAGTCGGTCAGGGCTTCGACTAATGCCTCGCGGCTCTCAATATCAAGATGGTTGGTCGGTTCGTCTAGGATAAGCAAATGAGGGGAGTCGAGTGTCGCCAGTAGGAGCGAAAGTCGTGCCTTTTGTCCGCCGGAGAGGCTGGCAACTTTGGTTTCGGCTTGATCGGCGCCAAGCCCGAACCCGGCCATTATGGAGCGTAACTGTGTGGGCGTTTTCGTTGGTCGTTCTCTTCTTAGGTGATCCAATGGCGTTTCGTCGATGTGAAGTTCATCAACTTGATGCTGTGCGAAGTAACCGACACGAAGTTTCCCAGCGCGTATCATACGCCCATCAATTAAATTAAGTCTGTTGGATAATAGCTTTGAAAGAGTTGATTTTCCCTGCCCATTTTTTCCCAGAAGAGCAATTCTATCATCCTGATCGATGCGTAAATTCATCCGGTTAAGAACAACTGTGTCGTTATAGCCTGTGCTACCGTTTTCAATATTTATGATCGGTGGCGAAAGTTCTTCAGGCGTTGGGAAGGCAAATCGACGGAGCGCTGCCTCCTGCGGGCTGGCAATTGGCTGCATTTTGGCCAAAGCCTTGAGGCGAGATTGGGCTTGCTTAGCTTTATCGGCTTTGTAGCGAAACCGATCCACGTAAGATTGCAGGTGCGCCCGACGAGCGTTTTGTTTTTTGGCCATAGCCTCAGCTTGAGCCAGTTTTTCTGCACGTTGTTGCGCAAACTGATCGTACGGCCCTTGATAGAAGGTCAGGCGCTTATCCTCAAGGTGCAGAATAGCACCAACGGCCCGATTTAGTAGACCGCGATCGTGGCTGATGATTACGACGGTATGAGGATACTTTCCAAGATAATTTTCAAGCCACAAGGCACCTTCAAGGTCGAGATAGTTGGTAGGTTCATCAAGCAGCAACAAATCGGGTTGAGAAAAGAGTACAGCAGCCAGCGCGACGCGCATTCGCCAACCACCTGAGAAGTCTGAGCATGGTCGAGCCTGGTCTGCGAAGTCAAAACCAAGACCTTTGAGAATGGAAGATGCGCGTGCTTCAGCTGACCATGCATCAATATCTACTAGACGTGTTTGAATCTCGGCAATGCGTGTTGGATCGGAAGCATCCTCTGCTTCCTTCATCAAAGAGGCCCTTTCGGTATCGGCCGCAAGCACCGTGTCAATTAGTGCAACCTGGCTTGAGGGTACTTCTTGTGCAACTCCTCCGATGCGAGCCTTGGTCGGCAGTTCAATTTGCCCAGTTTCCAAGGCGAGTTCACCTCGAATTAGCCGGAACAAAGTGGTTTTGCCTGTACCATTGCGGCCAACGAGGCCTACTTTGTGGCCTGTGGGTATTGTGGCGGTCGCGTTGGTGATCAGCGGGCGTCCGGCCACAGAATATGATATGTTATTTATGCGCAGCATGATGGGCGGTTTCGCTCATCTTTGGTCGTAGGTCAATCACCGCTTTTAAAGTTGGTTTTCGCATGCTATCGGAGCGCCGAATTAACCGAGTGGGCAGATCACTGATCTGCATCCGCCAAAGGAGACTGAATTCATGGCGCTTGAACGCACATTTTCGATAATTAAACCCGATGCCACCCGTCGCAACCTTACCGGCGCAATCAACGCGAAGTTTGAAGAAGCGGGCTTACGCATCGTAGCTCAAAAACGCATTCATCTGACCAAGGCACAGGCGGGCGTTTTCTACGCAGTACACGCTGAACGTCCTTTTTATGATGAACTGTGTGAATTCATGGCCTCCGCCCCAATCGTGGCTCAAGTTTTAGAGGGTGAGGGTGCCATCTCGAAAAACCGAGAAGTAATGGGAGCGACCAATCCGGCAGATGCAGCAGCGGGAACGATCCGCGCAGAATTTGCAGAGTCTGTGGGCGAAAACTCGGTTCATGGTTCAGATGCTCCGGAGACGGCGGCCGATGAAATAGCGTATTTCTTTTCTGGCCTTGAGCTTGTGGGCTAGGCTTTAGGAATGGCGTTTGCAAATTGGCTTAACTGACATTTTAGCTTCTGACTATCAGGCGGCTTTAATGTCATAATGTATTGGGGTCTCGACATGCGACATCAATCTGCTTGAAGGCTTTAACCGTAATCTCTTTTTGAAAGGTTAGCCGCAGTGTCGGCTCAGTAACTCTCGCATGATGCGACATTTTGATGGTTTTGGAATCCAAGCAATGCAAACTTTCTCGCGCATGCTGTGGGAGTACTTAAATCAAGCTTGGTCCCAATCTAGCGCCCTAAATAACTCTGTATACGCCTTTCGCAGCCCCAGAAGTGTCTTGGCTTCTGGGCTGCCCCTTGGTTGCCATGCCATTGTTGAAATTCCAAGGATTCGTGGCGCTATCATCGCTTCCATCTCTTGATCTTGGGTCGTAAATTCAGACCAAAATGCGCCCTCGATGCCGATAATGTTTTTCTCTAATTTGGGATCATTATTTGGCACTGGGTCCCAGTTTATTGTTTCTTCAAGTGATATAATAGCCGCCCAGTTCGCGCCCCAGTCATCTGCTAATTTGGTATGTGCCATATCCAAATACGTTTTTTGACCAGGCATCATGACGACGCGGTATCCATCCCTCGCGGCTTTCAAGCCTGCGTCTTGGCCGGTCCAACAAAAAATTAAGGCATCATTACCGATTGAGGGTGATCCAAGCGTGGATTCTTCCCAGCCTGCCGGTTTTTTGCCCTTAGAAACTGTGTATTGAGCCGCCTTGTTCATAGTCCACGCCTGCAAATCCTGTGTTGTTTTTAGGGTTTCAGCTTGCATTAAATTTTGCGCTGCGGGTGAGCCATGCCAGGTATCGGGCGGTAATTCGTCACCGCCAAGATGTATCAATTCACAAGGGAAAAGTTCACTTATCTCGTCGATTATGGTATGCCAGATGCGCCAACTTTCGGGCATTGCTGGATTCATGACATTCTTAAAATATCCCTGAACTGACTGTTCCTGTCCGTTTTCTAGTGCATCACGGGTTGTGGGATACAATCTACACAGGGCCAATGCATGGGCTGGAATCTCAATTTCTGGCATCACCTCAATGCCAAGCGCCGTCGCATGGTCGACAATTCGCTTCACATCTGTTTTTGAGTAACTACCGCCCGATCTTGATCCAGCTCCGAAAACGCCTGGCAGCAATTCACCTTCGCCACGAAAATGGGTCTGAACCAATCCCGGCAGGCTTTCAAGTTCCAGTCGAAATGCCTCATCGTCGGAAAAATGCCAGTGAAAGCGATTCATTTTCAGTAGTGCCATCAAATCTAACAACTGAAGTATGGACTCGACCTTATAAAAATGGCGGGCACAGTCTAAATGCTGGCCCCGCCATTCGAATCGTGGGGCGTCTTGGATTATTCCGCAAGGTAGCTCGCCTTTGTGGAGAAATATAAGGGTTGCTAGGGTAATGCCACCGTAGAAAGCACCATTTTGGTCACGATGAAAGAGCGAGAGACCTGCCTCCCTAATTTCGAGACGATAGCCGTCGCTTGGTATTGTTTCATCTAATATGACATCAAGTGGCATTCCTTGTTTTGATAGGAAAGGGCCTAAGCCTGCCCGCCTTGTCAACGTATTGCTACGTTGCAGGTTACTGTCGTCTGCCTGTAATTTGTGAACCTTTACCGTACCCTCGCCTGCCTGAAACGAGGCTGGTTGGGGGCAGACCAGAAGCGGGGGCGCTTCGCCAGGCTCGAAGGTCACTGCACCCGGTAAAACACCCGTTTGCTGAGTAGAAGTCAGCTCCAACACTGTATTTTCGTGGCGAAGATATGCGCCCAGCGGTAGCCAGGCACGGTTGAAAGGGGCGAACTCTGAATTTTCGTAGGCGAGTGTAATTTCAAATTCTACATTAGCCTGAAGATTGGGCAGTTGTAGTTCGGTGTATCCACCTAAACTTTTTAGTCTTTTAAAACCGTCTTTTGAGAAACTTGGCACCATGCTGGAATAACAAAGTACAGGGTTATTGAGATCACGATCCGGAGTCAGAATGCAGCTGATCACTGGACCATCAATAGAGGTGGTAAAGAGCATTGATTTCTCCAGATGTTAGGGTCAATTTGCGCCGTCGGGGCGAATTTCAGCGACAAAATCGTAAATATCAGGGCGGTAAAGACCCAAGGTATATTCAATCGGTCTTCCACTATCCAAAAACGCGGTGCGACTGATCTGAAGCAACGCTGTATTTTCTGCTACCCCCATCAGGCGGGCGCGATCTGCCTGTATATTAATTGCGCTGACACGCTGAATCGCGCGGCTCGGAGCAAGGCCTGTTCGCCTCAGTATGGCATATAATGACGTTGTGATTTCCTCAGGATCAGGAAGGGCATCGCTGGGAATCGACGATAATTCGAGTGCCATTGGCGTACCATCTGCAAAGCGGAGGCGTTCAATTCGGGCAACCTTTTGGTGGGGTGATAGTCCAAGTGTCATCATTTCATCTGGTGTCGGAACGAACAGTCCCCGCATGAGAATTTTGCTCGTTGAAGTGCGACCGCGGGCTTGCATATTTTCGGTGAAAGAGACGAGGCTAGATAAAGACTGCTCAGTTCGTGGGGCAGAATTCTGGACAAAACTACCTGATCCTTGCTTTTGCTCTACCAGCCCGGCATTTACCAGTTCATTAACCGCTTTTCGCACTGTAACGCGGCTGACTTTGCCCAATTCAGCTAGGTCGCGCTCTGGCGGCAGTTGATAGCCTTCTGCTAGCCGCCCATCGTTTATCGCAGCCGCAATGTAACGTGATAACTGTAGATAACGTGACCCTTCGCCAGGGCGATGCCAAGCTTCGGGGAGAAACAAATCACGGTTCGATTCCATTGCCGTCGACCTTAAATTGGTGTTATTTTTATAGTACCAAAGAGAATGGTATATTGTTATTAAAGGATATTAATAGTAAAGTATTCCAATAAATCAATATAAAAATAATTCATTTTACTTAACTGGTATTATTTTGGTAGTATTTTTATATTTTATAGGTCATCTTTGTTGAAAGCGCGATTCGCTTAGGTTTGACTCAATGTGGGGGAAGGCGTTGACCGATATTTCGGCACCGACTTGGAAAAAACGGAAAAGCCTGTCAGAAGGCTGGTTTGCTTGGGCGTTGATCGCGCCAGCCGTCCTCTTTATCTTGGTAATTGTGGCTTGGCCTCTCGTAGAAACGTTCCGGTTGTCTTTTACGGATGCTCGGTTGGGAGGAGAAAGTTATGTGGGTTTTGAAAACTACACGGACCTCGCCAGTAGTCGTAAGTTTCATCAGACCATTTTTCGAACGTTTTATTGGATGTTCTTGTCTGTTGCTCTGAAGCTGGTTCTCGGTCTAGCAGGCGCCACCCTCTTAAATGCGGCTGTTCCGGGGCGGGGGCTTTTTCGTGTTTTAGTGATGCCACCCTGGATTATCCCTATGGCGATTGGCATGATCGGCTGGTTGTGGCTCTACAATGGTGCCTTTGGCGTCCTTTCTGGAACAGCTCAGCAATTAGGCCTTATCGGCAAGGCTTTCGAATTTCTGGCGTATAAGCGTTCTGCCTTTTATTCTGCTGTAGTGGCCGACGTCTGGGTTGGCACACCGATGGTAACGCTTTTCTTTCTTGCTGCGATGCAAGGTGTAAGTCGGGATCTTTATGAGGCTGCTTGGGTCGATGGAGCGGGGCGATGGTATCGCTTCCGTCGTATTACTATCCCGCAAATCATGCCGGTGATCGTCTCAATGGCATTGTTGTCTGCTATTTTCACCTTCAATAGCTTCGAAATCATTTGGATCCTCACCGAAGGTGGGCCGCGTTCGGCGACGACGACGTTGATTATTGATACCTACAAAACAGCCATCGGTAACTTTAAATTTGGCGAAGGAGCGGCGCGGGCGGTTGTGATTGTCATTCTGCTCGCCGTCTTTTCTTTGGTCTACCTGTTCTTTTTGAACAAGGTAAATAAGCACTACAGGGTGAAATAGAATGATGGATCGCTACACTAAGCTGCAGATCTTCGGTATTTACGCTGCAATTGCCGTGTTCCTGACGTTTATTCTGCTGCCATTTTTTGAAATGTTCATGGCATCGCTTCGCCCTCTAGAGCATCTATTCCGTAGTCCATATCAGTTTTGGTCAGATGACTTCAGCTTTCAAGCGTATCGAGACATGTGGGTCACAGTCCCCTTACTGGGCCGTTATATTCTAAATTCGGTGTTTATAGCTGGGTCAGTGACGCTGCTGACAATGTTTTTTGTCGTCCCTGCCGCTTATGCTTATGCACGTTTGAGCTTTCCGTTCAAATCGGCCTCGCTGGGCATGTTTTTGGGTGTGAACATGTTTACCGGTGCGGTGCTGCTCATTCCACTTTATCGGGTTTTGAGCACGCTTGGACTTTTGAATACATACTGGGCCATGATTGTTCCAGGCGTTGCCTTTCTCATTCCAACTGGCATTTGGTTGCTGCGTTCGTATTTGGAAAAAATTCCGTTGGAGCTTGAAGAAGCTGCCTATGTCGATGGTGCAAGCCGGCTTTACACGCTACGCCGTGTCGTGTTGCCGCTTGCCGTGCCCGGTCTGATTGTCGTCAGTACAGCAATTTTCATCGGCGCCTATGCCCAACAATTCCTTTTCGCGATTACCTTTAACCAAACACGCGAATACCAACCGCTGCCAGCGGGTTTGTTCGAGTTCATCGGCTATCAGTCGGTGACTTGGAACGAGATGATGGCCGCTGCTTTGACAGGTGTTCTGCCGGTCATGGTCATCTTTCTCTTTCTACAGAAATACCTCGTTGCGGGTCTGACCGCAGGGGCAGTTAAGGAATAACTACTAAGGTTAACTATGGGAGAAACCAAAATGAGTACCTTTAAATCAGTAACAATCGGAGCAGCGCTGCTATGTGGCACCGTTATGTCGGCCCAGGCGCAGGATCTCCACTTTATAATGTGCGGCGGCGAAATTCGCGATGCAGATCAAACGGTCGTTGATGCGTTTGTAGGCAAAAACGAAGGTGTTACGGTAAACCTCGAAGCGGTTCCGTGGGGCACATGTCAGGATAAATCACTGACGCTCGCGGCCGCTGGTGATCCACCTTCAATCGCCTATATGGGAAGCCGAACCTTGCGTCAGCTTGCTAATAACAATCTTATCGTTGAGGCGGAGATCTCCGATGATACGCGGGGAGCCTATCAGCCGGGGATCCTGAACACCGTCACCATCGAGGGTACCGAATGGGGCTATCCGCGGGCGTTTTCAACCAAAGCAATGTTTATCAACTGTGACTTGGCGGCAGAAGCAGGCGTGGCCTGTGAAGCACCGGCAACCTGGGATGATATGTATGCGATGGCAAAGGCGATTAACGACAATACCGAAGCCGCAGGCGTTGGCCTTGCAGGTAAAGACTTTGACAACACAATGCACCAGTTCTTAAACTATCTGTATTCTAACGGTGGTGTGGTAATTGATCCGGCGTCTGGTAAAAATATGCTGGACAGCTCAAACACCCGAGAAACGTTGGCATTCTATGAAAAGCTGGTGGGAGTGGCGCAGGAAGGTCCAACTGCGTGGGAGCGCTCTCAGCTGAAAGATCTCTATAACGATGGCAAAATCGGCATGTATATTGATGGCCCATGGGGTCGCGGTCAGCATAATGAGGACATCAACGAGATTACAGTTCCCATCCCACGCGGGCCACAGGGTGACAATGGTACGATCCTGATCACTGACTCGATTGCGGTTTTTAAAGGTTCAGGGCATGAAGATTTGGCTCATGAGTTGGCAGCGATGCTGACGACTGGTGAAAGCCAATATTCGCTGGACACCGAGTGGGGCTTAACACCTATTTTTGATTACGCTGCGCTTGAATTCGATAATCCATACTACGAAGGAGACGAATACTGGCAGGTGTTTGTAAACGGCATTGGCACTGGTGGACCAGAGCCGCTGGTTGAGGATTTCAAATCGCTCCAGTCTGTCTTTACCAACATGATCCAGGGTATCATTTTGGCGGATGATACGGTCGACAACTTGGTCACCATTGCGGGCGAAGAACTCGAAGACGCAATGTAAAAACAACTCCCTGTTCTGGGCGGCGGTGAAACGCCGCCTGGGATGTTTAGGACTTTTTCGATAAACAGGATTTTCCTTTGGCAACTCTCAATCTTGAAAAAATTAGCAAATCCTTTGGCGACGCTAGGGTGCTGCAAAACATCGACTTGGCAATTCAGGATAAAGAATTTGTAGTATTTGTCGGCCCATCAGGTTGTGGGAAATCAACTCTTCTGCGCATCATTGCAGGGTTGGAGGAGACCTCGGAGGGTCGAATTTTTATCGGTGGCGATGACGTTAGTACTGCACCTCCGGTGGAACGTGGCATATCGATGGTCTTTCAATCGTATGCGCTTTATCCGCATCTGTCAGTTTATGAAAACATTGCCTTTCCATTGCGTGTGCAAAAAATGCCGAAAGTGGAACTGGATAAACGCGTTCAAAAAGCCGCCGACATCCTTCAGTTGAATGACAAATTACAGCTCAAACCAGGACAATTATCTGGTGGCCAGCGTCAACGTGTTGCCATTGGGCGCTCGATTGTTCGTGAACCACGCGTTTTCCTTTTTGATGAACCGCTTTCCAATCTTGACGCAGCCCTGCGTGGCGATATGCGAGTTGAACTTTCCCAACTTCATCGCGATCTTGACGCAACGATGGTATACGTAACACACGATCAAGTCGAAGCGATGACGATGGCAGACCGTATCGTCGTTTTGAATGGTGGCCGAGTCGAACAATTCGGTACGCCCATGGACTTGTACCACCACCCTGTCTCCAAATTTGTGGCCAGTTTTATTGGTCAGCCCAACATGAATTTTGTGTCTGGCTGCGTGACCTCAGTTGACAACACGGGCGTTGGTGTTGCTATGGAGGGTGGCGGGAAAGCCTTAGTACTGCCTGTCGAGCCGGGTATGTTGAAGATTGGTGATTCAGTCGAAGTAGGCATTCGCCCCGAAGATGTTTCGGTAGGCGTTGGATTTGATATGCACGTTCGCGTACTCGAATGCCTTGGCGGTACGACAATTGCCTATGGCGCTTTGAACGATGGAACAAATTTCTGTGCCTCTTTGGATGGTGTGACCGCGGCTACCGAAGGTGCGAGTTTGGCACTGAGCGTCGATCCTGCTGATTGCCATTTATTTGACAGTCATGGTCGTGTTTTTCGTCGCAAAAACGCCCCGAAACCTATTGTTTAGGCTAGGAAAAAAATATGAGAGTTGCGACGGCTGGAATAGGATTAAGGGCGGGGCATGTCCTGTCTATTCTCAAGCAGAACATGCCTGAAATTGAGTTTGTTGGTTATGTTGATCCGCAAAGCAGCTATCTTGATATGATCGGTCAACATGTACCACAGTTTGACACTGTTGAGGACATGCTGGCAAAAACAAAACCGGACCTCTACTTCATTGGCTCACCAAACAGTTTTCATCTGGATCATATTAGGGCCGGTCTTGAAGCCAACGTCCAAAATATCTTCACGGAAAAGCCGGTCGTGACATCGATTTCTGAGACGATGCAATTGACAAAGTTGTTGGCAAAACACGGTGGTGGATCGCGTCTGATGGTTGGGTTGGTTCTGAGATACTCGCAACACATGGTCGACCTTCGTAACGTTATTGCAGAAAATGTATTGGGCGATATCGTATCGCTCGAAGCTAACGAACATATAGGCCCGTATCATGGGTCTTTTTTTATGCGTGATTGGCGTAGGGCACGGAAATACTCCGGCGGCTTCATGCTTGAGAAGTGCTGCCATGATCTGGATATATACAACATGGTTACCGGTTCTAGACCGGCCAAAGTCGCAAGTTTTGGCGGGCGCAAATCATTTGTGCCAGCGCATGCACCCATATCCGATGCTGAAGCTGAAGTTTTTCACATAAAAAAATCAATTTGGAACTCAATTGATGATCCGTTTCAGTCGGACGGGGACATCATTGATTTTCAGACTGCGATTCTTGAATTCGAAACTGGCGCAAGTATGGTTTTTCACACCAATCTGAACGTACCTGATGAGCATCGCAGGTTTTGCGTCATGGGTGCAAAAGGCATGGCAGAGGGTGATTTTGTACGGGGCTTTCTGAAAGTCACGCGTCGGGACGGATCAACGTTTCTTGAAAAAGACTATTCGCAAGGTGGTAACGCGCAACTTGGTGCGCATTACGGTGCTGACCATATGATGGTGGAAGATGTGGTGGGATTCCTGCGTGGTCAAACACATGAATTACCAGTTTCGATAGTCGATGCATTGGAAGCTGGCGTGGCTGCACTGGCGCTCGACCAGGCCCGCTCTTCCGGCCAAGTCGTCGAGTTGGCCAGTATCTGGGAAGAATTCGATCAATATGGACTAAGGACATGAACATGGCGCAAACCCGTCCGCAAAAGGGTCGTTTTATGGCTGCTGAACTAAAAGAAGCAGCACGGGTTTTCTGTAGCGCTGCTACACAGCCGGCCCAGACGAAAATTACGGGTATTTCTTGCCAGAATACCCGTGCGATTTATACAATCGCGCGTGGATCCTCAGACGCAGCGGCAAATATCTTATCTTACGAATTCATGCGTGAACTCGGCATTCCGGTAACGTCTTTGCCGCCGTCAGTTTACTCTGTCGGAGAAGGTGTGAATATGTGTAATGCGCTCGGGTTGGTTGTTTCCCAATCTGGAGCAAGCGACGATCTTGTCCAAGCCGCGCGGGGCATTCGCGATCATGGTGGCAAAGTTGCAGCCATTACTAACGTTGCGAATTCGGCAGTTGAAACAGTCGCCGATGTCACACTTCCAATCGCGGCAGGCGTCGAGAGAGCGGTACCTGCGACTAAGACCGTCATAGGGTCTGTCGGGGCAGGGCTCGCATTGTTGGCAGCTCTGAAACCCGCTTACAGTTTGCGTCTTAAGGAGACCGTGGCACAATTTATGTCTGTCGGTGATCTGCCTGTAGACGCTCATGCATCTCTTAAATCAGCTTTGTTGCGCGCACGTCATGTGTATGTTGTGGGTCGAGATACGGGCTTTGGTGCTGCCGATGAAGTTGCATTGAAGATTAAGGAAACCTGTGCAATCCATGCAGAGGCTTATTCGGCTTCAGAGGCCTTGCATGGTCCACTGCAGCTGGCGACTAATCCACTCACGGTTTTTGTCCTGGATACAGGCGCACCCGGGACCTCCGAAAGTATCGAAAATGCAATGGAGCGGTTTCAAAAGGCTGGTGCAGAAGTTCACCTTGTATGCGCGCATGCAGGGCTGGTTCCTGCTGCGGCTGCAGCGGGGATCTTGCGTCATCTCTATCCGGTTATCCTCGATGTGGCGCGAGAGCTTGGGCTTGACCCGGACGCGCCAAGCACACTTTCGAAGGTGACTGTAACGCGATGAGTGAAGCAAACATCTCTGCATGGGCAACCTGGCGTGAAATACGAGCACAACCAAATATCTGGCGGCAGTGGTCAACGGTCTGTGATTTTGCTTCGCATCAGTCATGGATTGACAAGCAATCCTTTGATGAGGTTTGGTTTTGTGGTGCTGGGACAAGTCAATTCATTGGCGATATAATCGCAGCTGGTCTTGAAGGTCAGCGGGGTGGGTATCGGTTTCGCTCTGTTGCAACTACAGATCTGGTTACGCGACCACAGGCATTTTTGCGTGACAGGAAACCGCTCGTTGTAAGTTTTGGGAGGTCTGGTAATTCATCGGAAAGTCTTGGCACGCTAGATGTGCTTGATGTGTTGGTACCAATGGCGCCACGTCTGAATATCACCTGTAACGCTGATAGCGCGCTGTCAACGCGCCAGTCGGCGTTCTCTCGTGCGATCATTCTTCCACCCGAAACCCATGATAGCGGTTTTGCGATGACTAGCAGTTTTTCAACTATGCTGCTGACGGCGTTGATGTTGTTTTCTACTGATGCAATGACGCCGGAAAGATTGGTTCGGGCGGCTGATAATTTTGACTTAGTACAACCACGTATGCTGAGTGAAATCTCTAATGCCCCGGACCGGGCGGTTTTTTTAGGTACCGGAGCAATGGCCTATGCCGCGAGAGAGGCGTCACTAAAGGTTATGGAATTGTCTGCCGGCAAAATTCCATGCTTGTGGGACAGCGTTTTGGGCTTTCGTCACGGTCCAAAGTCATTCGTAACGGATGCAACTGAAATAGTTGTCTTTACTACATTGCATGACCCAGCGGCACAATACGAAGCAGACTTGATTGCGGAGTTATGTCAGCAATTTCCAGAAGCAAAGGTGACCTCAATAGGTCCAGATGCGGACATTAATTTAGCGCATCCTGACGGAGCAGTTTGGGCTGCTCCTAACGCTATCCTTTATGCGCAGTTGGCTGGGGCTACATGGTCTCACGCAGGTGGGTTGAATGTTGATAATCCTTTTGAGGGACAAGGTACGCTGTCCCGTGTCGTGTCGGGCGTCCGGCTTTATGGGGTCGCTACATGATCTGCTATGCTGGCATAGATCTAGGTGGAACAAAGTCTGAAGCACAGCTGTTTGACGCCAGTTGGCGGCTTGTTGATCGTCAACGTTTGGCCACACCAGACACATATGAGGCATTGGTTGACGTAGTTTCGGGGCAAGTGAAATGGTCGCTACAACGAGCGGGTAAGGCCATCCCGATTGGTGTCGGAGCGCCGGGCATGATCGATACGCGAGGACTTGCGTTCACCGCCAACCTTCCGGCCATGGGAAAGCCGTTGCCAGCTGATATCAAGGCTTCTGCTGGGCATCAGGTTGCGTATATCAACGATTGTCGGGCTTTGGCATTGTCTGAAGCCGTATTTGGCGTTGGCCAGGGACACAGTACGGTCATGTCGCTTATTATTGGGACTGGTGTAGGAGGAGGGGTCGCATACGACGGTCGTCTACGTTCTGGGCCGTCAAGCTGTGGTGGAGAATTTGGTCATATCGCCGCTGCGGTGGCATCCGTGCAGGAAAATGGACTTAGCCTCTATCGCTGCGGCTGTGGTCGTATCGGTTGCGTGGAAACATATCTTGCTGGCCCCGGGCTTGTTAGAATGGCACGAGATTTGACGGGTAAGGTCATGACCACGCAGGAAATAGGTGCCAAAAAGAATCAATCAGGTCCCGCTCGTGATGCATGGAGCGTTTGGCTGGATATTACTGCAAATCTTTTGATTTCACTCATCCATTCGGTTGATCCAGACGTGATCGCGCTCGGTGGCGGTTTAAGCAAGATCTCGGGTGTCGCAGACGACTTGAAGAATCATGTATCAAAAAAGCAATTGCCGGGCTTTGGTCTTCCGGACATAGTTTTGGCAGCGGGCGGTGACGCCAGTGGTGCGCGAGGTGCGGCATTAGCCGCAGCGCAAGAGACTGGTTATGTCTGAAACTCTCAGGAGAATAATTGCCAAAAATCGTGCTGGCGAACGTGTTGCGATCCCATCTGTGTGTTCAGCACAACCGGATGTTTTGCGCGCTTCATTGAAGTGGGCGGAACGTATCGACAGGCCCATCGTGATTGAGGCGACGTCAAATCAGGTCAATCAGGAGGGTGGATACACCAATAATACACCAATTAAATTTGTAAACTATATCAATGCACTGATAGATGAATGTGATGTCGATCGTGAGCGCGTGACGCTTGGAGGAGACCATCTTGGACCGCAGGTATGGCGCGATTTGCCAGCCAAAATCGCGATGAAAAAAGCACGGATACTAGTGGCCGATTATGTTTCTGCTGGGTTCCAAAAAATTCATTTGGATTGCTCGGAAGGCTGTGCAGGTGAAGTGGCACAGCTATCTGACGAGGTTGCTGCAAAAAGAACAGCAACGCTTGCCAGTGTGTGTGAAGATGCTGCTCAGCACTCCTCACTACTTTACGTGATTGGTACGGAGGTACCGCCGCCGGGAGGGGCTAGGATCGATGAAAGTGGTGATATTTTAGCCACTTCGCCGGAAGCCGCTTTGGCCACGCTTGCCGCGCATGAAAATGCTTTTGTTAAATTGGGGTTGGTGGATTTGAAATCCCAGATTGCTGGATTGGTTGTTCAGCCTGGCGTTGAATTTGCTCCAATGCATGTTCATCACATGCCCCTAGACCGAGACCCAGCTCTTCGCGATGTTATGATGGGTTGGCCAGGATTGTGCCTTGAGGCGCATTCAACAGATTATCAAAAACCGAGAGTCTTTGGACGTTTGGCCGACTTAGGGTTCGCATTTCAGAAGGTTGGACCAGCGTTGACTGCGGCATATCGACAAGCCCTATATGCACTAGAGGCGGCCTTGGATATTTCTGGAGAGAGTACAGGATTGATAAAGGTCATGGATAAGCTCATGGCGCAAGAACCACGATACTGGCAAAAACATTACGCGCAAAATAATCGCGTTGCGCGCCATGTCGGGTTGTCAGATCGCATTAGGTATTACTGGCCGTACCCTGCTGCGCAACAAGCAGTTGCAAGGCTTCGGGATAAGGTAAATGCCCGAACACTTCCAGATCCACTGTTGTGGCAGGTTTTTGCACCCAATGTTCTGGATCGAGCCGAGCAGCTACAGGGTTCACAGGTCCAAAGACTGATCGATGCGCAGATTGAGATAACTCTTGATCCGTATGATGTTCGTCAAGTGGAGCACAAACATGCGTGAAACCTGGTTACTACCAAATATGGTTTTTGATGGAGAAAAAATTCTTAAAAACAGATGTTTGAGGGTTATTGACGGCAAGATAGATAAAGTACTTTCTGCGGATAAAGCACGAGCAGACGCGCGCAAGATTGATGGAATTGTCTCGCCTGGCTTTATTGATCTTCAGGTCAATGGCGGTGGCGGTGTTTTGTTTAACGAGATGTCAAGTATCGACGGTATCTCGATAATATCTCAAGCACATCGCCAATTTGGAACAACCGGAATATTACCAACAGTTATCACCGACGCTCCGCATGTTTTGTGCAATGCGGTGGATGCCATTATTGCTGCAAAGGGAAACCCCGGTATTTTGGGCATTCACATTGAGGGGCCACATATTTCTGTTGCGAGGCGTGGTACACATTCAAAGCAATTTGTGCGACCGATGGACGAAGCAACTTTTTCCCATGTTGAGCGCCTACGGTCAAATCAGATTGCTGTTCTCATCACGGTGGCGCCAGAAGCAATAACATTGGATCAAATCAATAGGTTGGTGAACATTGGTGCAGTGGTTTCTCTCGGGCACTCGAATGCTTCTGCAGAAGAAACTAAAACAGCTATTGAGGCTGGGGCCAGTTGTGCAACGCATTTGTTTAATGCGATGTCGCCGATGCTGAACCGCGCCCCAGGCGTCACCGGAGCTGTAATTAACTCTAGCCTATACGCCGGCATCATTGTTGATGGAATTCACGTGGCCGACGAAATGGTTGGTCTTGCCATGCGTGCGCGACCAATGATGGATACTACATTCCTCGTTTCAGATGCGATGCCGACAGTTGGAGGACCAGATAAATTCAACCTTTATGGCGCTGAACTACACCTTGAGGAAGGTCGGCTTGTTAATGGAGAAGGAAGCCTTGCTGGTGCACATCTCACGCAGGCAGAGGGTGTATACCGTCTGGCAAACATTGTTGGTGTTGACCGAGTGGAGGCTTTACGTGCGGCAATTACAATACCGGCGCGTGTTATTAACGCGCAAGATGCTTGCCGCATCGAAGGTCAATCCCTTGGTGATGTGATCCTTTTGGCCCCCGACTTGAGATTCAAGGGTTTTTTAAAGAGTGAGTGACACTTTAGAGGTCTGTGTCGACGATCACGACGATCTTGCGACTGCTATACGATTAGGTGTGGACAGGATCGAGTTATGCAGTGCTCTTGAATTAGGTGGTTTGACACCAACTACTGGATTAATAGATCAGGCGCGATATTCTGACGTGCCAATTTATGCTATGATACGCCCTCGCGCCGGTAACTTCATCTATTCAGAGGCTGAAGTTCAGCGCATGGAGCAGGATATTGAGACCGTCAGAATTGCCGGATTGGCAGGCGTAGTTTTTGGAGCCTTAACGCCGAATTTGAACTTGGACTTTGTTATATTGGAGCGACTTTGCAGGGCTGCACGACGCATGGGGCTGACTTTGCATCGCGCGGTCGATGATATGACTTCTCCAAGAGAAGCAATTCTGCCCGCAATTAAGCTTGGTTTTGAACGCATTCTGACGTCAGGAGGTGCTGATACAGCATTACAAGGCGCCATTGAATTATCCGCCATGACTGCGCTCGCTGAGGACAAAATTGAAATAATGGCTGGGGGCGGAGTTTCTTGCAACGCGATTGCGCGACTGCGTGCCGCAAAAATCACATCATTTCATGCCTCCTGTCGGGGCAATCGCGTCGTTGCAAATCGTAGACCACTTGAACTGGGTATTCTGACAAAAACGTTGACTGAAGTAAGGGATGGATCGCGAAGTGAAGACAAGATTTTTAAGGCAGAGGGGCAAGCAACTTAAAATAATTTTACAAATTGGAGCTCAGTTACCGCTGTTCCGTTTATTTAAGTGGCGCTTCAGAGCAGTGAGGATGCTATAAGTATCTTAGGTTTGCGTCGTTTCGAGCCTGATAAGTTAAAAATGTGGTTGAGTGACTCATTTGGTCGTTAAGTTTTTTTCAATTTTGATGATCCTTACCTGTGGACGTGAACTGCGCAGGTCGCATGCCGCACTACGCGTGCCGCGGTAGAGCCGAGGAAAAAATCACTCAACCCTGGTTTATGAGATCCCATAACGATACAGTTGACCGCATGCTTGTCAGCAAATTCAATTATACTGCGGTATATGTGGCCTTCCTTTACGTGGCCATGAATATTTTTCTCGCCGTCAAGCTTATCTTTCATCATGTCATGAGCACGATCAAATGCGCTTTGCGCCTGTGCCTCACTTTCCGTCGCTTTAGCAATTCCGAAGGCTGTTTCGACAACATGAAGGGCCAAAATTTCGCCTGCCGGCAATAGTAGCCCGCGTGCGACTGCAAAAAGCTTGTGGGAGAGCCCATGGTCTAGGGCTAGCGGTACCAGAATCTTGTTATGCATGAAGACTTTCGATCATTTGACTGGGGCCATATTGGACCGTGAATGTTTAAATTAATGATAGCACACTCGCCGGAGTATTCGAGCTTTAAACGTTGGGGGGCGTCAACTCGAGACGTTAAGATGGATGACTGTTGCTGGTGGGGCTGGCATATTTCAGTTAATCTGCATGTTAAGGGCATTGAATTTAGCGGCCTCTTAGAGCTGGCTTGAGCAACACTTAAACCCATAGCTTGACGTGATCATTTGATCAGCCAAATTCATACAAAATGAGTTATTCCTTCGCGAGCTATTTTCGATACCAAAGAAACGTTGGTGGGTGCATTATCCGTTAGCGGTCAGATCAAATTTCTCATCAGGAAAATATTTCGCTAGCCGCACATCCGCAGCGCGGGCGTGCCCCTCCATTCCTTCCAAACGTGAGATACGAGCAGTCGCTTCTGCGACAGATTTTGAACCTTCGCGTGTGGAGCGCTGCCAGGTCACAATCTTCATATATTTATGAACACTCAGACCCCCTGTATATGTCGCAGCGCGGGATGTGGGCAAAACGTGGTTTGTGCCGGAAGCTTTATCACCATATGAGACTGTTGTTTCTTCACCCAAGAAAAGTGATCCGTAACAGGTCAAGCGGTCCAGCCACCAATCTAGTTCGGCCGCCTGAACTGTTAGATGCTCAGGCGCGTATTCATCAGATGTGGCAGCCATTTCTTCACGATCGTCGCAAAGAATGACTTCTGCGTAATCGCGCCAAGCGGCGGCTGCGTTTTCACGATTTAACTCAGGTAGGTCTGCAATAAGTCTTGGAACCAGTCCTAAAACTTCGTCGGCCAGAGGCTTATGATCTGTCATTAGCCAAACAGGCGAATTATATCCATGTTCAGCCTGGCTTACTAGATCCGTTGCAACAATATGAGCATCTGCGCCTTTATCGGCCAGGATCAAGCTGTCGGTAGGGCCAGCGATCATGTCTATACCAACGCGACCGTAGAGGCTACGCTTGGCTTCAGCGACAAATTGATTACCGGGACCCACGATGATATTAGCCTTGGGTTGTCCTAGCAATCCAAAAGCCATTGATGCAACTGCCTGTACGCCACCTAAAGCCATTATTTTGTCTGCACCGCTGATATGCGCGGCATAGGCGATCGCAGGGTTGATACCCTCACCGGGTTGAGGCGGGGTGCAGACGGTGATGTGTCGACAACCTGCTACTTTGGCAGTGGTTACGGTCATTACTGCGCTGGCGATGTGGCGATAACGTCCCGCAGGAACGTAGCACCCTGCTGCGTCCACGGGTATTGCTTTTTGTCCTGCGACAAGACCGGGTACGATCTCGTACTGAACATCTGAAATCGTAGATTTTTGTTGCTCTGCGAACCGACGTACATTGTCCTGAGCAAAACAAATATCGTCTTTCAGTTTTTGTGGAACACGCTTCGAAGCTGCTTCTATCTCGTTTGCTGTTAACAAGACGTTTCCATCATATTTATCGAATTTCGCAGCGTATTCCAGTGCCGCGGAATCCCCTCGAGCAGCGATATCATCAAGGATATGAGTGACGGTTTCTCGAACCTCACTTGCATCTGATTCAGAGGTGAGCATGGCTTTTTTCAAGTAGGTTCGCGTCATGGCAAAACGGCTCCGGTAAATGTTTCAAGTTTCACGTCTGTTGTGACGGATAGATGAGATAAAGGCGTACCCGATAAAGGCTACGCCAAGTCCTCCGGTCAAAATTTCGGGAACATGTATCAAAGACTGGATGAACATCACGACAGATAGTGCAAAAATTGAATAGAAGGCGCCATGTTCGAGGTAACGGAATTCTTGCAAGGTACCTTTTTCGACAAGCATTATCGTCATTGATCGCACGTACATTGCACCGACGCCGAGTCCAATTGCGATTAGAAGGATATTGGTCGTGAGTGCAAAAGCCCCGATCACACCATCAAATGAAAAGCTTGCATCCAGTACTTCTAGATAGAGGAATGCGCCAAGTCCGCCTTTCGCACCCATTTGGGCCATCTGGTTGGATTTAAAATCTAAATAGGTGCCCATTCCGTCCACAAGCGTAAACACAAGCAGTCCACAGATTGCCGCAAACAAAAAAGTAGATTGCTCACTAAGAGGAAGGAAATAGCAAATGATGAGTATAATCGCTAATACCAGCGCAATTTCAAACCCACGCACTGAACCACATTTACGCAGGTTCTTTTCTAACCCCACAATCCAATCGATCGACTTATCTTCATCCACGAAAAATTTAAGCGCCACCATCATTAAAAATGTTCCGCCAAAGGCTGCAATCGATCCGTGCGCTCCCTCGATTATCCGAGAGTATTCTTCCGGGTTGGCTAACGCTAACCGCATCGCTTCAAAAGGGTTTATCCAAGCAAAGACGGCGACAATTGCGAGCGGAAACAGGATTCGCATACCAAAAACGGCAATAAGGATGCCCCATGTCAAAAAGCGTTGTCGCCAAACGGGAGTCATGTCCTCAAGCTTATTGGCATTCACTATTGCATTATCAAAAGAAAGTGCAATTTCAAGCGCTGCCAAAATACCGCCGATTAATAGAAATGAAACGATGCCACTAAAAGTTCCTTCTGTTTCCCAGCCTAGCCAACCAGACAAAAAGAGGCCAATTGCCGTCACGATGAGAGGCCACTTCAAATAAGAAGCGGCAGAACGCTTTGAGTCACCCATGATTTATCCTCCCGCCATGACCTTAGGTAACCAGAGCACTAGCTGAGGAAAGGTAAACAATAGGATAAGTCCGAGAAGCTGTACTAACATAAACTGCATCATGCCTAAATATATGTCCCGCAAATCCCAGTTTGGCACCACGCCTTTCAAAAAGTAGGCTGAGAGCGCCACCGGTGGTGACAGCCATGCAGTTTGCAAATTAACCGCTACAAGAATGCCAAACCATACAAGGAGATCGTAGGTGCTCTCAAAGCCCGGAAGATCAAGCGCAATCACTGCTGGGAGTAAAATTGGAACCACGATCAGGACGATTGGAACCCACTCTAGGGGCCAGCCTAACAGGAAGACGAGGGCCATGATTAGGATAAGCACCATGTATGGCGACATATCTAAAGCCAGTAGGCTATCGGTAAGCATTTTGGGTGTGCCAAGGTTAGAAAATTCTGCACCGAAAAAGTTTGATGCAGCAACCAAAAACATGATCAAAACTGTGATTTCTAGCGATTTTATAAGGCAATCTGCAAAGCCTCTAAATGTGAACTTTCGATAGCCGATTGAAAGGAGAATAGAACCAAACGCCCCCATTGCAGCCGCCTCAGCGGGTGTGGCCAGTCCAAGTAGAATTGAGCCAAGCGCAAAACTTATTAAAATTGTTGGCGGCATGAGCCCACGGAAAAATTCATCCCATAGTTCTGAGAAGTAAAAGTTCTCCTGTGCGTCTGAGCGGAAAATTGGTAGCACAAGATAGGCGGCAACAGCCATCAGAACAAGCCACATCACACTCATAACCATTGACGCTCCAGAGAGGTCGCCTGCCATAATGGCACTGGCTGAGATTGCCATCTGCCCACCTATGGTAATTGGGGCTACAATCCGCAGAATTGTCAGACTTTTGTAGGCTTTGTACGCGATCCACAAGGCAGCAAACGTTGCGAGTAGTCCTGCAAATGGAAACATATTTGCGAACATTCCGTTCAGGGACCAACCAAAAACCCGGCAAATTGCTAAAATTCCGACAGAAATTAACACAACTTCAACACCATAACGGTTTGACGTTACCGGTTGGTCTTCTTCCGCCAAAATGGGTCCTAATTCTGGGTTTAGCCAACAACGGCCAAGTGTATAGAGGAGGTAAAGTGATGCGAGAAGCGCCCCAGGAATAAAGGCCGCGCGAAATAAATCGAGGACCGAAACCTCCAACACGGGTCCCATTACAATCAGCATAATCGAGGGAGGGATTAGAATGCCTAAAGTTCCCCCTGCGGTGATGGTTCCCGCCGCTAACTGAACGTTGTAACCAGACCGACTCATCGTGGCGCCGGCCATGATGCCCAAAATTGTTACGGAGGCACCGACAATTCCGGTGGCGGCTGCAAAGATAGTTGAGACCACGAGGACAGCGATGTAGAGAGCGCCTCGCACACGGGCCATGATCATCTGAATAGATCCGAACAATCGCTCCATTAAGCCAGCCTGTTCCATGACGATCCCCATGAGAACAAAAAGTGGAACCGCCATCAATTGGTCATTCAGCATGGTTGAGTTAGTGTTCAAGGTCATCAGGAGAGTTGTCAACTTGAAGTTGGCGCCCCAAATTCCAAATACAAACGCTAAGAAAATAAGGGTGAAAGCAATCGGAAAACCGATAAAAATTACAAACAGCATCGCGCCCAGCATGATAAGCCCAATAGTAGGTTTGGATAATGTTGGGCGGGCCTTCATCTGTTCTGTGAACCATTCACCGCCTGGTACTAAATCGGGCGCGAAAATTGCCAAAATGAGCCAAAGTAGACCGACTATATAGAAGGGCAGGGCTCTAACAAATACCTTTTCTCTTTCTTTGCCCATTTTGTGGAACGCACGAAAAATTTCTGGAATGCCCTGCAATAGCAGCAATATACCACCGACCGGCATTGCGAGTCTCGCAGGCCACAAGAGTGGTCCCCATGCGCTATCGACTGCCATGGTTTCACCAGTGGAGTAGGCAAGCCACCAATATTGTGCAGAGACCACAGAGAAAAAAATCATCGAGGGAATAAAGAACAAAAGATAAAGTATCGCATCGACACTGGCCTGGGTTTTGCTTGACCAATTGCGATAGAGGAAGTCTGCTCGGATGTGTACGCCGCGCATAAGGCCATAGCCTGCTGCGGCCATGAATAACACGCCCGCTAACATTCGACTTGTGTCATACACCCATAGTGTCGGTCCCAGACCTAACGACCGTGCTAATTCTTCAAAACCGGCGTTGGATAAAATCGAAAACGAATTTCGAGAGAAAACTTCGAACACGACAACAGCGATCAATGGCACCAAAAGTAACGCAATGATCTGCCCCGCGCGATAGTTAACCACGTCAATAACCGCCGTTATCGGACGCTGCCATGAAGTCATGTCATCTGGCGTTTCGCCAGGCTTTTCAGCACGACGTTCTGCAATCAGTTCGTCGGCAATTTCCAATTCACCCGGATTCACTTCGTCAGCCATTGTTGTGGTCCCCTTATTCAAAAACGGCCCACTGCAGCGGGGCGGCTCACCAATATGGGGTTGGACTTTGGGTCCGCCCCGGGACATAGCCCGGAGCGGAAATAGGCATTATTACTTCAAAGTGTCGGCATGGGCTTTGCCCAAGCCTGCGTTTGATGCCTGTGCACCGGCCCAGAACGGAACTGCGATGTCTGCAAAATCCTTTTGGGATTGCCAAACTTCAGCAAAAAACTCGTTCTCATCCGCGGCTGTTTGCAGGGCACGTTTTGCGGCGGCCATGTACTCAGTGAAGTAGTCCGCTGGCGTGTCCTCGAGAATAACCCCATGGTTATCTGTCAGATCTTTCAGAGCTTTCCCGTTTTCGTAGATCCGGTAAGACATTGACTTAGACAGAGATGCATTCGCCGCAACTTCCAACGCCTTTTTCTCAATATTCGAGAGATCGTTGTAGAAGTCGAGGTTTACGTACATATCTGCGTTTACAACGACTTGGTGAAGACCTTGCAGATAGTAATGCTTCAGCACCTTCTGAAATCCAAACACAGAGTCTGGCTTCGGGCAGCACCATTCAGCTGCGTCGATTGTGCCTTTTTCTAGCGCTGGAAGGATGTCACCGCCACCCATTGCAACGGCTGGAACGCCAATGTCGGCATAGGCTGCGCCCACCATTCCTGGAGGTGCACGGAAGCGCATCTGACGGAAATCATCCATCGACTTGATCGGTTCAGGGAACCAACCTAATGCTTCAGGTCCAACTGGCTGCAGCATGAACCCTTTAACATTTACACCCATTTCTTCCCACAGACGATCATACAATTCCTTGCCGCCGCCATATTGGAACCAGCTTAAAAATGCGATGTTGTCGAGACCAACACCGGCGCCGGCAACAGGCGCACCGAATAGGTTTGCTGCTACGTGTTTGCCACCCCAGTAGTGTGTCCATGCAAAGCCACCTTCGACAAGTCCCGCATCAACCGCGTCCATGATGTCACGCGGACCAACAACGGCACCGGCAGGCAGAACTTCGATCGTGAGTGATCCATCAGTAAGTGCGGCAACATCCTTACCGAACTCGTTAAGCATGAACACTTCGTCTGCCGTGGCTGGCAACACAGACTGGATGCGAAGGACCTTCTCGGCCATTGCGCTGGAAGCCATGAGCGCAAGTGCTGCTGCACCTGACGCTAAAGTTTTAAGGTTAATCATTTGATTTCTCCCAAAGTTTTGCCTTCTCACTTATCATTACTTTACCAGGGACGAAGGCCTCAGCCCCGGCTTATGATTTTAATTTCGTAGGTACCTCTCGTGTTGCAGGGTAAAGCTCATGATGCGGCGTCCTCCAACACCAAATCGCTTGCCTTTTCCCCGATCATAATTGCCGGGGCGTTTGTGTTGCCGCTGACGATACGCGGCATGATTGACGCGTCTGCAACGCGCAGACCTTTGATGCCGTGGACCCGCAGGCGCGCGTCAACGACGGCCATTTCATCAGTCCCCATCTTGCAAGTGCCAGTGGGGTGGTAAATTGTAACTGCGGAATGTCGTGCCCAATCGAGAGTCGCCTCTTCGTCATCTAAGGCTACATTTTCGCCGGGCGCATATTCCTCTGTTATGTGCGACTTCAAAGGCTCGTATTGCGCAATCCGTCGGGCTACCTGAATACCGCGCACGATTGTGCGGCAGTCGGTTTCGGTGGCAAGGTAATTAGGATGGATTTCGGGGTGGTCGTCCATATTAGACGAGGTCAGCGACAAATGGCCTGCACTTTCTGGCCGAAGCTGAAGCACCGATGCGGTAAAGGCTGAGAAAGGGTGGGGGCCTTCCACCGCATTATTCGCGCTAAATGGCTGAATGTGGAACTGGATGTCAGGTGTCTCCAGATGCTCCTCTGTTCTGAGAAAACCGGTGCCAAGGCTCGCTGCCATTGTCATTGGACCGGATTGGCTCACTATGTACTGCAAACCAATCATCGCCTGCTTGAAGATGCTGTCGGTTTCAACGTTTATCGTGGAAAGGTTTGTCTTAAAAATTGGTCGCGCTTGGAGGTGGTCCTGAAGATTCTTACCCACACCTTTCAGCTCTGCCTGAACTTCGATTCCATGAGGACGCACTTCGTTTGGATCACCCACGCCCGACAACATCAGTATTTGCGGGGATCCGATGGCACCTGCGCTCAAGATGATTTCGCGGCGCGCGCGAATATCTGTCAGGCTGCCTTTGATCTTTGCGCGAACAGCTACAGCGCGCCCATCTTGAAAAATTACTTTTTCTGTTTGCGCGTTGGTAAAAATCTCTAGGTTTTTGCGTCGTCTGGCTGGATTCAGATAGGCCACGGCTGACGAACAGCGACGCCCGCCTTTCATTGTTAATTGAAAATGTCCAACGCCTTCTTGATCAGCACCGTTGTAATCTTCATTTCGCTTGTACCCAGCGCTCACCGCGGCTTCAATCCAGTGATCCACAATTTCACGGGATAAGCGTGATGTCTGGACAGACAGTGGTCCATCTTCTCCGCGAAGGTCGGTCTGGTTTGCTCCCTTCCAAGTCTCGGAGCGTTTGAAATAGGGCAGAACGGCATCCCAAGACCAGCCAGTACATCCAAGTTGTGCCCATCCGTCAAAATCCTGTGGCTGTCCTCGGACATAAAGCAGCCCGTTGATGGAGGATGATCCACCTAATACTCGACCGCGCGGCCACGGAATAGCTCGACCTGCTATTCCGTCATCGGCTTCGGTTTTGTACTGCCAGTCAGTGTTTGGGTTTCCCATCGTGCGGAAATAGCCGACAGGAACATGAATCCACGGATTCAAATCTCGCGGCCCTGCCTCTAACAAAGCAACCGTAAAACGTCCGCCCTCTGATAGGCGGTTCGCTAATGCGCACCCTGCCGAGCCGGCGCCTACAACGACGAAATCAAACTCCATAACACCCTTTTTGCAAAAAATGAGACTTTTTATCTCGATTTTCGATAAAAAATGATGCTACAGTAATTTGTACTTAATACAATTGTAAATTTTGTGATTGAGAAATTCATGGATGACAATGCTCGTATACCAACCAATCTCAGGACCTTGCTGATCCTTGAAATTCTGAGTAGCAGCGACCACCCCCTCACGGCGACTGAAATCAATCAAGACATTAAATTACCCAAACAAACGGTGCATCGGCTATGTAATACGTTGGTACGTGCCGGCTTTTTGACACAGCTAGGTAGTTCAAAAAGATACCAACCAGCAGGGCGTCTCCGAGATCTATCTGCAGGTTTGCTGGATGCTTCCCGTGTACAGATTGCGCGACATCAGATTCTTGTTCAGGTTGCTCGTGAGGCACGCGAAACAGTCAACTTTGTGGTTCCTGAAGAGCTAGGTATGAGTTATATTGATCGTGTTGAAACTGATTGGGCGTTCCGCATTCAGTTGCCTGTCGGAACTCATGTTCCGTTTCATTGTACCGCTAGCGGCAAGTGCTTCTTAGCGAGTCTTCCTCCAAGGAACCGCCGTGCTTTTGTTGCATCAATGGAGCTGAAAAAGCTTACGGAACAGACTCATACGGACCCCGACAAACTTTTGGCTGAGTTAAAAGAGATTTCCAGCAAGGGGTATTCGCTTGATCGAGAGGAGTTCCTTGATGGGATGGTCGCAATTTCTGTTCCCGTCACGGATGTTAAAGGCCGTTTTTTTGCGGCGCTCGCCATTCATGGACCAATTCAAAGGCTTTCTCATGAGACGGTTTTATCTCATCAAGGTACCCTGCTTGACGCTGCAGAGCAGCTGCGTGGCACAATATTTTCTGATGAAGATGGAAATGATGCTTTAAGCTAACTACCGTTTAAAGTTGCCTTGTTTGTCTTGGATTTCCTATCATGAGTCAGTCAGGCAGATAGCTCTGATTGACACATGTCAGCTCTCAGATTTTCTTGTGGCAAATCTTGGTAAGTTCAATCTTATTGATTTGGGGTTAGATTTTGTTGGTTCATTTGATTGAGGCGGTTAAGTTTAACCGCGGGCATTATGGCTCCTTCGAGCCCATCCACCGTGTCATATTTTGAAGCTCATTTTTTCGAAACAGCAGCTAGGGGCCCGGAACAAGCGCAAATTTGATTTGGTTTTTGTAGTTGGTGCTCAGAAATAGCGTCTCGCTCCTTGTTTAATAAATTACATCTTTATAATTTCAAATGACCTGCGTGAGAGCTGCTAACGGACAGAAATTTCTAACCTAAACTATGAAGAGCCACGTAAACCTCTTGGTAAACAAATTTTACAATGACACCGTTATTTTCTCACCAATCGAGGTTAATAATGTCTAAAGTTAGCTTGAATGCAAAGAACCTTGAAACTTTGGGTGCGAAGGCCCTCTCTTGCTTGGTTATGGACCTTGTAAAAGGGCACGCTGGTTTGCAAAGAATGGCGCGCATGAGGCTGAGCGCGGCTCAGGGGCCAGATGAAATCGCCCGCAATATTCAAAAGAGGTTTGCTTCAATCCGACGAAGTGGGAGTTATCTTAACTCCCGCAAGCAAAAAGAACTGGTGAAGGATCTTCGCGCACAACTTGAAATGATTAGAAAATTTGTAACGCCATATGCAAATCGTGAAGCGTTTGAGTTGCTGTGGTCACTTCTGTCGCTTGCGCGTTCAATTTACGAGCGTACCGAGGTAAGCGATAGTTCGCTCGGAAGAGTTTTTGTCGACTCAGTGACCGTTATCAAGGAGCTTGCACCGGAATTGGACGCTGATCCTGACACACTCGCTGAGCGCATATTTGAGGCTGTGACAACTTCAGTTTACGGGGAATTTGATGGAGTGATTTGTGCACTCAAAACGCCCCTTGGGCCGAGCGGTCTTAATAAACTTAAGCAGCTAGCAAAAGATTGGAAAACGGAACCAGTAGATGTTGGCGAAATTCATGAGTATTACGTCACTGGTCAGCACTTATTGTCATTCAAAGAAATGACCCGTCGTCAACGCTCATCAGCGGTTTTCACTATTTTATCAGACGTCGCTGATGCACAGGGAGACGTAGACGCATACATGCTGAACTACAGCACGGGGCAACTGAAGCTTCCTTCTGTTGCGGCCAATGTGGCTCAGCGTCTACTAGATGCTGACCGTGACGATGAAGCTTTGTGCATTTTGGAAAAAGCGCTTTTCGAGGATGGGTTATTGGACAAAGATCGGGCGTCGAATATAGTTTTTGAGTTTGATCACAGCGACTTGTACGACGCCTATGAAAAGTGCCTAAGGAAAATTGGCAAGATCGAAGAGCTAAAGCTATTTTTGATCACTTATTTTAGGTTTTCCCTAAATTCTTCTGCGCTTCAAAGCTACCTAAAACTCTTACCAGATTTCGATGACATTGAAGCTGAAGAGGCCGAATTGAACCAAGTTGAACAAAGTTATGATGTCACCGATGCGCTACATTTTTTAGTTTCTTGGGGTGCACTAGATCGTGCAGCGCGTGTTGCAATTACTCGGGCTGAGGCATTGAATGGTGATAAATATTACATGCTTGACGATGTAGCTGCAGCTCTTGAGGTCGAATTTCCGCTTGCGGCATCAATAATTTTGAGGGCGATGATTTGCGATTGTTTGGATAGGCGTAAATCCAAGCGATATCGATACGCAGCGCAAAATCTCTTAAAATGCCAAGCGATGGCTGACGATATTGAAGACTTTCAACAGCACCTTGATCACTCCAGCTTTTTGTCAGCGATCAAGGTGCAGTATAGCAAAAATCAACGTTTTTGGCGAATAGTTTAAGTTGATTAGGTTTTAGCCACACAAAAAACATCAGTCCTGCTTTGTTATGTGAGGGAAAGGGGCGTCGGAACCTTTCAGGGTTTGGCGCGGTTGATTGATCAGCTTTGTTTCTGGATGGTACCGTCTTTGGCGAGGCGTTTAGTCCTAATGAAATTGCAGTAATTTACCTACCCCGGCCACCCCATTATTTACAAAACATTTCAGCAATTCGAGACTGTCAAAGAACAGCTAAGCTGGTAGCAAACATTTTGCCAGCACCGATGCGCCGAAACGTACAGGATCGGTGACTGGCAAACCAGTTTCTTGCGATGTTCGAGCAATGGCATCGGCGGCCTGAGCCGCTGGCAGATTACGAGTATTTAAAGCAATTCCAACTACGTTTGCCTTTGTTAAAGCACCGTTCGCTGACGCTGTTACCTCGTTCAACTCAATCACATCACGTAAAGGCGGAATTCGAATGTCGCCTGGAGTATCGAGCATTTCCATTCCCACGCGGTGTACCAGTATCATTGCATTGCAACAACTGCCCCGCATCAGTGGCAGGTTTGCGGTACTGCCGGGGTGGAGTAGCGACCCTTGGCCTTCAATAATTTGATAATCATATTTTGCGTTTTCTATCACCATCCGCTCTACAGCGCCGGCAGCATGGTCAACGCGATAAGCATCGAGAGGAATGCCAGTACCCATGATCGAAATACCAATCTGTCCGGTTGCTAAAAAGGTAGCATTCGCGCCCAACTCGCAAAGGGATTTATGGACTTCAAGCCCGGCTGTCATCTTACCAACCGCCATATCAGTACCGACCATAAGCACACGGGTGTTACTTAGCATCGCTGCTCGCGCTGTTGCGATATCTGGCAGTTCACCAAGTGGAGTCCGAATATCCCATATCCACTGGTTGGGTTTAAGCTGCTTACCCAAAACATCATTCAATCGGTCATGGAGCCCATTGACGATTGAAAGCCCAGCATTAATTGCATGTTGTAGCACATCGATCCATTCCGAAGGAACTCTGCCTCCTGAGGGAGCGGTACCGAGTGCCAACACTTCAGCCCCCATCGCGATAGCTTCATCGAGCGTGGCGACAATTGGTATTTCGCTTTCGATTTTGCATAAATCGCTGACACTTTTGCCTGCAGCATGGCTGTCAATCACCGCCACTACAGGGTTCTTGCCGTACCGGATCATGCCTTCGGCTGCTTTGGCATTGATAAGACCGATAGTGGCCTCCGCGAAGATGGCAATCGGTTGTTTTGGATCAAGCATCTTTTACGCGTCCTCCGTGGCCGGGGCGATCCGCGGGTAGGGTGACGCCTTTCGCAAATGGCGCCCCATCGCATGGATCGGGATCAAGGTTGAGATGGGAATCAAGGTCAATGTAATCAAAAAGTGCTCCCAGAGAGGCTCCCGCCGCAATCGAAATTGAGCTTTCGCCCATACACCCAATCATAGTTTGCAGGCCAAACGCACGAGCAGTCGCTACTATACGCAGTGCCTCAGTTACCCCACCACACTTCATTAGTTTCAAATTCACCCCATCTACGCAATGGGCAAAGTCCGGTATGTCTTTTGACATGCGGCAACTCTCATCGACAAAAATCGGCAGTGGGCGGTTTTTAAAAAGATCAGGCAGTTGTTCCTCGGCTCCGCGCACTAGCGGTTGTTCAACATATTCGCATCGCCGCTCAGACAGCCAAGCCATCATATGGTGTGCATCCTCAAGCGACCAACCACCATTGGCGTCAACCCGTAAGGATACGTTCTTTTGTGCATCAGTTGCTTCCAAGACGGCTGTATACATTGCCTTGTCAGCTTCTATCCCGTTTGGCGTCCCAAGTTTGATTTTGAGAGCATGAGAGCCTTGATCCAAAAGGAAAGGCACTCGCTCGCGAATAACCTCGGGTGGGTTGATGCCAATGGTCACCGAACTGACAACGGCCCGCCGAGCCAACCCCAGCAACTGATATAACGGAATATTGGCTTGTTTGGCGTGCAGATCCCAAAGTGCCATGTCGAGTGCAGCTAACGCACATGGCGCTAAATCCGCTTCACGCGCGTTCTCCCATGTCTGATGAATAGAGTTCTCATCCAGCCCTGTTTTGCAGAAATCGCTCAACAGAGCTGTGCCTTTTTCAACCGTATCGGCCCCCTCGCTGGATCCTGGTGCCATTTCACCCCAGCCCGTCAGTCCGTCTTTGGTAACGCTGATAAAAAGATTATCAGAACCCTCAAACACTCCTCTGCTAATCCGCAGGGGAAAGCGTTTTTTGAGGTAGAGTGTTTTGAAATCAATGCTCAGCATAATGCCCTCTTAGATACTTGTTAAAAATGCTGTGAGGTTGTCTCCCAAAACCGGGGAAACGTAGCCACCCTCTTGTACGAGCACGAGGGGCAGGCCAGTGGCTGCGATAGCAGTACCAATTTGGGCGAAACCCGATGTGGTAATGGCCAGACCTTTAAATGGATCATCAACATGTGCATCCAAGCCAAGCGCTACAACGATGGCATTACTCCCAAAATTGATAATACGCTCGATAGCCTTGTCCAATACTTTCACAAACGCCTGATCATCCGAACCTCGCGACAACGGAAGGTTCAGATTGGCGCCAAGCCCTGGTCCAAGCCCACGCTCTGCTGAATGGCCCCAAAAAAACGGATAAAACCGGGCAGGATCGGCGTGGATCGAAACGGTCAGCACATCAGCACGGTTATAAAATATTCCTTGTGTTCCGTTGCCGTGGTGAACATCCACATCAAGAATGGCGGGCCTTAGGCCATTGTTTAACAGACGTTGAGCGGCGATGGCGGAATTGTTGAAAAAACAAAACCCACCTGCCAGATCACTAAACGCGTGATGCCCAGGGGGGCGTGATAGCGCATATGCCACGTCTGCGCCTGCGCAAATAGCATCTGAAGCAGAAATAGCTGTTTGAGCTGACCAGTAGGCGGCGTCATAAGTTCGTGCAGCGATTGGGCATGCTGTGTCAGCTTGATGGTAACCGGCCTGACCAACTGCAGACAACGGATAGCCGTCATTACGGCTTACAGGGTGAATATTGGGGATCACTTCATCCGATGCTTCATCAATTCGTTGCCAGCGGGCGTGGATATTTCGAAGAAAAGTTATGTATTCCGAAGTATGGATGGCTGCAATGGGCCCGAGGCCATTATCCGATGGTGCTGAGAAAATGCATCCGGCAGCTTCGGCTCCAGCTTTCAAAATATTGACGCGAGCAGGCACCTCTGGGTTTGGTAGGAGCTTCCCGTTAGCTATAAAATATTTTGGGTCATGACTTTGCTGCCGATCATCAAAAAAAGCTTTCAATTTGCGTCTCCAATCAGACTTGCAAGCTTCACCCCGCTGAGCAGACAGGTACGGTCACGCTTGGCTCTGCTGAAGCCTAGCCTATCATAAAACTGCGCTGCATCTGTGTTATCGGCGTAAACCGTCAACTTTACGAATTCGGACTTCCACTTACTTGCACCAATCTTTGCTGAAGTACGAAGTAGTGCCCGACCTATGCCTGACCCACGTGCACTGGCTGAAACCCACAAATCTGACACATAAATACCAGATGAGCCATTTGTTGTTGAAAAAACTGGGGAAACAAGCGCGGCTCCAATTGTTTTGGATGCTTTTTGTGCAATCAGGCCAAAGCAGGTCGCATTTGGACCCAAACACGCGTCAGAAAGAATAGTGGTGTTAGCACGATATTTATCTCCAAGTTCGCAGGCCAGCACCTCTAGTGCCCAATTGAGATTTTGAATGTCTGTGGCCGTGGCAGATCGAATATTGAAGGTGGTTGTGTGCTCAGAAAGAGACATTCTCTGCGCCTTTCAAGCCAAGCATTTTTCGGACATCATCTGGGGTTGCTATGCTACGGCCAAGAGCTTCAACTTCAGTGCGGATTTTGGTGACTTGTTCGGCATTAGAGTGTGCCAATTGCCCCTTTTCGATATATAGGTTGTCCTCTAAGCCGACGCGCACATGTCCGCCCATTCGCGCGGCCATAATCGCAAGTGGTATTTGCATTCGTCCCGCCGCAAGAACTGAAAACATGTAATCGTTGCCAAAATATCTATCGGCAAGTTCTTTCATACGAACCAAATTTTCTACCTCAGCGGACATTCCGCCTAATACGCCGAAAACAAATTGTATAAAGATAGGCGCTTTGACCAAGCCTCGGTCAACAAAATGGTGAAGCATGGTCAGGTGACCAGTGTCATAACATTCATACTCAAATTTTGCACCGCGCTGTTTTCCCATCTGTTCAAGAACATTTACGATGTCTTTCGGTGTATTTTTAAAAACTAGATCATCAGAATTTATTAAAAATAGCTTTTCCCAATCGAATTTCCAATTGTTGTATTTAGCTGCCATCGGATAAAGCGCAAAATTCATAGTGCCCATGTTAAGAGAGCACATTTCAGGCCTAGCCACTTTCGGCGCTGCTAGTCGCTGATCGAGCGACATGATTGCACTACCACCAGTGGTCATGTTTACGACAGCATTTGTACGCATTTTGATGTCAGGAAGAAATGCCATGAAGTGTTCTGCGTCAGACGAGGGATGGCCGTTGTCTGGGTTACGCGCGTGCAGGTGTAAGATTGAAGCTCCAGCGTCGGCTGCGTTCACTGCCTGGTCGGCAATATCATTAGCCTTGTATGGTAAGTATGGCGACATTGTTGGCGTGTGTATAGAGCCTGTAATGGCACACGTGATAATGAATTTTGTCATTGGCCCAAGCCTGTACTTTTCCCAAACTGATCCAGTGCAATGGTCAGTTTATGGATTATTTCATCCACATGCTTATTCGTGACTATCATTGGTGGCGCTACGAGGAAGTGGTCGCCGCTATATCCTCCGCGAGAGCGGCGAGAATAAATAATCAATCCGTTTGCGTAGGCTGCCTCAACCAATTTTGTGTGGGCATCCAAATCTCTAGGTAAAGGGGTCATCGTGCTACGGTCGGAGACTAATTCAAACCCCTGCAAAAGCCCCATACCGCGCACATCGCCGATAATATGATAACGGTTCATTAGTGCTTTGAGCCGCGTCTCGAGTTGAGCGCCGACAACTAGAGAGTTTTGCATTAACTCTTGCCGCTCTATTTCTTCTATAACGGCCAATCCGGCAGCGCACGCCAACGGGTTGCCGGCGTAAGTATGTCCATGAACGAATCCGCCATCCTCTAAAACGGTTTCTGCAATATCTTCACGGGCAATGACTGCTCCAAGTGGCATGTAACCCGCACCAAAGCCTTTTGACAAAACTATTATGTCGGGTGTGACGTTCCAGTTGTCGGCGGCAAAAAAGGTACCGGTTCTGCCACCACCAGAGATGACCTCGTCGTGGATCAATAGGATATTATATTGGTTACAAATTTCACGTATTCGCTGCATGTAACCCTTGGGTGGCATCAGGCAACCGGTTGAGGCACCTCCAATTGGTTCAACAATGAACGCCAATACAGTTTCAGGACCTTCCGCTAAAATACGCTCCTCTAGCATGTCAGCGTAATACCGCCCAGTTTCTGGATCGTCCTTATCCAAACCGTCTAGATAGGCACGTGGTGAAGGAATCTTGGGCATTTGCTTGATCAATGGATCAAAAGGGGCTGTCATGGGTGGGTAACCGGTCAGCGCCAACGCGCCCAAAGTACAGCCGTGATAGGCTGGAAAACGCGAGATCACCTTCCAACGTTGCGCCTCACCGACTGCTAACTTATATTGGCGAGCCAGTTTGATTGCACTTTCCACAGCCTCGGATCCACCAGAAACAAAAAACACGCGATCGAGGGTGCCCGGTGCAAGCGTAGCCATTTTTGCGGCTAGTGCCTCGCCTGGTTCAGTTTCGAAATGAAGACGGTACCCGAAGGTCGAAATTTCCATTTGTCTGCGCATAGCGCCAAGCACATGCGGGTTAGAATAGCCAATATTGCAAACCATAGCGGCTGAAGAGCCATCAAGATACTGCTTGCCGTTAACATCCCACAAGTACACCCCTTCAGCTCTTGCTAATCGGGGGCGGCGCTGTCGAGATTGATAAAAAAGGTGACTTTTCTCTAGTTCTGACACGGCTCTTCCAAAGTTGTCAGGCGATCCAAAATGCCTTTTCTAGATCGTCAAAATCGCTGGCGGGGCCTTCGAATTTGTTCCTGCCTAGTTCCAGTACATACACATAGTCCGCAATTTTCAACGCGTGACGAATTTCCTGATCGACCAGAAGGATTGTCAGCTTATCGATCTTTGCGAGGTCTGTGAGCATGGCGTAAACCTCCTCTGCGAGCATCTTTGAAAGCCCCGCGGTCGGTTCATCCACCAGCAACATCTGTGGCTCAGACATAAGAGTTCGTCCAATTTCGACCATTCGCTGTTGGCCACCTGATAGCTCTCCCGTGATCTGCCTGCGTTTGTCCCGTAAGGCAGGAAATCGCTCGTAGTTTGCCTCTATTTTCCGGCGGACTTGTTTTTTATCGCTGCGAAACGTCCAGCCGCCAAGCTCAAGGTTTTCTTCAACTGACATATCCTTGAACACGCCAGGTTGCTGTGGAATGTAGGCAAGTCCTTTGAGAATTTTCTCGTGCGTTGGGACCCCTAGAATGCTCTCACCGCCAAGTAAAATGTCACCCTGATTTGGTTGTAAAAAGCCAAAGGCCGCCTTTAGTGCGGTAGACTTACCCACACCATTGGCGCCGAGGATCGTGGTTATTTGCCCTTTGCGGGCTTTGACGTCTAGATCAGACAGAATGTTGAGGTCACGATAATATCCCACCGAAAGATTTTTCATCTCAAGAACGACATTGTGTTCGTTCATGCCGCATCCTCCTCGTCGTCTGATCCTAGATAGGCTTCAATAACCTTCGGGTCATTTTTAACTTCATCGGGTGGCCCGTCGGCTATTAGATCTCCGAAGTTTAAAACAAGTAAACGCTTGGATAGAGAAAAGATCGAGTCCATTTGGTGTGATATGATTATTATGGCAGAGCCTGCTTCATTGACTCGCTTGATGTAGGAATAAATCACCTCCATCAAACGGGGGTGCACACCGGCAAAAGGTTCGTCAAGGATCACCACGTCGGGGTTCAACATCAAAAGTCGGCCTAATTCCAAAAGCTTTTGCTGACCACCCGACAGAGCCTGTGCAAATTCGTTTCGAAGGTGGTCGATGGTCAGGAATTCCAGCACGTCCATCGCCTTTTCCTTCATTTCAGCGCTGCTGGCCAAGTTCCCCATTGCCAAAGCGGGCACATATAAGTTTTCAAGGACGGTCATGCGCCGGAATGACCGAGTTACCTGAAAAGTTCGGCCAAGGCCCGCGCGCGCCACCTGATAGGGTTGTAATTGGTCGATACGCTCCTCGCCTAAGTAGACTGTCCCACTCGTGGGTTTAACTGCTCCGTCTAGTACGTTGGTGAGTGTCGTCTTGCCGGCGCCGTTTGGACCGATGAGGCCGATGAGTTCAGGACCATTGACTTCGAAATTTACACCTCTCAGTACGTGATTGCCGCCAAAACGTTTGTGCAGGTTAGTGACCTTCAAATGGATCATGATCCTGTCTCCTGTACGTTCACTTTGCGTTTGGCAACGGTTTCTTCCGCTACATCTGAACGACCGAAATAGGCGATGACAGGAGCAATGAGCCCGTTTCGGAAAAATCTCAGTGTAATCATTAAAAGCATGCCGAAGATAACCAATCGCCAGATAGTCATGTCGACCTCCACTCCGCCAATAACAAAGCTGGTACGCAAAAGCTCTAACACTACTTGGAGGATGATTGCTCCGATAGCAGCGGCGACAAAATTCTCAATCCCACCAATAACAGCCATGGCCACAACAAGGCTCATTTGAAGCAAGAACAACATGTTAGGTGTTATTATTTGCACGTAGTGCCCCTGCACAGCACCCGCAGCAGCAGCCATTGAGCAGGTGATTGTAAAAACCAGTACCTTGTATCTAATGGTGTTTACGCCCAGTGCAGCTGCGGCGTCCTGATCTTCTCTCAAAGCACGCACAAACAAGCCAAATTTTGATCGCGCGAGCCAAGTCAAAATTAAAAGGCAAATTAGGAGTAGTCCCAGCATGGTGTAGTAGGGGGGCAATTTAGCAGTAGGGCCATAATAGTTGCCCAAAAGTGTTATGCCCTCTGGGTAAAGTGGTGGCAGCTCTAAACCAGCCTGCCCTCTAGTAATGTTAATCTCAGCAGAAATGGTGGCCTTTAGTATTTCCGAAAAGCCGAGCGTGAAGAGGGCCAGATAGGCAGCGCGTAAGCGCAGTACCAGCATACCAACCAAAAACCCTGCAATGCCCCCCATTACTGTTCCAAGTACAACGCCTAGTAGAACCGGCATAGGGGTCACTTCAACCGATCCATCCCATGCATCTAATGCTTGTCTTAGGCAATCCTGAGTGAGCGTCGTGGATGTTACACCGATCGGGTTCACAATTACCAAATATTGTCCAAAAAAACTCATTTCGCTACACAGCTCGGTGGGCTGGGGCAAAATGTAAATATAGTGACAAAAGAGACCAGTGGTATAAGCACCGATCGCCATGAAACCCATGTGGCCGAACGAGAACTGCCCTGCATAGCCCGACAGCATTGACCAACTTGCTGCGAGAATGGCGTAAAAAAAGCCAGTGATCATGATGTGCATGATGTAGTCGTAGTCACCGCGCGAATAGACGAGCGGGAACGCTAGCAACAAGATCAGAAATATCGTACCTGCCAAATTGGGGATTTGTTTTTTCATCTTATGTTCCCCTTAATGCTGGCCATGAGTGCTGCTTGCAAAGCGGCGCCCGAACATGCCAGTTGGTCTGAGTAGTAGCGTGAGAGTTAACACGATCATTCCGTAAGCAGGTATATAGCTGGCGGCTTTTTGTGCGTCCGGCACGCAACCGGTTCCTGCGGCCTCAACCATACCAACCATGATGCCGCCCAGAAACGCGCCGGGTAGTGACCCTAAGCCGCCTAGAACAACAATTACGAAACTTCTCATGGCAGGAATAGCTCCTACTTGTGGTAACCAACTAAAGGCTTGAACCAATAATGCACCTGCTAGTGCTGCAATCATGCCACCAAGTGCAAAAGCTAGCATGTTCATTCGGTCCGGATTGATGCCTGCAATAGCTGCGCCCTCACGATCTTGGCTAACAGCCCGCAGTGCTTTTCCGGTCCACGTGCGGTGCAACAAATACAGAAGTGCTAAAAGAACAAGTATGCAGGTGATGGCCGCGGTCAGACGCGGGCTAGAAATGGAGACTTGCTCGAATAACGTCAAGCTACCTCGAGAAGTCTTGATCCAAACAGGATCGCCGCCTTCTGGGAAACTCCAACGTGGGAAAGATAAAAATCGCTGCGCTTTTACAGGATTGGCCCCTGCCGTTGCTTGCACAAAGTACTGTAATGTGAAGGCCAGACCAAACGTCACAAGGATACCATATTCGACTGGTCGATCAATTTTGCCGTGATACATCGGTGTTAACATGAGCCGTTCAAACACTGCGCCGAGAACGAAAGCGATGGCGCATGCGCCCATTACACCAATCAGTGGGCTAACCCCGGGAAACCAAACGGCAGTTATGTAATAAACTGACATTCCGCCGATCATGTAGAATTCGCCGTGGGCGAAACTCACGACACCGAGTATCGAGAAAATTAACGATAGCCCGAGTGCCATAAACCCGTAAATAATGCCAATGATAAGTCCATTAACGAACTGGCTCGCTACAAAACCGCCCGAGGTGACACAAACATTGTCTGGGTCAGCAAAGCTAAAAGTGACGGCGACGATAAGCACTGTAAGCAGCCCCAGACCAAGCGTTAAATGACCTGTTTTCGTGGGAGTTTTAGCCCACAGCGCTGCTATGCCCACGGGGCCTAGAGCGGCGCCAGCCATGGCGCCTAAAAAATTGGCGTTGGAAGTGTCTAGATCGCGCGCCAAATAGCGACGCTTGGTTGCGATGCTGCCAATGATTGCCCAAACAATCATCCAGATGACAACACCGTAAAAGAGAAATGGAAAATCCACGGTATCCCCCCGGTCAATACCCCAAGCTGCCTTGGTTATTATTCTTCTCCGGGCGCTTTTGATTAGCCCCCGGAGAAATGTTTAGGATTAATCCGTCACGATGACTGCATCACCCGTTTTGTAGGCATCCGGGAAAACAATTGTTGCTTCGCCGGAGTTTTCGCCCTCTTCCTGATACTGGATCATTGTCAAAGCGACGTCGGGCCACTGGTGCCACCATTCGTCACCATGGCCGTCGTCAGAGGGGGATTTCCCAGAACCGTAGGGGAAGAATATTTTGCCTAATGTGCCGTTGTGTTCGATGCTCTCAAGTGCTGCAACAATAGCATCACCATCGGTTGATCCGGCTTCATTGATTGCCTGCGCAAGAATGGCAATCGAGTCGTAAGCCTCCATGGCGTAGCTTTCTACAGCGCCTTTCCCAGTAATTTCCTTATACTTGAGGGAAAATGCGGTACCTGCCTCAGTAAAGAGGCTCTCAGGTACACCGATCCTTTGGACGAACGCATAATTGCCGTCCGGCACGTTTTCCCAATATGCTTTCGACTCAAGTGAAACCTGGCTGGCAACAAAAGGCACATCAAGCGGTCCGATACCCGCATCTGCTGCTTGCTGTGCAAAGTTATAGCCTGCTTCACCGGTTGCTAGTGTGATGATCATGTCGGGCTTGTCAGCTTTGATCCGCTGAACGATGCCTGCATAATCCTGGGTGCCGATATCAATTGAATAAACAACTGTTTCGACATTACCTGTTGAAAGACCAGCCTTTGTTTCTTCCGCGGCAGGGATCCCATAATCTGTATTCTCGGTTAAGATCGCTACTTTTTTGACGCCGGGTATTGTGAGAGCGTATTGCCAAATTGTTGAGGAAGCCCAAGAGCTGAGCGGCGCAATACGGAAAATGTATTTCTGTTTGTCACCTGTAATCGTGTCGTTCCAAGTCTCGGCAAAGACAACTGGAATACCGCGCGCATCTGCAACATCTTTGGAAGCCACACCGACTGAACTGTGATATCCACCGCCCACTGCTACAACGCCATCTTGAGTGATGAATTTCTCCATCAATGCGGTGCCTTTTTCAGGTAAGCCTTCAGTATCCCCGATGACTACGTCGACATCGCAACCCAGCACACCGCCGGCAGCGTTAATATCATCTTCTGCAATTTTCATCGCATCGCGCATAGCTTCACCACCGACAACGGTGCCTGGCGCTGATAGAGGTGCCATGCCGCCAATCTTGATGGGGCAATCCGCAGCGTACACACTGCTGCTAGACACCAAAAGTGCACTAACTGCCGTAGTGGTCAGCATTTTCAAGTTAATCATGACTTTCTCCCTTGAGTTTCATCCTTTTGATCGGACTTATTGTTAAACTATTGCAACGATTGCCAAACTCACTCAAATCAATAATAACTATTGCCTACATAGATGAAATTTATGGGGTACATTTTGGTCAGTTCAGAGAAATTTGTAACAAACCTTGATTGGAACCTTCTGCGCACGTTTGTGGTGATCGTTGACGAGGGCAGTATTACTAATGCCGCATCGCGCTTACTACGTCGGCAACCGACGGTAAGTGCTGCATTGCGTCGACTGGAAACGCAGATTGGCAACAAACTGATCGAGAGAGGTGGTGGAACTTTCCGACTTACGGCGGCAGGACGAGGGCTTCATCGCGAGTGTATTGAATTGTATGGAAACATTGCGCGCTTAGAAGATTTGACACATGCGGCTTCAAAGGAAATGACGGGTAATATCCGCATCCTACTTGCAAGCCATGTGGTGACACCAATTCTTGATAAGGCTTTAAGCGAGTTTCACCGCGAACATCCCAGTGTAACCTTTTCAATCGACGTCGAAGCAAGTCGTGATGTGACTCAGGGTGTTTTAGAAAAATCAGCAGCACTTGGAATCTGCTTGCTTGATCGCAGACTGGCGAAGTTGGATTACGAACTAATTTACAGGGAGTACTTTGGCTTTTTCTGTGGTCCAACGCATCCGTTGTATGGCCGTGAAAACCTCACTCTTGAGGATTTGCGCCAATGTTCGGGTGTCTCGTTTGAAACCGACAGTATGGAAGACGCGTTGCGATCAGTTGCCAAGTTTCGAAAATTGCACGATTTAAATCATAATATCGTTGGTCATTCAGCTAACCTCGAAGAAGTTAGGCGAATGATCGTTTGTGGTTTGGGCATAGGTCCTCTTCCGATCCATGTCGTGGCGCAGGATGTCGATGCGAAGTCTCTGTGGCGTCTTCCTCCCTACATCAATCCACCTGCTGTAGATATTTTTGTGGTCACTAACCCCAAGAACAGGTTGAGCCGGGCGGAATTTAGTTTTGTTACAGTGCTTAAGCAGTTGATAGTAGGAAAGTCTGTTGCCGAACGCACCTACACAAGTGACTCTAAGTTTTCTCCCATTACATGATTTTGGGTGATGAATGGTGACAGTTAGGGATCAACGTCTAAACTGATTGGGCCCAAATTCTTGTGGCGTTCAATTGATCTCACCAAATCCTTTGGGTACTGGCAGATCGGGTAAGGTTGCAGCGCGTTTTTGCAGGGCCCGCCCGATAACCATGCGGCTGATTTCCGTTGTGCCGTCCACTATTCGTAGCATTTGTGCAAGGCGGGATAAACGATCCAGACCGTAGGGCTGCAACAGTCCCATACCACCCAGTACCTGGGTGCAGGTGTTTGCAGCCTTCACTGCGGCATCTGGCACAAACCGTTTGGCATGGGCGGCCATAAGAGGGCCTTCGGGCGTGCCTAGGGCTTCTGCCGCCTTTCGATAGAGCAGCTTGGAGGCTTCAAGATCGGTTGCAACCTCGCCCAGCATCCACTGGATCCCATCCAGATCTAGGTTCTTGCCACCAAACATCTTACGGTTCTTGGAATAAGACAGCGCCGTATCCAATGCGGCTTGCATCAATCCACAGCATCCTGACGCAATCGAAACGCGGGCGATATCGATCGCCATGAGTGAGCCTTGCAGACCCTGGCCAACGGGCAGGATGACGTTGTCTTCACTAACCACGACTTTGTCCATGTACATCTCGGCCAGAGGTAGGAAGTTGTAGGAAGGGGTGTCGTAAAGCGGGCCAAAGCTCAGGCCCTGCGCATCCGCGGGAATGGCGATCATCGCCATATCCTTGTGGCCGGGTGCGTCACTGGTTTTGACCACGGTGAAATAGATATCAGCCTCGGTCGCTAGGCTTACCCATGCCTTCGCGCCGCTGATCGTCCAAGTGCCGTCATCATTGATCACGGCCCGCGAATACATGTTTGTTGCGTCCGATCCGGATTGCGGTTCGGTCAGTGCAAAGTTCGCCAATTTGCGGCCAGAAGTAAGATCCCACGCCCATTTTTCCTTGAAGGCATCCGTGCCGTAGCCGCAACCCGCGAAGGTACAGATGTTATGCATCGATAGGGCAAAGGCATAAGCGCCGTCCCCCAGTCCCAGTTGTTCATAGACCTGAATGCCTTCTGCCAGGGGCAAACCCTGGCCGCCAAACTCTTCGGGGGCGTAGAGCCCCGTCAGGCCAGCTGTCCCAGCCTTGTCCGACGCATCACGGGGCCATGTCTTTGCGGCGTTCCATGCGCCTACCGTGGGCGCGATCACCTGCTCGGCGTGGTCGCGTGCAGCTCGGAGTATGGTGGCGAGTTTGTCTGACATTGGTGGGTCCTTTCAAGGCCAATTATTCTCAGATGACGCCACAGCTGAGCATCCGGAATATGCCTGACTGATGAGCTATCGATGCGAAACTTCAGCTGAAAACGCTTTTCTGCAGAAATATCTAGCGATTCGACCCGCTGAGAACCATGTCGTGCGCTGACAGATAATTGTCCAAAAGTGACAAAATGAATGCTTTACGTATGTTTCCTACGATAGGAGCTTGGGGTGCTGCCGGTCCAGCGTTGAAAGGCCCTATGGAAATTGGCAGCCGAGGAAAAGCCGACATCATGTGCGATGGTCTCAACGCTTTTGCGCCCAGCCTGCAGGTCGCGGATCGCGATGTCGCGCCGCAGGGCATCTTTGATCGCCTGAAACGACGTCCCGTCTGACTGCAACCTGCGGATCAGGGTGCGCGGGGTCAAGTGCATTGCGGATGCTGTCTGGGTCAAGGTCGCCGCGTTCCATCCCGTTTGGCCCAGATAAGTGCGCACCCGTAGCGATTGGGTGTGTTCACGCGAAGACGTGAAGATCCAGTCCCGGGGCGCGTTTTGCAAAAACCGGTCAAGATCAGATGTGCTGCGCGCTTGCACTGGACCCATTGCGTTTGGGTCAAACGCGATGGCGGTGGCGGGTTGGCCAAACTGAAAGGGTGCGGGAAAGATAATGGCGTAATCCTGATCAAAGTTTGGGCGATCAAACGCGAAATCAACGGCCTTAACCGGAACCTCATGCCCTGCCAGCCAGGACATGAGCCCGTGGGCAAGTTTGAGTATTAGCATATGCCCAAACCGCTGAACCTGCACGTCTCCTTGTGGTTTTAGGGTAAGCACCAAAGCGCTGTCGGTATCATCCAGATCAAACTGATAGTCATCCAGCAGCAAATTCCAGAAGGTCGAAAAACGGTAGAGTGCAGAAGCAAGAGACGTTGCCTCTCTGACGGTGGTCAAAAGATGTTTTAGGGCCCTCGGTCTGACGGGTCTGCTCCAAAGCCCCATCATCTCATCACCGGTCTCAACTGCGGCTAGTTGATAAAGGCACACAATTTGATCCAGCGTCACTCGTCCACTGAGTTGGCTCGTGTCTGCAACCAAGCCTGACCGGTTGAAAAAAGATGCCATCTGCGCGTTGGTGCAAAGAGTATGCAGAGCCGATAGCCAATCAGCAATAAACTGGCTGGAAACCGTAGAGAGGATTGTTGGCTTCATTTTTTTCATACTGGCTGGCGTTTATCATTTAATATGGCAAACAAGAAATAGTGTGCTTAGACGGATCTAATTAAATAATCTGATTGTTTTTGTCACGCTTGACCAATAGCTTATGAGCGGCGATCTCTCTCTTGCCAGCTATCTCCTCTGTTAAACAGAGTTGAGTTTCATTTTTTTACTTTAAACTTTATATAAACGTGGTACCTGCGCGACGCCAAACAACATCGCAGATACGATCATCCCACCTTTATGCCAACTTTAAGACACAAAATTAATTTTCAAATAAAATTTCCGCAAAGTCTTTCTGCATAGAAGAAAATCACTCGCACCCGTATTTTTTTTAACAGAGTGTATCGCTTTTAATTTTTGCAAATGTTGGACAATGGCTAATCGCACACTTCTGTTATCTCGTGCTTTTGAAGCGGGGTCTGAACATCCCCCACGCAGCAGATCACTTTGGAGCACGGTATTTCCCATCATTGCAGTTGGCTTGGCAGTATATTGACGAATAAATTTTTTAATCCTCCCATCGTTTTGCCAACAATTGGTCCGTAGCCCCTCGGTGCTCGTATCGACCACGAGGAGTATAAAATATGAAGTCACTTTTTACTGCGCTTGTGCTTTCACTGACCGCTTTCCAAGCTGGGGCATTGGAGCTTGACGTACCATTCCAGTCCATTGACGGGGGCACATTCACTTTATCACAGTGGAGTGGACAACCCATCCTTGTTGTTAATACCGCATCCAGGTGTGCTTTCACCAAACAGTACAGCGGCTTACAGAAGCTGTATGACTCCTACCGTGATGTTGGACTTGTAGTAGTCGCAATTCCGTCAAATGCTTTTCGGCAGGAGCTTGCAACCAATGAAAGCGTCAAAGATTTTTGCGAGTTACAATATGGAATTGATATGCCAATGTCTGAGATCACCAAAATAATTGGGCCCGACGCACACCCTTTTTTTGCATCGTTGAAGCAAGAAAGTGGTTTCGAACCGGCTTGGAATTTTAACAAGGTCTTGATAGGTCGCACCGGCGAGGTCGCAGAAACGTATAGTGCGACAACTAGTCCAATGTCATCTCGCGTGAGGCGGGACATCGAGAGCGCTTTAAATTGATTAGCGTTCCTTTGGACTAAACCAAACGTCCGATGGAGCTATTAATAAACAGGCCAATATTCCAGCTTTGTTGAGAGGTGCAAGTCAGGAGGCAAACTGTTCAGACGAATTGAAAAAATTCCAGTCGACACTCGTCATAATACGGCAATGATTAAGAGGCAAATGACCACCAATGCAGTGAGAATTGTCCGCAGTTGCATCCACCAATCTGGTGTCTGACCAAGTTGATGTGCTCGGTAGTCCAGTATCAATAATAACGGAAACAAGAGCACGAATGCTTTGACGACGCCTACGAAACCAAAGGAGCTATTTACAGTTGTAGATGCTACTAGAAAAAAACCAACCAAGGTTGGAGCAGTGCTGAGAGCACAGCCTAAATAGTCGCCCTTGCCAGTTGAAAACGACCATATACAACCCGACATAAATGAAAGAATTACAAGAGAATAGAGCGCAGAGGTTGGCTGTGTTGGAAGGCCAAAGGCCGTGTCAAAACCAAAAATTTTTGTTGCAGAAAGGAATGCAAAAGGCAAAACGCCCGCCAAGCCTAAAAACAACGGTGTGAGTGGAATTTTTTTCCACATTTAAAAATCCTTAGGCGCAAATGAAAAATTGCTGCCAAGATTCAATTTTTTATGTCGGAACCGGGTAAAATTTTCAAAATAATTCAAGGGCTTTTGGCTCCAAATTGTAACTTTTAGTCAAAGCTTAGAAAGTCTCCAGTTAGCTTATCTGACCGCGCTGCCAGCACTTTACTCAATTATTCGATTCTTTGGCAGAAATGTTGTGTGAACATATATTTAACGCCCAACTTGCCCAAATTAGGTGATGGCAGAAATAAAGGGGCGCAAAAATAGGGTTTTCGTCATTTCAGATTTGAAATTCTTTGATGCCGTTTTTAGTCTTGAGGGAAAAGAATGCTCACTTTTTGGAAACAAAGCTTTTTTACAAATATTTACATCATGTTTGACTAACCTGATCTCGCGTTTCAGCGAGACTTTTGGATGGCGCTGGATCTTCCATGTTTCTTTTTGTTTCTCTGACGATAAGAGTGAGCGAAATATAAAGGGGGGGGATGCGCTCACTATGATAAGAAACGACTTTACATAAAGTGAATATTTTTCGTTCTGATTTTGAGACAGGGTTGGTCAATATCCTTCGCCTCAGAGTTGTGGCTACCATAACGCAGCGCCAAACAAATCTGAACAATAACTAAAGGCGTTGGATAATAGCGGCCCCTAATATTATGATCATTGGATTGACAGACTTCTTAATTCGAAGATTATGCGGTTATGACAAATCCAAAACGTCCATCTAAACCACAAATTATCACTTACCGTCCCAATCCCGCTCGCTATGATCAGATGATCTATCGTCGTTGTGGTCGCTCAGGTATCAAACTCCCGCTTATCAGCCTTGGCTTGTGGCATAATTTTGGGGGGGACACTGCCCACAATACAAAACGGGCAATGTGCACCACCGCTTTTGACCTTGGCGTTACCCATTTTGATTTGGCAAATAATTACGGCCCTCCGGCGGGTTCGGCGGAAGAGGCCTTTGGTGAAATTTTGCGTACAGACCTCGGGAAATACAGGGATGAACTGATAATTTCCAGTAAAGCAGGATATGATATGTGGGCTGGGCCATACGGTGAGTGGGGATCCCGAAAGCACCTGATTACCTCATGCGACCAATCTTTGAAACGTATGGGCCTTGACTATGTAGATATTTTTTATTCGCACCGATTTGATCCTGATACTCCTCTTGAAGAAACTATGGGCGCGTTGGATTATATAGTACGGTCTGGACGCGCGCTTTACGTTGGAATTTCAAGTTATAATTCGCAACGGACGCGCGAGGCAGTTTCGATCTTAAACGATCTCGGCACGCCCTGCCTAATTCACCAACCGTCATATAATTTATTAAATCGTTGGGTTGAACGTGACGGACTATTGGAAACTTTGGATGACTTGGAAATCGGCTCTATTGCTTTTACGCCGTTAGCTCAGGGCATCTTAACATCAAAGTATTTGGGCGGCATTCCGGCAGGCAGTCGGGCAACGCAAGGTAAATCATTACTGGACGGTATGATTAATGAGCGTACGCTTGCGAGCGTACAGGCGTTGAATGAAATGGCACAAGAGCGCAACCAATCCCTAGCGCAGATGGCGTTGGCGTGGGTTTTAAGAGGTGAACGTGTCACGACAGCGCTTATCGGTGCATCACGTCCTGAGCAGATAGTGGATTGTACGGGCGCTATAAAGAATCTCGATTTCACTGAAGCAGAACTCGCGAAGATTGACGAGATAAGTTCAGAAGAGGCAATTAATCTGTGGGCCCGTTCTTCAGAGACTGACTGAGACTTGTGATGCATACGAAATGCTTGGATTGTTAATTTGAAACTATATAGGCTTGTTGCGTTAGTTTTATTCGTTGGTTGCTTCCGCAAATGCTCCCGCTGGTAGAACCTCGCAATCAAAGAATAGCTGTTGAATAAATGTACCTTTGTTCTCGATAGGGTCAAAACTCGAGAAAGAATTTAAGAGTGTTTTTTCGGTTTTAGAAATTTTGCTTGTGTCGAACCAAAAGCTTTTATCCGAAATGTTCTTTTCTGTTGGCATATATATGATAGAAAAGCCGTTCTCAGAACTTCGCTCATGACAAACATAGCCTTTCAAACTTGCGTCACAACGCGTTTCATCCCAGCGACCTTCAGCGCTCCAGAAGCTAGGAGAGTTGTCCTTTGAAATACGGATCAAGTCGCGATTTCCGAGGTCAGGATAAGTGTCATCAATTTGAAAATTATCACTATTTACGAGAAAACTGTCAAATTTTCTGCAAAGCCAGTACTCCTGTGCCATAATGGAAGTGCTAAAAAAAGAAAGCGTTAATGTGCCTACGATTAAGCCGGGTTGTTTCATGAGCTTCATGTCTGCCATCCGTTACTTTTCCCTGAATTAGGCTTGAGTGAAAGTTGATAATACGTTGCGGTAGGGCGGTGCTGTTTCCATGTGTTAAAATAATCAAGACCTTGAGAGTAATCAAATCTAATTGCAATCAAACACCAAATTATTCTTGTGAAATGGTTGGAAATCCAAGCTCTTATAATCTTATCAAATTTGTCGTTATGTTTGATTGCAGTTCAAGCTTGCTGCAAGAAACGGGTCGCCTCGTTAATCACTTTAGAGGAGAAAAAATAGTTGGCTTTGGCTTTTTTAACGACTGTTTTAGCCACAACTAGACGGTAGGATTTTGGACTTTTTTTTGGCGAGCAAAAAAGTGAAATGAAAATTGAAATTAGAATACATCCAATAAGTAGGATTACGTCAAAAGAGTAAATGTTGCCATTGGCGGTGCAGCCTGTTCATGTTTGATTCTTCCGAAGAACAAAGGTTTAACCCGGCGTATGTCCGAATTAACCTGGTAGCTTTGCATCAACAGCAAGTTATGAAAATATTGCACTCCTCAGAAGCTTAATGCTGTGGACAAGGGAAATTATTGCAGATTTTAAATGGACAGTTGCGATAAAATTGTGGCCTATTAGAAGCCTGCGGTAAAAAGCGAACCACCTTTCAGATATTATACACATTAAAGAAGAAAGTAGCTCCAATGACTATTCACACTAGCCCATTTGCCGATGTTGTAGTGACTGAACAGTCGATTACGGAGCGGGTCTTTGAAGGACTTATAGGGCGTCCTGATGAGGTGGTTTTAGTTGACGGTCCCAGTGGCAGGTCCATGACCGCTGCGGTTTTCATGGATCAAGTCAAACGCCTTGCAGGTGGACTTCAAGCAGCTGATTTGGCTGTTGGTAAGACAGTCGCATTAATGGCTCCAAACATGCCTGAATATTGTATAATTTTTCACGGGGTTGCATGGGCTGGCGGAACGATTACCACTTTAAATCCAACCTACACGGGTGCTGAAGTTGCACATCAGCTGAAAGACTCCAGCGCAGATATACTTATCACAGTTCCTGACTTTTTGGAGGTTGCTCAAGCTGGGGCTGAAGGTCGAATGGTGGTCGCTATTGGTACGCCGGAATACGATGCTCTGTTTGGTAAAACTCTCGAGGTGCAGGAGCCGGTGGATCTTGATGATCATACAGTAGTTCTGCCTTATTCATCGGGAACGACCGGGCTTCCAAAGGGCGTTATGTTGTCCCATCGCAATTTGGTTGTGAACCTTGACCAAGCGCTTATTGGTGCAGATTTTAAACCGGGAGAGGTGACGGCAGGTTTTCTCCCGTTTTTCCACATCTACGGTATGACCGTGCTGATGAACATCCATTTGGGTGGGGGCGGTACGGTTGTCACTATGCCAAGATTTGATTTACCTCTTTTTCTTCAGATCAGTCAAGATTTCAAAGCTCGTCGTATGTGGGTGGTGCCACCAGTTGCAATTGCACTTGCAAAGCACCCTTTGGTTGACGAATATGACCTCTCCCATTTAGAGCAAGTGTTTATCGCTGCGGCGCCCTCTGGTGCTGAATTATCTGATGCTGTCTCCTCCAGATTGAAGTGCACTGCTTTACAGGGTTACGGGATGACTGAGCTCAGCCCGGTCTCTCACTTGGTTCCGAGTAATGCGCCGCGTTCTGGGGCGGCGGGTATCGTCGTTTCAAACACCACATGCATGGTCGTCGATCCGGAAACGAAAGAGCCACAGCCGTCAGGTTTACACGGTGAGCTGTGGATCAAAGGACCACAGGTTATGCAGGGTTATTTAAATAATCGGGCTGCGACTGCTGAAACGATTACTGATGACGGCTGGCTGCGCACAGGTGACATCGCAGTTGTTGATGCGGACGGTTATATGTTTATCGTGGACCGGCTTAAAGAGCTTATAAAGTACAAGGGCTTTCAAGTTGCGCCGGCAGAGCTTGAAGCGGCCTTACTTTCTATAGAGGGTATTGCTGATGCCGCAGTAATTGGATTACCAAATGAAGAAGCTGGCGAGCTCCCTATTGCCTTTGTAGTTTTGGCGGAGGGTGGTCCGTCCAAGGACCAAATCCATGCACATTTTTCGGCTAATCTGGCAACCTACAAGCAATTACATCAAATACGTTTTGTAGACAGCGTACCGAAATCAGCATCTGGAAAAATAATGCGAAGGTTTCTACGGGACCAGATTGCACAGGAGGCATAGGCCTGCATTGATAAATTTTTGAATGGAATTGTGGTTGATTGTAAATGTTGGCTGGGTCATTAAATCGCTGGCACTATCGGTTTCTTGAGGGAACTTTAAACTAAGAACTAAAAAGAGATTTTTGCTGTAATCAGAAAACGGAAATAAAGATTACGACAAACCCTGATGAGCAAAGTCCCAAGGCCATTAGTAGTGTGTTTTTCCCAATCAAACCGAATGAGATTAGACCTAGGCCTAGAGCGGTGCGCAAAAAGGCAATAATGGCTTGGCCAGGTGCTTCCGTGACGCGAATCAGGTCGGGGTTTGCAATAATGCTCATTGGGATGACATAAAGTCCCACACCAAGTGCCATGGCCGTTCCTGCAACGCGTAACCAGTTCTCCTGAACCATACCCGAAGCAATGAAGACTGCGCCACATACCGGTGGGGTGATCGTTGATAATAGCGCGTACCAAAATATAAACAGATGCGCCTGTAGCGGTTCTAAACCTAGTTGGACGAGAGCTGGGCCAGCAACGGAGACGCATATGACATAAGCTGCAGTGGTCGGTACCTCCATCCCCAATATTAGGCAGGCGAGTGCAGTGAGTAGAAGTGTTGGCCAGAGCAGCCCGCTGGCCCCTGACAGCAAGAGCGAAGTAATTTTTACGCCCAAACCGGTGATTGCAAGAACACCAATGATTATCGACGCACAAAAAATGATAGAAGCAATGAGGGCCACTTGCTGCGCTGCAGTCAGCAGGGCGAGTTCTAGCCTTCGCCAGATAGCAGCAGGTTCAAGGGTGAATGTGCGGTCAAAGATCAAGAGTAAGATACCCGCGCCAATCGCTAAACAGGCTGCGTATTGAGGTGTGACCTTGAGGAGAAACATACCCCACAATAATACCGAGAAAGGTAAAACAAAAAACATTGAGGTAACGAACACGTCCTTGTTGCTGGGGCGGTCCTCAGGGTCAATGCCTTTCAGATCAGTGTGGCTGGCATAAGCGTTAATGCCAATCCAGACAGCGAGAAAAAACAGAATCGCTGGGAGTGCGGCGGCTGCCATAATTTTTGTGTAAGGCACGCCTGTGAGCTCTACCATCACAAACGCCCCAGCACCCATTAAGGGCGGCATGATCTGGCCACCCGATGAAGCGACAGCTTCCACCGCAGCAGCTAATCGCTTGGGATAGCCCAGACCCGTCATTGCGGGCAGAGTAACTGCACCAGTAGAGGCGACATTGGCCGAGGCCGAGCCGGAAATAGACCCAAAAAGAGCTGACGATAGCACCGACACTTTGGCAGCGCCGCCCTTGAGTCTTCCAGCGGTGGCAGCAGCGACATTCATGAAACCCTGTCCGGCCTCACCTGCGTTCAGCACCGCGCCAAATATAACAAAAATGGCCACAACTCCGACTGATACAGCTGTCAGTGAGCCCCAAATACCACCTTCAGCAATGGTCATCGTACCGAGAAAACTTCGGAGCGGCGTACCAGAGTGGCCAAATTCACCAGGTATATGATTTCCTAAAAATGCATAGCTCAGTGCGAATGCTGCTACCGTTGGTAGAGGCCAACCGATGGCACGTCGTGCTGCTTCCAACACGCACACTAAAAGGGAAACGGAGATGGTGATTTGAAGATTGTTTTCAAGGAATCCGTACTGGTTGCCCAAAGTTTTGTGATTCCACGCAATCCAAACTGATGCGGCGACCCCCACGCTGGCTAAAATTATTCCTGAGGTAAGTTGCGCGCGATTTTTCGCCGCAAAGACGAAAATCCAAGGCATAATTATTGCCATGTGTAGAGGGCGTGAAACTAGATTTGGTACTAGGCCCAAAAAAATTAGCCCGACGTGATAGACTACCAGTGTGATTGCTAGCAAAACCCAGAGCCACCTCAGGCGAGTGGGCTTTTCGTCCATCAACATTTATTCTTCCTTTTGAAAGAAATGGGGCAAATCCAATTTGAAGTTTTTGAGGTTAATATTATCCAATCAGATTGAATCCAGAAACGAGGTGGGGCGTTCTATTCCAATTTTTGGATCTTGTGTAAGTGTAAAGGCCGAACGAATTTTCTCAGCCTTTACTTGACGCTATAGCTCACATTTGAGTTTCAGACAGTGGCATCCCGATCTCTTTGTAATACCGGATGGCACCCGGGTGAATTTTACCCTTGATATTGCTCATTAAGCTGTCATTCACTCCGTTCCACCACTGGGCAGCGTTGCCCATCTCAGATTTACCTTCCCAAAAAGTTTTGGTCAGTTGATAGGCGGTATCATCATCCATCTTCGTGGTGGTATACGTAACTACCGGTAGAGATGTTGTAACGATATCTTTATCTTGACCTGCATAGGTGCCTGCAGGGATGACAAGACGGGTGCGCTTGGTCGTTGCGATCTGTTCATCCGTAAGGGACAAAACGTTTACGCCGGTTGAAGCCGCAGCCTCAATTACGTTTGGCGCAGGAAATGATCCTGCGGTTACAAACGCATCAATCTGGCCATTTTTTAGGGCGGGAACGGCATTAGATAATTCGACTTCGGCCAATTTGACTTTACCCTCGAGACCAAAGAGTTTGAGATATTTAGCACCTTCTTTCGCCCCAAAAGAGCCCTTGCCCAAGAGCACTGTTTTTCCCTCCAGTTTGGCGAAGCTGTTAATGCCGGCGTCAGATTTTGTTACGAAATGCATGGTCAGCGAGGGGATTGGAAATAAGGCACGGATTTCGTCAAAGGCTGGGTCACTCTTGCCTTCAAACATAGCCTTACCGCTCTGGGCTAGACGCACCAATACTGGCGGTGTGGTGAACACGTAATCCCCGCCGCGAGCCTTTACTTCCATTACATTCTGGACTGAGCCTTGGCTTTCCTCAACCGTTACGATGATGTCGGAGCCGGCCTTCATTGCTTCGGCAATCTGTACGGCCATCTGGTAATATGAAGACGTGGATTTCGCAGATTTATAGGTCACACGAGTTTCTGCAAATGCTGATGTCGCAGCGATCAAAAATGCCGCCGCACTGACGAGTAATTTAACAGATTTCATTAGGAACTCCTTTGGTTATGGCATTTCAGAGTGATGATTTCGGTTGGACGTGCCGTATTTTTCGGACTCGTAATAGTAGTCTTCAAATCCTACCCTCTGGCGCAGTTCAGTGAACTTCATTAACTTTGGTCGGTTGTCGCCTCTCATTTCGCGCAAGGTTTCAACCATCGCTTGCATCGCTGCTGCCATTAAGCTCAGTGGATAGGCTGCAATCGAAAATCCGATGTCGTGCAGGGCGGCGTTGGGGAGGTCTGGTGTTTCACCACCTTCGACGATGTTAGCCATCTTAGGTCCTGGTAGCGAATTACAAATTTCGCGCATTTCATCTTCCGAATGAGGCGCCTCAACAAACAGGATATCCGCACCGAGCTTGGCGAAAGTCTCTGCCCGGAAAATTGCTTCGCCTAATCCATGTTCATGACGGGCGTCGGTGCGCGCTAGGATAAGGACATCGTTACCTTGCGCGCGCAATTCTTCGCGTGCGTCCACAGCAGCACGAATACGGTCAAACGCCTCACTACGTTCTACCACTGCCTTGCCCGGCGTGTGACCACAGCGTTTCGGCGCCAACTGATCTTCGATCATCACTGAGGCACATCCAGCTTTTGCCATGCCGGTTACCGTGCGGCGCACGTTCATGGCATTGCCATATCCAGTATCACCATCCGCAATCATTGGAATATTTATTGCCTCATTGATATTGCGGGCTTGGTCAACCACCTCGCCGTAGCTCATTAAGCCAAGATCCGGTGCGCCGATCCGGCTAGCCGAGGCAGCGAAACCTGACATGAAAGTCAGCTCATACCGTTCCTGCGTAATTAGTTTAGCGGAGAGTGCATCGAAACAACAGGGCATCACATGACAACGGTCCTGTGCCAAGAGCACTTTGAGATTATTGGCTTGGGTCATTTTATCACCATTTAAATGGAATATAGAGCGCCAGATCTGGCCACACATAGAGCACAGCGGCCGATACTAGCATCAGGGCCAAGAACGGCATCACACCTCGCGCTACATCGCCTAGTGATGAGCGCGCTACGGATTGGATTACGTAGAGATTTAGACCAACAGGGGGGGTGATAAGTGCACATTCAACCATAATTACCATGAAAATACCAAACCAAATTGGGTCAAATCCTAACGCCATAGCAGCAGGTAGTAGAACCGGTGTCATGATAAGAATCATAGACAAAGCCTCAAATACCAGTCCCATCAACAAGAGTACGACGGACACCAAAACAATAAACACGATCGGGCCGTCTATATTAGCTGCAATAAAAGCGGAGATTTCTTGAGGAATGCGGTAGAGCGCAATCGCCTTGCCAAAAATTTTTGCTCCGGCAACGATGAGGAGGATTGCTGTGGTGGTTATCGCGCTGTCGCGCACTGCCTCCCACAGTGTTTTCCATGTCAGCGTGCGTAAAAAACCGGCGGTAATAACAAGCGCAGCGGCAAAACCAACGGCCGCAGCCTCGGTTGGCGTGAATGCACCCGAGTAAAGCCCTGCAACAATTAAAATGGCCAGTCCAAGCGATGGCAGTGCGCGCATACTTGCCTCGCCTCTTGTGGGCCAGTCTGCCTTTGGCATCGAAGTGTAGCTTCCGGAAAATCTAGCGTGCAGCATCGCGTAGCCGATGAAAAGAGCGACTAAAAATATGCCGGGACCAATCCCAGCCAAGAACAGTGCGATTACCGATTCCTCAGCTACGAAGCCGAAGACAATCATTGGAATTGAAGGTGGGATTAGGATGCCCAAAGTTCCTCCTGCGGCCAAGAGGCCGTAGACAAACCGCCTTTCATAACCGCGACTAACCATTTCTGGGATTGCTACTGTCCCAATCGTAGCTGCCGTTGCTACTGACGAACCCGAAATTGCCGCAAAAAGCCCGCAGCTCAGGATCGTAGCAACTGCTAGTCCTCCGGGCCAATGACCGACCCAAGCCTGTACTGCGCCAAACAGGTCGCGACCCACGCCGCCCTTCAAAAGAATGTTCGACATTAACAAAAATAGTGGTACGGCTAAGAGTATAAACCCGTCGAGAGTCGACAGGATTGCTTGAGGTGCCATCAGTGGAGAAAAGCCACCCAAAATGAGCATTCCGAGTCCCATCCCGCCCAATGCGAAGGCTACCGGAACTCCGATCAGCAACAAGCCAAATAAGCAAACTAAGATCAGAAGAATGATCATTCGCCTCCACTCCCTAAGGTGGTCAGTCCACTTTTGCGAATGGTAAGTAACTCACTCAAAGCCTGGGCAAAGGTCAAGGCAAAGCCTACCGGTACTGACAGTTCCGCGATCCAACTTTGCAGGTTTAAGAGCGATCCGGTGGTACGACCCCGGGAAAAGCTGTCATAAAAAATTTCCCAACCCCAGATTGTCACAATCCCTGAAAAAATAAGAATGATCAAAAGGGAAAGAGTCACTAAAACCTTCTGAATCTGAATGGGCAAGAGGTTAGTAACCGCGTTGACTGTAATGTGGTGACGCTTGCTTAGCACCCAAGCCATTGCCAGCAAGCAACCCCAAATCAGGCAGAGCTGACTTAGTTCAGCTGCCCAAATAGTGGGTTTTATAAAAAAATATCTTGCAACGACTTCATAAGTTAGCATTGCACCAGTGGCCGCCAAAAGACAGGCTCCTAAAATGCCCGCCCAGCAAGAAATTTTGGTAATAGCTGTCATAACGGCCCCTTGCTCAAAGTAAAGGGCGGGTTTGCGAACCCGCCCTCTATTTTTAAAAAGTTGAGCTTAATTGCCAGCTGCTTTCAGCACAGCTTTCCCGGCATCGCCTGTTGCGTCAAGGTAAGCGTCATAGACTGGTTTTGACACCGCTTTCCATGCTGCTAAGTCCTCATCCGACAGTCGAACCACTGTCATCCCATTTTCCTCTGCAGCAGCATAGGCGTCTGCTTCGATCTGAGATACACGATCACGCACATCTGCCTGAGCTGCGACAGCAGCCTCGGTGATTTGGCCACGGATTTCATCGCTTAATCCACTCCACCAGTCTGAATTCACCACAACGACAAATTCGATATCGGCATGGTTTGTGACGGTGATCGTATCCATGACCTCCCACAGCTTACGAGACTTGACTCCGGACACGCCGGTCATACCAACGTCGACTGTACCGCGCTGATAGGCTAGGTATTGTTCTGAGCCGGAGATTAGCGTGGGTGCGCCGCCCGCGGCAGTCACAAAATCTCCAAGCGTTTTCCCAAAAACGCGGACCTTTTTGCCTTTCATATCGGCTGGCGTTTTGATTGCACCGCCGTTAGATAACATAATTGCTCCACCATAAGCTTGCCAGAAAAGGATTTGGCCACCTGTTTTGGCCACCTCGGCTGCAATTGCAGAACGTACTGGACTGCCTTCCGCGACTGCCGCCCGCACTTTCTCCTCTGAGTTAAGTAAAAATGGCATGTAAAATACGTCAACTATCGGCGCATCACCCACATACCGAGTCAGTGAGGCAACTCCGGCTTCAATCGCGCCAGAGCCAACAGCTGCGGGAACTTCCTTGTCTTTGTAGAGGGTTGCGCTGTCGTAAATTTCAACATCAATTGCTCCACCTGTGCGTGCCTCAACCTCTTTTTCAAACATCAAAAGATTCTGTCCAAGATGGCTTTTCAGCGGAAGCTGAAGTGAAATTCGCATTTTTTCAGCCGCCTGCACGCCACCGCCTAGCATTGCAAAGCTTAGTGTCGCGCCTATTACGCTCTTAAGCATGATATTTCCTCCCAGGATTGCATCCAATGACCTTAGCTAGAGCACGACGCTTCGCAAGAGTTTTTTAAGGCTCTTGGATGTTATTATGCTGCGCAACGAGTTCATCGACCTTGCATAATAGCTGGCAGGATCTGCCGGTGTCAAAGTGGCAGCTAGTGATACGAAGCCTGACCTGCCCGCAAAGACAGGCGACACCTTTGTGTTTGACGATCTTGGACATCCCGGTGCCCACATCTAAACGCTCGATCATAGTCTGTTCTCTTTCTTGAAAAGGTAGGCTTCACGGATCAGTATCATCGAGACTGGCGAGTTCGGCCAGCGACATCGGTTTCAATGGTGTTCGGACACTGAAATATCCAATCTTGGGGACGTCCAGCCCTGTTTCCGTTGTCATGATCCGGCTGATCGCGTTGCCGCATTGTTGGCCCATGCAGGGGCCCATTCCCGCACGGGAAAAGACGCGCAATTGGTTTGGTCCCATGCAGCCCGAGCGCGCAAGCTCGCGGTTTCCGTTGTTAAAAGATCGTGATTGGTGTCGAGAATTTGATATGAATGAACATTTGCGTAAATATTGCACACACAAGCCAAGCGACTGAGAATATCAAGACGCATTTCAATGGCAATTCGGAAAGTTTGATCGGGAAAGCTGCTCTGGCGGTAGGTTTGAATTGTTGGCGCAGTAAATTGCTCAGGCTCGGAAAGTTTGGTCAAAAA